>Ga0079037_100000822_pt1 | contig 15182 bp, 11 predicted proteins | sample Mud3Dept4metaG_FD_71479 | JGI IMG/M metagenome (GOLD analysis project Ga0079037, IMG submission 71479) | Freshwater wetland microbial communities from Ohio, USA, analyzing the effect of biotic and abiotic controls - Mud 3 Core 4 Depth 4 metaG | ecosystem: Environmental > Aquatic > Freshwater >... | reverse complement strand
TCACGCCTCATCTCTCACGCCCAGCAGTCTTCTGGCATTCTCCTCGAAGATCATCTTCTTTTCCGCATCGCTTATTGTCATCGCCTCTACTGCATCTATGATGCGTCCGACATTCCGGGCGCCATGCTCCGAGTCGTATGGCATGTCGGTCCCGAAGAGCAGGCGGTCTGCGCCAAAGAACGCGTGCCCGCACATGAGTCCTGCTGTGCTGCCGCTCAATGCAGTGTCAGCGTAAAACATCTTGAAATAGTCGAGCGGGGGTTTGCTCGTCTTGCCTTTCATGCCGTGGATCGCGCTTGAGGCGTTGTATGCCTCTTCGATCCTCGCCGCAAAGAAAGGAACGAGCGCACCGCAGTGATGAATGATCACCTTTGACCCAGGTATGCGCTCGAACAGGCCGTTCAGCACCAGGTGATTCATCACCACAGTCGATTCATAGGGCCACCCGAACACGTGGTTCATGAAGTACTTTTCGTAATCATCCCGGTCAATCGGCCTGACAGGATGAATCCAGACGGGCAGGTCGTATTCAGCCATCTTCTGAAAAAGCGGCAGCAGTTCCTCCAGGTTGAGCGGCTTTTCATTGATTGACGTGTTGAGCTGGAGACCTTTGAGCTTCAACTGCGTGATGGCCCTCTCCAGTTCCTCGAGGGCCGGCTCCATATCGGTCATGGGGAGTGAGGCCACGCCCGCGAAGAACCGGTCAGGGTATCGCGCCACCAGTTCCGCCATCTCGTCGTTTGCCCGTCTCGCAAAGTCGATTGCTCTTCTGCGGTCCTCCAGTATCGACATCGCGGTCATGGCCATGGTCAGGACCTGCTTCACACCTTCCTGTTTGTCCATGATTCTGAACCGGTGATCCAGGTCAGAGAGCGTGGGCGTCTTGCCCACCTGCGCCCACAGCTCCGGTGCCACCTTGCCCATGGCCTCCTTGTATCTCGGAGGAATGATATGCGTGTAGATGTCAATCTTCATCGGTCCCTCTCCTGGCGCTCGTTGGAGCTATGGTCTCCCGCTAGACCGCATCTCAAGCCTCGCAGAAGACCGCAGAACACCGCAGAACACCATTGATGTACTCCACGCACTCCCATTACATCACGTACATTCTTCGAGGTAAAGAGTATTTATTGCTCCTCGGGGGCAAGTCCGGTCTATTCATTAATGTCATGCAGGCGGAGGCTCGGGGATCGGTAAGCAGACGGTGAAGGTACTGCCTTCACCCACCCTGCTTTCAACCTCTATCCTCCCTTTGAGACGTTGCACAATGCCGTAAGCCACAGGCAGGCCTAGCCCCACCCCTTTCACCTCTTTCTTGGTGCTGAAAAAAGGAGTAAAGAGCTTTCCCATATTTTCCGGTGGTATGCCGCAACCTGTGTCCTTGACCGCTATCCTCACCTCTCCATCGGCCAGGCGGACGGAAAGCGTCAGCACGCCTTCCCGGGGCATCGCCTGAAACGCATTCATTATCAGGTTTACAAAGACTTCCTGGAGTTGCTCGGGGTCAGCTATGACCTTAGGCACGGGGTGCAGATCTTTCTCCACACGTGCATTCTGCGACCCCGCGAGAACAGTGAGATCAAGGGCGCGATTCAGGACCTGGCCGACATCGACCTCCCTCATGTTCGGCTCTGATTGGCTCGAGAAGTCCAGCAGGTTCCGGATCAGGTTTGCACTGCGCGTGATTTCGAACTCCATTTTCGCGAGGTAATCAAGCAGTTGTTCAGTGGGAGCCTCACCTCTGGCTATCTTTCTCTGCATCAGGTGCATGTACACGAGAACACCGCTCAACGGGTTATTCACCTCGTGCGCGATCGAAGCCGCCAGCTGTCCCATCGAGGCCAGCCTCTCGACCTGAATCAGCATATCCTGGTTCTCCTTCAACTGTCTTTCAGAATCCTGCAAGGCCCTGTAGGCAGCTGTCAGATCAGCCCTCGCCTTCCTTCCCTTCTCGAATCGATTGAGCCAGAGCGCGGTCAGTATGCCGATGATTGTGGCCGACGCAACGGAGAGCATAGCCCGCAACACTGGATGGGGATATGGTGAGATATATAGTGCACGGGGCAAGACAACGCAGAAGAATGCCAGAGACGCAACCAGGCTACCCCGTACCCGATATACGAGGGCTGCGTGCATGATCGGGATCAGGAAGAGTATGCGATGCAGGTCGTGAACGCCGGTGAGCAACGTTTCGCCAGGATATGGCCTGCCAACCAGGGCCGTCTGTTCGATGTAATACATGGCGGTGAGGACGAGGAAAGAGGATACAATGATCCAGAGATGCCAGCTCCGCAAACCCTTCGCGGACTCGTTCTCCGGTATCGATTCAATCAACCTGCCCAGCGTCTCGCCGAGCGAAGGAGGGTGCATAATCCGCAGCCGATCTCTAGTCTCTTTTTCTAATCGCCTACCATTTCTCCTGACCCAGCCTGCACCAGAGCCACGTGCTTCTCTGCTGATCAAGCTTGCCAACCCAACTCTCTATGGTTCTGATGTCACCATCGATCAGGGCTTCTTTCTCCTCATCCGTCAGATCCGGATAGTCACTGAGTGCCTGCCCCGGTGCTTCTGCCAATCTCGACAAGAACCGGCTGTCTCCTGCGGCCCTATCCAGCACTTTCAGTATTGCGGTCACCGCGTGCCTCGTGACCGGTCCTTCCAGCATCTCGACGTGAGTCGGCTCTACGCTTTGTGCCACCAGCTTCTCCAGTTCGGAAAGTTCGAAAGGTTTTGTCAGGTATTCGATGGCACCCTGCTTCATCGCTTCCGTGGCCGTATCTACCGAGGGATAGGCCGTAATGATGATGACCTTCAGGCCCGGGTGGAGCCTCCTGGTCTCTCTCAGGACCTCAATCCCGTCTTTTTTCGGCAGCTTGAGATCAAGGATTAGGAGCCCGTACTCCTTGTCCGCAAGACGCTTCAGTGCTTCAGCACCGTCGGCGGCGGTTTCCACCTGATACCCGAGATCGGCAAACCAGTGCTCCAGCGATTCCCTCATGCTCGGCTCGTCGTCAACAACCAGCAAAGGCTTTGCCCCCACCTTTGCAGGTTCTGTCTTCGCTTTTACAAGCGTCTCCAAACGGCCAAGGTCAAGAGGCTTTGTCACGAAATCTACCGCACCCATCTTCATGGCCTCTACCGCTGTTTCCGTGGTTGGATAGGCAGTGATGATAATGCCGACGAGTTTCGGTCTTTTTGCCTTGGCCTCGCGCAGCACCTGGAGGCCACTCTTGCCGGGCAACCTCAGGTCGAACAGAGCAACGTCAAAGTCCTTCTCTTCGATAAGCCGTAGCGCTTCTTCCCCTTCGCTCGCGCTCTCCACATGATACCCGAGATCAGTCAGCCATTCCCTGAGAGACTCCCTCAAGGAAGTCTCATCCTCGACGACCAGAATGCTTTTCATACCTCACCCCCCTGTGATGAAGTTGGACTCCACGCAGAGAATGTCCAAACAGGCTCTATCCGAACTCCCACCCCTTTGATGAGCTATGGATGAGCTATGAGAGTCGCAGCCGAAACCCATGCTGCTTCCCGAACATCCCTATAGAACAATTATACACCCAATTATACGTCTGTACATCTGTACATTTATGACGGGGTGCAAGACACAAATTCTGCATCTATGCTGACCCAGGGGCCATGTCAGGGGGCCATTGCAAATTGCACCGCTGTTGGCCGGGCCCTTAAGGGCTAGCGCCTCCATAGTAAGGTTTGGCAAGCAGAGCGGACGATGTTACACTGTAGCCACTTCGGCTGAACAGGCCGCAAGCAGTTCTCGCCTGACGCAACCGGTAAGGAGAAATGTAATGCCTGCATTGAGAGCGCTGCTCTTGCTGATCATTATGCTGGTGACTCTACCCTGGGGGATTTCGCACGGCAGCGAGGTGGAGAAGCCGGGAATGAAGTGGCCGGAAATCGATGTGCCCTTTCAGCCGAGCAGCGAAGGGATTGTCTCCGCGATGCTCAGATTGGGGAACGTGGCGTCAGGCGATCTCGTCTACGACCTTGGATGCGGGGACGGCAGGATCGTCATCGCTGCGGCCACGGAGCGGGGGGCGCGTGGCGTCGGTGTGGACATCGATCCTGTGCGTATCAAAGAGAGTAACGAAAATGCGGCCGCTGCAGGAGTGACTCATCTGGTCAGCTTTTACGTGCAGGATTTTTTTAAGACCGATATAAGCAGGGCCACAGTCATGATGCTCTACCTGTATCCCCACATCAACCTGAAATTACGGCCGAAGCTGCTCGGAGAGCTCAAGCCGGGTACGCGCATCGTGTCCAATACCTACAACATGGGTGAATGGCAGGAAGATGCCAAGCAGTGGGTTGAGGGATATGAAGTGTATGTGTACATAGTGCCTGCCAATGTGACAGGCGAGTGGCGCTGGGTATGGGAGGGGCGCCGGGTCTCCCTGAATATTACTCAGAAGTTTCAGAAGGTGCAGGGTTCTCTCACGATCGGGAAAGAGACTCTCCCCATAACCAGCGCTTCTCTCCGGGGCGACACGCTCGCCTTCTCTGTGGAGCGCAGTGTGCGGGGAACAAAAGAAACGGTCTCCTTTGCTGGGCGCGTTTCGGCAGACACCATAACAGGGGAATCGACACGGACCACGACACGGACCACGACAAGCCCGTGGAAGGCAGCGAGGAACGCATCAACCATGCGCCCCATCGCCGAGTGATAGCCATATGTCGAACGCTTCATGCTTTTTTCGTTTCGCGCTCTGCGGTCACATGTGATCCTTCCACATACCATACCGTTCTCTCAGCATCCTGTGCAGGATCTTGCCGGCGCCGCTTCTCGGCATCTCATCGTCCTTTATAAAGATGACTTTCTTGGGCACCTTGTAGCCGGCAATTTTTCCCCTGCAATAATCGGAAATTTCCTGCTCCGTCGCTTCCACGCCTGCGTGCAACACAACGACAGCAGCCACCTGTTCACCCCATTTTTCATGAGGAATGCCGATTACGGCAACGTCCTTCACCTTGGGATTCCCCCCCACCACGTTCTCCACCTCGGAAGGGTAGACATTCTCGCCGCCGGAGATGATCATATTCGCCTTGCGGTCAACCAGGTAGTAGTAGCCTTCCTCGTCCCTGTAACCCATATCGCCGGCGCTGAAGTAGTCTCCGCGGAATGCCTTCTCTGTCTGTTCGGGCGCCTTCCAGTAGCCGGTGAAGAGCATCGGGCTTCTCGAGTAGAGCTCCCCCACCTCATTGGGTGTGTGGATCTCGTTGCCCTCGCTATCGATCAGCTTGATGACGTCACTCATGATGCACTCTCTGCCGATGGACCCCAGTTTTCGCAGGGAATCTGCCGGCCTCAGCACGGTCACGGTCCCTGCCTCTGTAGACCCGTAACATTCGTAGAGCTGCGAGTTTTTGAAATAATCCATAATGGCGAGTTTCGTATCTCTCCTTGCCGGCGCAGAAGAACAGACCAGCCCCCTGATGCAATCCACATCATACTTGCGCTTTACCTCGTCAGGCAGGGCAAGCATCATGATGTAATGGGTCGGAACTAGGGACGTAAACGTAATCCTGTGCTCAGAGAAGGTTTTGAGCAGCTGCTCGGGATCGAAGCTCACCATGTTGAAGGCGGTAACCGTCCCGCCCACATAGGTAACGACAAACGAGTAGTAAAGAGAGTTGATGTGACAGAGAGGCATAACGAGGAGCACATTATCGCTAAAATCGAAACTGTGCTCGTATATCATGATCAGGTAGTGGGCGCAGAGCGTTCCATGGGTCTTGATTACGCCTTTGGGCCTTCCTGTAGTGCCTCCGGTGTACATGATCACCCAGGCATCATCGCCCGTTAGTTCCACCGCGGGCTCCTCAGGGCTCGCACCTTGAATGAGGTCTTCGTAATTCAGGTAATCAGAAGGCGCTTCGCGTCCTGACCCGAACGACACGTACTTCTCTACGGTGGGAACGACCTTGCGTATCTCGTCGGCAGTCGGAACCCATTGATCCTGCACAACAAGAATTTTCGCATCGCTGTGAGTGAGGATATACTCCATCTCGGGAGGCGCAAGCCGAAACATGATGGGTACGCAAACGAAGCCGCCTTTTGCAGCGGCTGCATATAACTCCATCCATTCAACACAGTTATACGCCAGGACGGCAAAGCGATCACCGCGCTTCAAGCCGAGCCTGCTCAGTCCATTGGCCAGCCTGCACGCCCGCTCATCCCACTGTTTGAACGTCAGACTGCGGTACAGGTCCTTGGCACCAATCTTGTCAGGCCACTTGAAGGCGTTCACTCTCAAAAGGTCTTTAGCCGTAACCCACTGGGTTGGTTTCATGCAAACCTCCTCTGCACTGATGAATGATCACTCAAACTGCGCTTTCCTTTATCCCTACCTTCACCTTCGTTATCTTGAGCACAAGTATCGTGCACAGAATGAGGACAACCCCTGCAATGGTCGTGTACGTCTCAGGGAAGACAATGAGGAACCCCCCTGCCACCAGCGGGGGGCGTGCCCACATGGTAAGCTTCCCATACGCCCAGAGATAGCCCTCCATCCCTGCTGAAATAAGGGCAACGCCGAGCAGGGCAAGCGCAAAGAGATAGAGCGATTGGAAGGGGTTCGCCTGGAAAACCAACGCAGGGTTGTAGACAAAGAAAAAGGGGATGAAGTAGGTCACAACAGCAAGGCGCACCGCATGCAGGCCTGTCCGCATGGGATCGGTTCTCCCTATTGCCGCGGCGACGAACACCGCCATTGCAACAGGAGGCGTAATGCATGAGAGCATCGCCCAGTAGAGAATAAAGAGATGGACCGCTATGGTATTCAGGTGGCCTACCTGGATAACGGCGGGTGCAAGGGTCACTGCGAGAAATATATAGGCAGAGACGAACATGCCTGCCATTCCTAGGATGTACGACGCTACGGCTCCTAACAGAAGAATCAGAAACACGTTGCCTCCGCCAAGACTCACAATCCCGGCGGTAAAGGAGGCAGCGCTGCCTGTGACGGTAAGTCCCGCGATAATAAACGCTATGGGCATCATGGCACCCATGGTTGTGGTGACAATCTGACCTGCCGTAGCGAGGGCGCCTATGACTTTCCTGGGGGTCATCATCGATTCCCTGCTGAAAAAGGAAATCACAAACATCAATGCCGACGCATACCAGGGGGTATACATTTCCCACTCCATGTAGAGAAGCCCCCATGCAAGAAAGGCGATGATAGCCAGATAGGGCCAACCGCTCTTCAGCGTTTTTGTAAAGGACGGGATGTCCTCCGGGGACAGCCCTTTAAGTCCCCTTGCCGCTGAATAGGCATCTATCTGCGTGAGCAATCCGAAGTAATAGAGGACAGCCGGTATTACGGCTGCAATACATACCTCCCGGTAAGTGATGCCCAGAAACCCTGCCATCACAAACGCCACGGCTCCCATGACAGGCGGCATGAGTACCCCGCCTGTTGAAGCACAGGCCTCGATGGCCGCAGCACGGGCGGGAGGAAAGCCTACCCCTATCATGGTGGGGATGGTGATTGCTCCGTCAGCCACAACGTTTGAGACAGCGCTTCCGCTGACGGTACCAAACAACGCACTGGACAGGCACGATACCTTGGCCGGCCCACCCCTAAATCTGCCGAAGGTGGAGAGGGCGAATTTGACAAAGAAGTCACCGGCCCCTGAGGCAATCAGCACTGCAGCAAAGAGGAGAAACCCGATAATGATGTCGCCCATGATCATTGACGGAAGGCCGAGTATCCCCTCGGTAGTAAACATGTGCGTTCCTATGGTGTCGGCAAAGGTGAGGGGGCTCCCAAAAAGTATGCCCGGCATCTGGTGGGCAAATAGAGGGTAGGATGCAAAGAACAGGCACACAGCCAGATAGATGTTACCGGCAATTCTTCTTCCCGTCTCCAGGATCAGGATCGATAAGAAAATTCCCAACACAAGCTGGAGGGATGAGGGAGGGGTCCTCCACCCTACATTGGTGATCTGCCCGGCATTGAGGAAGAAGTAAAAGGCAATGCCAAAGGTGAGGAGGGTTGCGATCAGGTCGTACCACTGGACTCTATCGTCCTTCTTACGCGCCGGTATGACCAGGAAGACATTGGAGGAATAGAAGGCGATGAGGAGGTAGTAATATTGAGCGGGAAGGAACACCTTTCCCCCGTACGCAATATTGAAAATAAAGAGAATTGCCAGGAGCAAGCCGGCAGTAGATAAGATCAGAAACCAAGCTTTTAAGGGCCGGGATAAATCAGGGTATCTGGTGACCTCGGCCCGTTTGATTTCTTCGACAAGTGATGCGCGCGGATGTTCTGTTGCGTCTGAATTTTGCATAGCACCCCCCGTTCCTGTGTGCTTCAGCGATCACCAGTGTCGCGAAGGCAATCTTTACACATTCTTTACTGTGCAGGCACTCCGAACAGGGGAAAGTCCTTCTTATATGACCCCCACAATGCCACCCACTCGTTGTTGTCGGGGACGACCTTGATATTCTTCTGATCCGCGGCAGCAATCGCAGCCTGATATGCCTTTGTATAGCGCGCAACCAACTCCCTGTTCTTATCGCTCCAGGCGGTCTCAGCCGCACTCCATTTACCTTTTTCCTTCAGGTAGCGTACTGTTCCGTCATGAACCGGAATATAGTTCATGTGACGCGCGGCGGCGAGAATCTCTCCCTGCACGTCGACGCTCATGGTTTCATTGTGGGGGTGTTTATCTTTATACTTTGGATAGCTGTCCACCAGCCACTTGGCCAGCTGGTACATGAGCTCGGGGTCTTCGCTCCCGCGGACATAATACTGATTAACATTGGCCGCCATATACACCCCGTTAGCTGATTTGACCCCGGTGGTGCATACCCCGAAGGAGATACCGCGCATCACCCGTGCATATCGTGCCAGCGCCTCCTTATCGTCTTTGGGGTAGTCGAGCCACCGAATCCCCTTGGCGCTTGCCTCGGCCTCAACACTCACCGATGCCGTGGGGCCTGCAAATGCAACGTCGGCCTTGCCTTCGGGTACGGATTTCGTGCTATTCGCCCAGGTGGTGACAGGGACAAAGGTTACGTCCTTCTCATCCATTCTTATCATGGCCAGAAGGGCCTTTACGTGCAACACGGAGGCAGTGGACGGTGTGAACAGGGCAATCTTTGGTTTCTTCTTCCTTAAGTCATAGATCGTCTTTACATCGGAATCCTTTGAAACGATAAAGCCGAAGGGGTTCTTTGAATTGGTCCAGAAGAGGCGTGTGTCATAGGGTCCCCCCTCTCTCGTCGCATGCATCTCATTCGCCTCTACCTGGGTGAAGACTTCAGTGGGGGTATTGAGGCTTATGACATACTGACCTGCCTTATGGGTTCTGGCCCGTTCCACGTAATTGTCTGATGGGATTACCCTGACTTTCATCTTCGTCTGTTCTTCCAGGAGAGCGCTCCATGAAAGCGTTTGGGCATAGACGGACGTTCCGGTACCCGTTGTCGAAATGGTAAGCGTACCGGGCCACTGGTAGGCGGATGCAGGTGGAGGTACGAAAAAAACCGCGACCACAATGGATAGCGCGATGCAAACCGATATGGATGTTTCCTTTCTTTTCATTGTTCCCCCCTTCAAATGAAATGAATGATTCGTGTATACCACTCTTCCCCCGAAGCCTGGCCGCCAGGCAGCCAGTGTTGCGTTAGAAGACATTCCCTTAAAGAACTACTCTACTGGTAACCTCGACCTCCATGCCCACCTTCACCTGTTCCAGGATGTACAACTCGGCAGGTACGCACAACTCGGGTTCATACACCCCTTTTTTTTCAATAAGCCCTCTGCCCAACATAGCGCCAGCCATGGCAGCACAGATCCCCGTGCGGTAAGAACCGAACGCCCCCTTGGCCGTGAATCGCCGGTGCATTTCACTGTCCGGCGCGGTCCGGATCATTATCTTTATCTCCATTTGCTGCCCGTCCTTCCATCCCTGGACCACACAGTCGCCCTCGCTTATGATATGGGCCGGCTTCTTTTTTTCAGGGGGTAGCTGTTCAAGCAGGGAGAGAAGCACATCAAAGGGCTTTACCTTCACGCCCTTCACATCAACGGGGTCTTCCCTGTTACTGTTGAAGCCGAGGTCGCGAAGAAAGTGATACTTCATGGCAGAGTCCGCATCAAACCCTTCCCGGAACATGATGTGCTTGAATCCCGCGTCAGGAAAAGACTGGGAGAGCATCCGCGGTTCAGGGTGCGGCAGGCCTGCAACCAGAACGTCCCCGATAGGCTCCTTGAACCTGTACACCACGGGCCTGGCTCTTGGTTCCAGGTCCTGCAGCCGCCCATCCTCATACACCAGGCTCGGCCGCGCAATCAGGCTCATGATGCCGTCAAAACCAAACCCCCAGTAAAGCGGCCGCGTATGCTCTGCAGGGGGAACCACGTCGGCAATGCCCCAATAGTAGTCTATCGAGTCTGTCTTGTCTAATCTGTTCATGCAATAAACGGCCATGATATTGGAGAGCCCGGGTGCAGTTCCCATATCAAGAATCGCTGTGATGTTCTTCTTCTTGAATTCATCATGAAGTTGGCTTTGCAGAGGTTGCTGACCGGCGCTGGTCATATCCAGGTAGTTGGCCCCTGCTTCAAGGGCTGCCTTGGTGGTTGCCACATAACCTCCCGGGGTATATGCGCAGTTGACCACCACGTCATACCCCTTGAATGCCTCGTAGGCCTTCTTCTGATCCGAAGAATCGAGTTGCCTCATCGAAAGGCGCTTGTCGCTGAGCCGATCCACTCTTTGTTTCAGCCTATCCAGATGAAAATTATCGCTCACCTGTATGGTTTCGACGTCGTCTTGTTCCAACAGGTAAATCATCGCCGACATACCCTGTATGCCTGAAGCGCCGGTTACTACGATTTTCATTTGACTGATCTCCTTTCCGGGGAAATGTGAGAGTCTGAATGAGAACCCATGGGCCACCTACCAGGTCTTGCTTTAAGAATCCTTCTCTGGCTCCAGGAAGCACATCACCAATTTCAGATAGCTGCGAGAATCTCTTCCGCCATGAGACGAACCATCGCTCTTCGATGAGAAGGTGAACTCTCAACGTTGCCCACCGGCTGGGCTGCCCTGAAAGCGGCGTCGGCGATCTTCGCAACCAGTTCGGCTGTCAGGTTCTTTCCCTGGGCCAGTTCGGACGCCTTGGAGACAACGATCGGAGCAGAGGCTACGCCCGTAAGGCAGACCTTCAGGTCTTCGATTACAGCGGCTTTCTTTCTTATCATGATAGCAACACCTGCCAGCGGGAAATCCATGCCGCTGCGGAGGCGGTATTTCCGGTATGCTGCGTGTGCCCCTTTTTCCATGGGAGGCACATGCACCCGGGTGAGCACCAGGTCGTCTCCCTGTGTGAACGGCGACTTGCCATCACCCGTGAAGAGACGCTCCAGCGCCAATTCTTCTTGTGCGCCGTTTCTGAAAACAGTCGCGGTGCTACCAAGAACGATGAGAAGTGGAGCCAGGTCGCCCTGGTAGACGGCAAAGCACTTTTTGCCCTTGGGGACAACGTGGCAGACATCCCCGCCACGCTTGAAACAGGCAGGAACGGCCTTGCGCCAGGCGGCCGACCGGTTGTAGTAAAAGCAGCGCGTCTCCTGAAGGATGTTTCCGCCGAGGGTTGCCATATTCCGGATCTGCGTTGTTGCCACGAGAGCTGCGGCCTGAGCGAGGGCCGGACTGTTTTTGCGGACGATCGAGGAATTGGTAAGAGCCGACACCGTTGCCCCTGCCCCCAGAATCAATGCACCCTTCTTGTCTACCGAGACGGCGTCGATCCCTTTAATCTCGGAGACCGAGACGAGATGTGCCTTCTTTACGAGGCCCAGCTTCATGCGTACAAAGAGCTCCGTGCCCCCGGCTGCGAGCACCGCCTCCTCCCCGTAAGACTGAAGCAGTCGGGCACACCCGGAAAGAGAAGTGGGCGCGTGGTATTGAAATGGGGAAAGTTTCATCGGTCCTCCTCTACTGGGGCTCACGTCGCCCCCTCCAGTGGCAAAGCCACGTGGAGCCTCCCGCACCCGCAAGCGGGTACCCGGCGAGCCGTGCTCGCTATTGCGGGGTCTTTGTTTTCATTCGCTATCCCCTGGATTCGTAAAACTTTTGACACTATCCACGTTTAGGGGGAGTTTTTTCGCCCTGAAGCCAACGGCGTTCGCTACGGCGTTGGTGATGGCGGCAAGGATGCCCGACACATAGCCCTCGCCCACCTCTTTTGTGATGAAACGCCCTTCCCTTTCATACTGCTCCGTGATGATGTCGATATAGCTGCTCTCGATCATCTCGGTAGCGAGGGGCACCTTGTAGTCGAGGAATGAGGGGTTCAGGGTGACCCCGTTTTTCATGATCACGTCCTCGACCGTCGCCTGGCCTGCTGCCATCGAGACCTGGCCGTCGATCTGACCCTCGACGAGCAGGGGGTTCAGAGGGAAACCGCAGTCGTGGGCTGTGAGCGCCCGGACCACGGTCACTTTGCCTGTCCTCATGTCGACCTCTACCTCAGCCACCTGCGCGTCAAATGCATAGCTGTCGCTCCACGCGCCTTTGGCATTCTTGAGGCTCGGGCCGATGGCTGCATCCTTGAGGCCTCTGAAGTTACCCCTGCCTATGATGGGATCGCCGCCATTCTCCCTGATGTGGCGGGCGATGGCCCGCTCAAAGGAGATCGACTTGTCTGTCTCCTTCAAATAGATCCTGCGGTCACGCAGCTCACAGTCCTCGGGTCCCGCTTCAAATTCTTTCGCCGCTGATAGAAGGAGCATTTTCTTTACTTCCTGTGCTGCCTTCTTCACGGCATTGCCTGTCACATAGGTAAGGCCGCTGATCCAGGACCCGATGTCCACGGGCGTCGTCTCCGTGTCAGCGGCAACTACTCGTATATCCTGCATGTCGACGCCCAATTCCTCGGCCACGATCTGGCAGAGCACGGTCTCTGCTCCCTGACCGATGTCGAGGGCCCCTGTGAGCAGCTTTAGAGTCCCATCATCGTTGAAGAGAACGATCGCCGCTGAATTGTTGGGGTAGATGAGCGTGCCCGTGAAGTAGGAGCTTACGCCCATGCCTATGCCCTTCTTCACGGTCGATTTCTCGTTCTGTCCGCGCGTGTTCTCGCTGTATTTGCGCTGAAAATCAGTGGCGCGGGCTGCCTCTGCGATACACTCGGTAAGACCCGCATTCCTGATGGAGTCCCCGTTAGGCAACACCTCACCCTTCTGTCGTGCATTCCTCATTCGGATCTCGATTGGGTCAATGCCCAGTTCTTCTGCAATCATGTCCATCTGCGATTCCACAGCAAAGCGCACCTTGGGTGCGCCATGGCCCCGCTGAGGCGCTCGCACAGGGCTGTTCGTGTAGACTGAGTAGCCCGCGTAATCGAGAGCTGGGATCCGGTAAGGCCCCACAAGAAATCCCCACGCAAGAAAGATGAAGACAACGCCGCTGCCACGGTATGCGCCGCAGCTATTGTAGCAGCGCGCCCTCTGACCGAGAAGCCGGCCCTGCCTGTCCACAGCAGTCTCCAGGTCGATGACCATGGGCTGGCTGTGACGAAAGTACGAGAAGATTTCATCCCGTTCCGCGACAAAGCGCACGGGCCTGCCGGTCTTCATGGAGAGAAGAGCGGTGCAGAATTCGTGGGAGAAAAGATCGATCTTGCCGCCGAAGGCGCCACCGACCCACGACTTGTGCACGCGCACCCTGCTCTCAGGCATCTTCAGGGCCCGCGACAGGTGCATTCTCTTCCTGAAGGTGCCCATGCTCGAGGTCCATACATGGAGAGTCCCGGTCGAGTCGTAATGAGCGACAGTGGCCTGAGGCTCTAAATAGCAATGGGTGCGAAGCTGCGATTCAAACCGGTCCTTGCGCACCAGATAGGCACTCCGGAATGCCTCTCCCACATCGCCGAAGGAGTTCGCGCACATGCCGCCTATGTTCTTGTAGGGCTCATCAAGGTCAGGGACCTGGACCGGGTGCACCTCGGGCGCGTCCTGCTTCATCGCTTCAAAGAGATCGAACACGGCAGGCAGTTCTTCGTAGACCACATCGATCGCATCGAGTGCAGCGAGCGCCGCATCCTCGTCGACTGCAGCTACCGCGGCTACCTCTTCACCGAGGTAGCGTACCCTGTCATTTGCAAGGACATACTGGTCCGCTGGATAACGGGGCGTCTCCACGAACCCGTGACGCACATCCCACGCGTCTCTTCCCGTGATAACCGCCTTTACCCCGGCCATCTTTTCTGCCCTTGACGTATCGATATGCACGATCCGCGCGTGGGGAAGAGGGCTCCTCAAGACCTTTGCGCAAAGCATACCCGGAAGCTGGATGTCCACCGTGTACTTCGCCTCTCCCGTAACCTTCACGGTCCCGTCGATCCTCGGTATCCTCTTGCCTATCAGTCTTGTCATGATGTCCTGCTGGTCATGATATCTTGTCCCTCACCTTTTCAATGGCCTCGATGATCTTGTTGTAACCGGTGCAGCGGCAGATATTCCCCTCAAGCGCCTTCTGTATCTCCTCACGCGTGGCTGATGGGTTCTTGCTGAGCAGCGCCGTAGCGGAGAGGATCATACCGGGCGAACAGAACCCGCACTGGACAGCACCCTGTTCAACGAACGCATGCTGCAGCGGGCTCAGTTTCCCTCCGGCAGCGAGACCCTCTATCGTCGTAATCTTCTTTCCCGATGTGTTGATCGCCAGCGTCAGGCAGGCGAGAATGGCTTGTCCGTCAACGAGCACTGTGCAGGCCCCGCATTCGCCTGTACCGCACCCCTCCTTTGTGCCGGTGAGAACAAGCTTATCCCGCAGCACATCGAGGAGCGTCTCCCTGTCCTCCACCATGAGCGCATGTTCTTCCTCGTTCACCACAAGTGTGATGACTCGCCTTGTTCCCTGCTTTCTTTCGCCTTTCACTGCATCCCCCTTCATGAAGATCCGTCCTTCCCTATTCGATGTCCGCAGCCGGACGATGCTCTACAATACCTGTCCTTGCATGTCCTTACCTGTCCTTACCTATCCTTGTTCGGATTTCTTATCGAGCCCCTCCTGGGCCGCCTTCACATACCTTTCCCTGAGCTTCGGTTTTTCAATCTTGCCGGCCGGGTTACGGGGAATCTCTGCGTAGACAAACTTCTCGGGCCACTTATACTTTGCAAGCCCCTTCTCTCTGCAGAACGCGATAA
>Ga0079037_100000821_pt1 | contig 15194 bp, 9 predicted proteins | sample Mud3Dept4metaG_FD_71479 | JGI IMG/M metagenome (GOLD analysis project Ga0079037, IMG submission 71479) | Freshwater wetland microbial communities from Ohio, USA, analyzing the effect of biotic and abiotic controls - Mud 3 Core 4 Depth 4 metaG | ecosystem: Environmental > Aquatic > Freshwater >... | reverse complement strand
CTGGACGGAGAAAAGCGCCTGATCTCCACCATGAACGCGGAATTGGCCCGGCGCAACCTTCGTGAAGGGATTATCAAAGGAGGCATGATCCCCAAGGTGAACTGCTGTCTCGGGGCTCTGCACGACGGGGTGAAAAAAACCCATATCATCGACGGCCGGGTTAAACACGCCATCCTCCTGGAAATATTCACGGATGAAGGGATCGGAACGCAGATTTATTGATTTTTCCGCCACCGCGAGCACAGGGCACACAGAGACGATTTCAGGTCCCCGACAGGACTGGAACATTGAGAATCCATTTCTGCTTTTTAATTAGGTTTCTCCGTGTTCTCCGTGGGCCCCGTAGTGAAAACTTAAAAACCTCGGGCTTGGCCCGGCAGTAGACAGGAGAGGACGATGAAAGAAAAAGTTAAAAAAGTGGTTTTGGCTTATTCCGGAGGGCTGGACACCTCGGTGATCGTACGCTGGCTGGTGGATACCTATGGCTGCGAGGTGGTAGGATTCGTGGCGGACGTGGGCCAGGAGGAAGAGCTCGCAGGACTGAATGAGAAAGGGGTTAAGAGCGGAGCGAGCAAGATCGTCATCGAAGACCTGCGGGAAGAATTCGTCCGCGACTTCGTTTTCCCCATGCTCCGGGCCAACGCCGTTTATGAAGGCGGCTACCTCATGGGCACCTCCATCGCCCGGCCTCTCATTGCGAAGCGCCAGGTGGAAATCGCCGCCGCCGAGGGCGCCGATGCCGTTTCCCACGGGGCCACGGGAAAAGGGAACGACCAGGTCCGCTTCGAGTTGACCTACATGGCCCTTAACCCGCGAATCAAGATCATCGCCCCCTGGAAAATCTGGGATTTCAAGTCCCGCACCGACCTCATTGCCTATGCCCAGAAACACGGCATCCCGGTTCCGGTGACCGCCAAGAAACCCTATAGCAGCGACCGTAATCTTCTCCATATCAGTTTTGAAGGCGGCATTCTTGAAGATCCTTGGCTGGAGCCCATGGAGGAGATGTTCCTCCTGAGCCGCTCGCCGGAAAAAGCGCCGGACAAGCCGGTCTACGTGGAGATCGACTTCGAATCCGGCAATCCGGTGGCTGTGAACGGGAAACGGCTGACCCCGGCCCAGCTGTTGACGGAAATGAACCGCTTGGGGGGCGAACACGGGATCGGCCGCGCGGATATCGTGGAAAACCGTTATGTGGGCATGAAATCCCGCGGGGTCTACGAAACTCCCGGCGGAACCATCCTGCACTCGGCCCACCGGGCAGTGGAATCCATCACCCTCGACCGGGAAGTCATGCACCTGCGCGACTCCCTCGTTCCCCGGTATGCGGAGATGGTTTATTACGGGTACTGGTATTCCCCGGAAAGAGAAGTCCTGCAAAAAATGATCGACGAGGGCCAGAGGGTCGTGAATGGAACTGCCCGCCTGAAGCTCTACAAAGGGAATTGCACGGTCGTAGGGAGGAAATCGGCCCAAAGCCTCTACTCGGCCGACTTTGCCACTTTTGAAGAGGACCAGGTCTACAACCAGAAAGACGCCGAAGGATTCATTCGTCTCAATGCCCTGCGCCTGCGGATTCGGGCTTTAGTAAAGGAAAAACTGGGGAAGTAACGGGAAAAACGTGATCCGAAGGAATCCCTTTTTGCGAGGCCAAAAAGCGGCTCTCGTTCTGGCCTTGATTTTGGTGATTGCTCCGTGGGGGTGTGGGAAAAAGGCGCTTCCCGTAGCCCCCGAGAGCTCCGCGCCCGAGGCGGTGGCCGATCTCCGAGCCTGGGTGAAAGAAGAAGGGGTTTACTTAAGCTGGAGTTTCCCTTCCCGAAACAGGGACGGGACGCGATTAGACGACCTCCAGGGGTTCAAAATCTTGCGCCAGTCCCGCTCACTCGGCCCGACTTCCTGCCCGGAGTGCCCGCTGAAGTTCGACGTGGTCGGCAATATCGATCTGCAATTCCCGAGAGAAGCCCGGGTGGAGGGGAAGCGGGTATGGTGGCCGGACTTGAGCCTGAAACCGCAGATGGAATATACCTACGTGGTTGCAGGCTATAATCGCCATAAAACTGCCGGGGCGGAGTCGAACCGGGTGAAAATATCGTTCGATCAGCCTCCCGCGGCCGTAGGCGATGTGAAAATCAAACCGGATGACCGGTCCCTGGAGATCCGCTGGGATTTTACGCCGCGGCTGAAAAACGGGGAGATCATGAACGATCCGGGAGGGTTCAATGTTTACCGGCGCAGCGGGGGCGGGGATTTCGGTTTTTTGCCCTTAAACCCGGAACCGATTTCCTCCAGCCCCTATCGCGATCTCCGGCTGGAAAACGCCAAACGTTATGAGTATGTCGTCCGGGCCCTCCGAAATTTCCGGGGCACCCTGATCGAAGGCCCTGTGTCCGCCGTGGAGTCGGGGATCCCGGAAAAAACCCTTCCTCCCTCCCAACCGACCGGACTCATCGGGGTTGTCCGCCGGGAGGCGGAAAAAAAGGGGGTGGAACTACGGTGGAACCGCAACCCCGAACCCGATGTTGCCGGATATGACCTCTATCGTAAGGAAAGGGGAGCGGACTCTTTCATCAAGGTGAATGCCCGAACGATAACCGACCCTTATTTTTTCGATGAAACCGCCGAACCTGGCAAAACATACACCTACCGCCTGAAGGCGATCGACAATTCCCCCCGCCGAAACCAGAGCGAGTTCTCCCGGGAAATGGAAATAGGCCCTTAATGGTACCTCTCAACCTGCGACCTGGTGCTTGCCTAAGGGCCGTTTTGGTTTTTCTTTTGGTGCTGTTTGCCGAGATCGGGAGTTTATTTTCAATTTTCAAGTCTGACCCCAAATCAGAAAAAAAGGGTTGCAAGCGTTTGAACGAGCCATTATACTACCGGAAATAAAAAAAATTCCGGTATGGAAAGAAGAAAGGGAGATAACGCAAATGCCTTACACCAATCCATTCACCACTGCCCAGTCCCAGCTTGATGAAGCGGCGGCGCGGTTGGGGCTTGATGAAGCCACGCACGAGCTTCTCCGCTGGCCGCAGCTGGAGCTCAAAGTCACCCTGCCGGTGGAGATGGACGACGGGAGAATCAAAATCTTCCACGGGTATCGCGTGCAGTATAACGGGGCCCGGGGGCCGACGAAAGGCGGGTTGCGCTGGCATTCGGGCAAAGGCGGCATGGACACGGTGCGGGCCCTCGCCGCCTGGATGACCTGGAAGACCGCGGTAGTCGACATCCCCCTCGGAGGCGGAAAGGGCGGCATCACCTGTAACCCGAAAGAGCTGAGCGACCGGGAAAAACAGCGTCTGGCCCGGGCGTACATGCGGGCGGTGGCTAAAATTCTCGCCGTTTCGAAAGATGTGCCCGCTCCGGATGTCTACACGACCCCCCAGATCATGGCCTGGATGATGGATGAGTATGAAACCCTGATGGGGGAACACCACCCGGGGGTCATCACCGGCAAGCCCATTCCTCTCGGAGGGTCCGAGGGCCGGGGGGACGCCACGGCCCGCGGCGGCGTGATCATCCTGCGGGAAGCGGCCAAGGCCCTCGGGGTGGATCTGAACGGGAAGAGCATGGCTATCCAGGGATTCGGGAATGCGGGACAGTTTGCCGCTCTCCTGGGGCATCAGATTCTTGGCCTGAAGCTCGTCGCGGCCTCCGACTCCCGGGGGGGGATCTATAACGCCGAAGGATTGGATCCGCGGAAGGTGGTTGACTACAAACTGAGAACGGGCGCCCTGGAAGGATTTCCCGAGGCCGAACCGATTTCCAATGCCGATCTTCTGGAGCTGGAGGTGACGGTCCTGTTCCCTTCGGCCCTGGAAAACGTGATCACGGCGGAGAATGCGCACCGGATTAAATGTCGGATCTCCTGCGAATTGGCCAACGGCCCCACCACGCCGGCGGCCGATGAAATTCTTCACCAGAAGAATATCCTTGTTCTGCCGGACTTCCTGGCCAACGCCGGCGGGGTGACGGTCTCTTATTTCGAGCAGGTGCAGAACACCTACAATTATTACTGGCCCATCGATATGGTGCATGAGCGCCTGGATGAAAAGATGACGCGGGCTTTTGAGGGCGTCTACGAAATGACCCAACGCGAGAAAGTGAACATGCGCCAGGCTGCCTATCTGGTGGCGGTGGCGCGGGTCGCCGAGGCCTGCAAATTGCGCGGATGGGTGTAAGAAAAGGGCAGCCGAGGGGGTCATGAGCGAATACGGGGATGTCTTCAAAGTTTTCCAACTCTTGAAGAAAAAGAATCAGTTCACCCATCTGGGGGATCTGATCAACGCCATTTTTTTGGATGTGCTGGAAAAAAGAGGGATCATCGGCCGGGAGAGGCTCCGTGAACTCGCCGCCGAAGAATTGCGCCGGGAGGGACTTCCGGACCAAGAAGAAAATCGCCGAGACTATCTGGAAGCCCTGACCGACTACTTTTTCGCCACTCGCCTTTCCCCCGCCGAGATCGAGAACTACATCAATCTGGCAAGGAAGCGGGAGAAATCCCAGACCCTCTCCATGGTTGTCAACCGCGACCAGGCGACGTCCATGGAAATCTATAAAGCGCTGCGGGAATTCTGTGAGATTCCCATGGGGGAAGTCTATATCTCGCCGGAAGAAGCGATCGGCATCCGGGTGGCCCTGATCAGCCGCTTCATCTCCAGCCAGCTTCCTTTCATCACCCTGGCCAAGAATCACATTACGATCCGCGACATGGATCTCATCCTGCAAAAGAGCCTCTGGAGCCGCAAGCGCCCGGGGAGGCTGGGGGGCAAGGCGGCGGGAATGATCCTGGCTCTGAAAATCCTCCTGCCCCTGCTCGCCAAGCACGAAAGCGAACTGGAAGAATACATCCGCGTTCCGGACACGTGGTATTTGAATTCGGGGGTTTTTTCGGAGTTCCTGGACCGCAACAACCTGTACCTGTTCCACACCTACAAATACAAGGAACGCGAGGAGATCGAGAAAGAATTCCAGCACATCGAGGAAAAATTCCGGCATGCGACCTTCTCTCCCGAGGTGGTCGAAGACTTTCGGAAAATCCTGGAGGAAATCGGCGAGCAGCCCATCATTATCCGCTCCTCCAGTCTTCTCGAGGACAGCTTCGGCCTGGCTTTTTCCGGAAAATATCTCTCGGTCTTCCTGGCCAACCAGGGAGGAATCGAGACCCGGCTGACCGAATTCATCCAGGGGCTGAAAAGGGTTTTTGCCAGCACCTTCGGCCCCGACCCGATTCTCTACCGGCTGGACCACGGGCTCCTCGATTATGATGAGCGTATGGCCATGGTCGTCCAGAAGGTCGCGGGCCGGCGGTTCGGGGATTATTTTTTTCCGTTTGTCTCCGGGGTTCTTTTTTCCCGGAATGTTTATGCCTGGAATCCGAAGATCAAAAAAGAAGCAGGGCTGGGGCGTCTGGTTTTCGGTCTGGGGACGCGGGCCGTGGACCGGGTAGGCGCGGATTATCCGCGGATGGTCCCCTTGAGCCATCCGCTCTTGCGGCCGGAGGTGACTGCCGCGCAGATCAAAAAGTATTCCCAAAAGATGGTGGATGTGCTGAATTTGAAAAAAGGGTGTTTTGAGACCGTGGATTTCCGCACCCTGGTATCCACGGTCCGCCATCCCGATCTCTTCTATGCCGTATCCATCGATAAAGACGGCCATCTGGCTCCTCCCCATTTCCGAACCCAGGATCTCACCCAGGGCGAACCCTGCGTGACCTTTGAGAACCTCCTCACCCGGACGCCCTTCGTCAACCTGGCCAAGAAAATCCTTTCGAAGGTGGAGGCCGCCTACGGCCGCCCGGTAGATATGGAATTTGTCTGGGATGAGGACAAGTTCTACATCCTGCAATGCCGTTCGCTTTCGACGCGAAAGGAAATGGAGAAGGTGAAGGTTCCGGAGGATGTTCCCCGAGACCGGATTCTCTTTGCCACCCACGCCGGGTTGACGGACAGCATCGTGGAGAATCTCGAGTATATCGTTTATGTCGATCCCAGGGCCTATGACGTCCTGCCGACCTTTGAAGCCAAAATGGCCGTGGCCCAGGCAGTCAATCTCCTGAACAAACAGCTTGCGGGGAAAAATTTCGCGCTCCTGGGACCGGGCCGGTGGGGAAGCAGCGATATCAACCTCGGCGTCCGGGTCACCTATGCGGACATCAACAAGGCGAAACTCCTGATGGAGATCGCCTTCGCCAAAGAGGGGTATACGCCGGAGGTATCCTACGGGACGCATTTCTTCCAGGATCTGGTGGAGGCGGACATCGCCATTGTTCCGCTCTTCCCAGATGACCCCCAGGCGCTTTTCAACGAACCCTTCCTGCTGAGCAACCCGAACCTCCTGACCGAGATCGCGCCGGAGGCGAAAGCCTGCCGAAATGTGGTCCGAGTGATCCATGTTCCGTCGGTCTGCGACGGTCAATACCTACACGTATATTTGGACATGAGCACGCCCAAAGGGCTGGGATTCATCGGGCCCCGGAAATGAAAGCATAGCGCAGAGCGATAACGGCAAAGAGAAAGGGCATACAATCCCCCTTCCTCCCGGGATTTTCGCTCTGCGCTTTGCGCTGGATGATTTTCCCTGCGCTCTCGTGAATTGCGCTTTAGAAAATCTGTGCTCCGCAATTTTGGAAGTACGCTTTCCGCTCCCTGCCCAGGGCCCCCACGCTTTTGTCCTGACCTAAATCATTTCCCATTCCCCCGGTGCGGATAACATTAAAAAGGAATTTTTGCTATTCCGTTGTTTCCGCTTGCGCTCTTGCGAGCTTGCGACTTACGGTTTTAGAGAGGATGAATCATGCGCATATCCAGAAGAGGTTTTGTAAAAGGGGCGATCATCGCCGGAGCGGCCTTGACGGCGGGGCCCGTGATTCTGATCCGCAGAGCGCCCGCGGAATGGGCGAAGACAACCGATGTCCATCCCCATATTGGCAATCTCCGCGTGGTCGGCATCACCGATCCGCGGATGACCAAAATAAAGGAGGTGGAGACCTCCTGGAAGCGGCAGCAGGAGCTGGTCAACGCCGAACCGGTCTGGGAAAACATCGACAGGTTGGCCTGCGCTTTGACGGAAACGAAAGAAGCCAAGGACGCCTGGAAAGGAATCTTCGTCAAGCCGCCGGGAAAGACCTGGTCCGACACGGTGGTGGCTATAAAAACCAACAACATCTCCCGGCAGCACACGCGCAGCGCGGTCATGGCCAAGGTTTGTCATTCCCTGGTGGACGTGTTGGGGGTGAAGGCGGACAACATTTCTATTTACGACGGGGTGCACGGGAGCAAGATGGTCCGGGACACGCCGTTCAGTGGCCTTCCCAAGGGGGTCAGGATCGTGGAGCAATGGGGCGGGATCTCGACTCCGGTAGCCGTTCCGAACCCCTGGGACGACCCGAGCGGGAAATCCGAGATCGTGAAACCCCTGGCCGACGGCACCGTAGACATTCTCGTGAACATCGCCCTCTGCAAAGGGCATTGGACGAACTACGGCGGCTTCACCATGGCGATGAAAAACCACATGGGCACCTTTGCTCCGGGGCCGATCCACCGCGACGGGGCCCAGGATTACCTGCTGGCCGTCAACAAGACCCCGGAGATTCTGGGGCCGATGGATAAAAAGAGCGGCAAAGTTCTCTATCCCCGCCAGCAGCTCTGCCTGCTCGATGCCCTCTGGGCGAGCAAGGGAGGGCCAGACGGACTGCCGACCGCGCAGCCGAACTTCCTGGCCATGGGGGTTTTTGCCCCCGTCTTTGACTATATCCTGGCGACGAAATTCCGCGGCGAAAAGATGGGCTGGAAGCCGAATATGTCCGCCACCAGGCGGTTCCTCAGCGAATTCGGTTATGAGGAAAGAGACCTGCCAGGGGGCGGGAAGATCGTAGAAATTTAAAAGGGCCGCAAACCATTATCGTTCCGGGGGAGAACCCTTTCCGTTCACCTCCTTTTTTGATCTCCGCTCCCCCGAGCGTCTAAACCGGTTGTTTCTCAATGGTTTGCTTGCCGTTATCCGGCTTTCATTTCGGAGAAAGTGAAGAAAATGAACAACGTCCCCGATTACTCCTTCCGGTGACGCTTTGAAATGTGTGCTATAATTTTTTAGTGCCGGCTCGCAGACGATTGAGCGAACCTCATCGTTCTGGGGAGACGAGATGACTCTGACCATCGATATCGCGGGTTGAAGCCGGGAATCTTTTTATTTTGTGCGCCCGTTCAAAGGGTTTTTTGAGGTTGGAGGCGGGGAATGGCGTTTTCCCAAAAAATGCCCGGTGACTACGAACGCCTTACGGGATTCCTGAGGAAGCTGTCCCTGCGTTTCCGGTTCCTTGCCACCATAGAGTCCATCCTTCACTTGACTTCCGGGGTCCTCCTTGTCGTCCTGGGGAGCTATTTTGCCCTCGAGCTTCAGGAGGAGGCCCCTTACCTGGCCTTTCTTTACACCTTCGCCGCCCTCGTTTTTATTGGTTATTTGATTTTCAGTGGATTGAGACGGATCTTTTCCCCGCCGGGCTTGCAAAAAATCGCCCGGGGGCTGGAAAAGAGTTACCCGCACCTGCGGGATGACCTCACCAATTCTCTCTCCCTTTTCGCCGAGCTAAAGGGAGGCGGGAAAGAACGGATTTCCGAAGGACTGGTAGGAGCGCAGATCCGGAAAACGGCCGAGGAAATCAGCTCCTTCGAGCCATCGCGCGTGGTGAACCTGCGGAAAGGCTTGCGCCATCTCAAAACCCTTCTGCCGCTTTTCGCCGCCTTGTTCATCGTCCTGGGCCTCGACCCTCATTTTCTGAACCGCTCCTTAGCCATCCTCACCAATCCTTTTTCGACTCTGCCCCAGAGGAAGACCACCCTGACGGTTGAGCCGGGGGAAGCGACGGTTCTTCGCGGCAGTCCCTTCCTGATCCGGGCCAGGGCCGAGGGGCACCTCCCGGAAACGCTGCTGCTTGAGATCCGTCCCGAGGGGCGGGAGGCCGTAAAAGTGGAAATGAAGGTCGAAGGCAACGGAAGATTTTCCCACCGCATTCCCTCGGCCCAATTTTCCTTCCGGTATCAGGTTTACAACGGCCTGGCCACCTCTCCGCCATACCCGGTGCGGGTGGTCGATCCCCCGGAGGTGGAAAAGATCAAGCTGACTTTGATCCCGCCGGATTATACCGGCCTGGCCAAAGAGGAAAAGGAGGGGGGGCATATTGAAGCCTTGAAGGGGACTCTGGTAAATCTGGAGGTCCGAGTTTCCAAGGCCGTTCGCGACGGAAAAATCGTGGTGGACTCAAAGAACCAAGTCCCCCTCGAAATCCAGGGAAGCCGGCTGAAAGGGAACCTGCTGATTTTCAACGCCGGGACCTATTTCATCGAAGTCCGGGACGAACTCGGTTTTGAGAACCCCAACCCGGCGCGCTACCCCATCCGCCTGATCCCGGACAAATATCCGGAGGCGGAGATCCTGACCCCCGACGAAGACCTGGAAGTCGCGGGAAACGAGACCATCCCGGTCATTTATTCGGCCAAGGACGATTTCGGGGTTGCCACCGTAAAATTGAGCTTTCAGACGAGCACGCGGGAGAAATCCCTGACCCTGAAAAGCTCGGCCAACCAGCGGTCCATCGGCCCGGAGACTTTCAAGTGGGACCTTGCCGGGTTGGCTTTAGCGCCCGGGGATAGAGTTTCCTACCGCCTCGAGGCGGGGGACAACGATTCGGTCTCCGGCCCGAAGTTCAGTTCCTCGCGCACCCTGCATCTTTACGTGCGGGACGACCGAAGCCGGGCCGCCCAAGAAACGGAAGAAGCCCAGCAGCTCGCCGACGCCCTCCTGGACCTCCTGGCCGATCACCTTGAGGAGCTCAAAGACCCGGATTTTTACAGGCAGAAGATGGAGGAGATTCTCGAACGCCTGGAGCAGAAGCTCTCCCGGCGGGAAAACCGGCCGGATCGCTTCGACCTGGAGGCGTTGAAGAAAAACCTCTCTTCCCTCAAGGACCGCCTCCCGGAAGAGCCTAAGGAGAACGTGACCCGGGAGATGGAGAGACTGGCCCTGCTCGCGGAGGAGATCGCCAAGAAGACGCGCCTGAACGAGCTGGAAGCCATAGCCAGGGAGCTCCGGAACCGCCAGAGGAGGCTCCTGGATTCCCTGAACGATCTCAAGAACCGGTTCGACCCAAAAGAGCTGGAAGCGGTCCTGAAGGAGCTGAAGCAGCTCGAAGACCTTCTGCGCCAGGTCATGGAAGCCATGAGTAGGATGGCGAGCCGGCTTCCTGACGAGTTCGTCAACAGCCCCGATCTCCAGGGGATGGATTTCCAGGACCTGTTCCAGGACCTAGAGGAGATCCGCCAAAAACTCATGGCCGGGGATCTGGCCGGCGCCCTGGAGGCGGCTCAACGGCTCATGCAGGCCCTGTCGCAGATGATGGCTTCGCTGGGCCGGGCGGGTTCGCAGGCAAGCGGGGGAGGCATGGACCGGATGCAGGGAGAGATGAACCGCCAGGCGGGAGAACTCGGCAAGATCCTGGAGGATCAGCAGGAGATTCTCAAGGAAACCGAGGCGATCGAGCGCGAGGTGCGGGCCCGGATGGAAGAGGAGATCCGCAAACGACTTGAAGAGGAACTCCCGCGCCTGCGCCGGAAGTTGGAAGAATTGGCGCGATCGCTTCCGCCCGAGCAGAGGGAGATGACCCAGGAGCTTTCCCGCCTTTTAAAGGAAGAAAAGATCAGGATGTTTTCGGAGCGGGCGGGGGCGATGGAAAAAGAATTACGCGGGTGGCCCGAGGAACAGAAACGCCTGCGCGAGCTGCGGGAAATGGCGGATCGGCTCTTCCCCGACTCTGAAAAAACCCTGTCGGCCAAGGAAAGGAATAATTTTCCCGACCTCGCCTCCCGCGAAAAAATGCTCCGGGAGCGCACCGAGAACTTGAGGGAAAAGCTGGAAATGCTGTCCCAGCTCTTTCCGGGGATGGATTCGGAAATCCTGAAGGACCTGGAGGGGGCGGGAAGGGCCATGGGCGAGGCCTCGGGAAGGCTTACCGGGGAGGACGCGCCGGGAGCGATCCCGCCGGAGCAGGAGGCGATCCGGGGCCTGGCGAAATCGCAGCAGGCCGTGCAGCAGATGGCCCAGCAGATGGCCATGCAGATGCAAGCCCAGCGGTGGGGATACCCCTGGGGTTACGATCCGCGGCCGGGGTGGTACTACGGACCCTGGATTCCTATGCCGACCCTCCCCCAGCCGCAGATCAACCGGCCCATTGAAAGAGGCTACACGGGCCTCGACCGCGAGGAGTTCGAGACGCCCTCGAAGGACGCCTACCAGGTGCCCAAAATCTTCCGCGAACAGGTCATGGAAAGCCTGAAAGAGGAAGTGCCTGCCCCATACCGGCGGAAGGTGGAAAAGTATTTCCGGGGATTGACAGAATGAAAAGGCTTTTGCTCTTTATTTTTTCCCTTTTCCCTTTTTTCTTTTATCCTCCGCTCTTATTCGCCCAGACGGTCTCTCCCGAAAATCTTCGGGATCTGGCATTGAAGCTGGAAAAGTGGGAAGTCGAAGAGGCCTGGAGCGAAGCGAAAGGGCATCTTGCCCGCGAGCCGAAAAACTCCCGGCTCCTGGAGATCGCGGCGCAGATCGCCTTCCACCGCGGGGATTACCCGGAGGCCTTGAGGCTCATGCGGGCATCCATCGAGGCCGGGGAGGAAGACGAGCGCAAGAAAGGCTTTGCCCTTTTCGCGGAGGAAACGATCGGGGTCGTGGGTTCGTATGCCAGATTCGAAAGCCCTCATTTCTCCATCCTCCTCGATGAGAAGCAGGACGGAGTTCTCAAGGATTACCTCATCGACACCCTGGAAAAGACCTACGAGGTCATGGCTCGGCAGTACGCCTTCGCACCTAAGGAAAAAGTGCGCGTGGAAATCTTTCCCGACACCAAGGCTTTCTATTACGCCTCCACGCTTTCGGCGCGGGACATCGAAGTCACGGGCGCCGTGGGACTTACCCAGTTCAACAAGCTCATGCTGCTCTCGCCCCGGAGCCTGGTTTACGGGTACCGCTGGCTCGACGCCATCAGCCACGAATACTTGCACTACCTGATCGTCAGGCAGACGGCGAACAAGGCGCCCATCTGGTTCCATGAGGGCCTTTCCAAGTACGAAGAGACACGCTGGCGGGAAGGGCCTCCTTACTTATCAACCACCTACCGGAACCTCCTGGCCAGGGCCCAGACGGCGAACCGGCTTATCCCCTTCGAGAAGATGGAGCCTTCTCTCGTAAAGCTCGAAAACCCCGAAGATGTTCATTTAGCCTATGCCCAGGCCGCTTCGGCCATCGAGTTCATCATCGGCAAGGCGGGATATGAAGGGCTGCGCGAGGTCATGAGCCTCATGTCCGCCTCCGCGAGCCGGGGGGCCGGAGATGCCTTGAGGGGCGTCTTAAAGGTGGGTTTTACGAGATTCGAACAGGAGTGGAAGGAGTTTCTCGCCGCCAAGGGGCTTAAAGAAACAGGGGGAGCGGGCGTGCGCCATTACAAGATCAAGGAAGGGAAGGCCAACGAGGAGACCGTGGACATGGAGGAGATTAAATCCCTGGTAGCGCGGAACCGAGCCCACTTGGGGGATCTCCTCAAGGAACGGGGGAGGGTCGGAGCGGCGGTGACCGAGTACCGACGGGCTTTGAACGAAAACCGGGAATCCATTCCCATCATCAACCGCCTCGCCTCGGCGCTGATGCTCATGGGTCGGCACGGGGAGGCCCTGGAGATGCTTCTGCGGGCGAAGGAACTCGCCCCGGATCACCCGACCGTTTTCACCCAGCTGGGGCAAACCTATTTGAAACTCGAGAATTTCAAGGAGGCGAAGGAGGCCTTTCAGGAGGTCATCCAGGTTAATCCCTTCGACCCGGAAGTCCACCGGGACCTGGCGTTGGTCCAAGAGGCTCTCGGCGACAAGGAGTCCGCGCAGAGGGAAAGGGAGGTATTTCGAAAACTGACGCAGAGGTAGAAAGGGTGTCCCTTCCATGTGTTCGTGAACGCAAGCGAAAATGATTCAAAGAGAGAGATCGTCATTCCGAAAGCCGGAATCCAGTTCGTAGGGGCGACCGGCCGGTCGTCCCTACGCCGACATTAACCGCGCGAGGAAGGAACAGCAGTGGCGGAAAAAGAGCATCCGATAAGCGACGCCGACCTGGCCCGGGCGCAGGAGATGGGCCGCAAGAAGAGCGAGATCACCGGGGAGATCAAGAAGGTTATCATCGGGCAGGACAAGGTCATCGAGGAGATTCTGATTGCCCTTTTCTGCCGGGGGCATTGCCTTCTGGTGGGAGTGCCGGGCCTGGCCAAGACGCTCCTGATTTCCACCCTGGCCGGGATCATGGACCTCAATTTCAACCGGGTCCAGTTCACGCCGGACCTGATGCCCTCCGACATCACCGGGACTGACATTCTCGAGGAAGACCCGGCCACGCGCAAGCGCACCTTCCGCTTCATCCGGGGGCCCATCTTCACCAACATCCTTCTGGCAGACGAGATCAACCGCACGCCGCCCAAGACGCAGGCGGCCCTGCTCCAGGCCATGCAGGAATACAAGGTGACGGCTGGAGGGGTCACCTACGGGCTGTCTCTGCCTTTCTTTGTGCTGGCGACGCAGAATCCCATCGAACAGGAAGGGACCTATCCCCTGCCGGAGGCGCAGTTAGACCGGTTCATGTTCAATATCGGCATCGACTATCCGCCTTTGACCGAGGAGATAGAGATCGTGGCGACCACGACCTCGTCCTACAAGCCCGCCCTCAACAAGGTGATCAATGGGGAAAAGATCCTGGAGATGCAGGAGCTGGTGCGCCGGGTCCCGGCGTCTTCGCCGGTGATCGGGTACGCGGTGAACCTCCTGCGGGCCACGCGTCCGAAAGAGCCGGAAGTCCCGGCTTTCGTGAAAGACTGGGTGGAGTGGGGGGCCGGACCGCGGGCCTCGCAGCACATCATCCTGGCGGCCAAGGCCCGGGCGATCCTGCAGGGGAGGTATGTGGCGTCGGTGGAGGACGTGCGCGCCGTCGCTCCCTCGATCCTCCGCCACCGGATTCTCATCAACTTCAAGGCCCAGGCCGACGGCATCACCTCGCTGCAGATCGTGGGCCGCCTCCTCCAGGAGGTCGTTCCTTGAACTACTTCGACCCCAAGGTTCTGGCGAAACTGAAGAACCTGTATTTGCGGGCGAAGTTCGTCGTGGACGGCCTGATGATCGGGATTCACCCCTCGCGGTCGAAAGGGTTCAGCTCCGAGTTCGAGGAGCACCGGGAGTACACGCAGGGGGACGACATCCGCCACATCGACTGGAAGGCGTATGGCAAATCCGACCGGTTCTTCATCAAGGAGTACCGGGAGGCCACCAACCTGCGGGGGCACATCCTCCTGGACTGCAGCTCTTCCATGAGCTACGCCTCCGACGGGTGGAGCAAGTTCGATTACGGGGCGACCCTCGCGGCCTCTCTGGCCTATCTCCTGCTGAAGCAGCAGGATTCGGTTGGCCTCATGACGTTTGCGCAAAAGATCGAACGGGTGGTTCCGCCCCTGGCCGCGCCGGGGCACCTCTTCGCTATCCTCAAGGAGCTGGAAGGGGCGGCGCCGCGGGGGGAAACGGCGGCCGGGGCCATTCTCCAGGAGCTGGCCGGGTCCATCAAACGGCGGGGGTTCATCATCCTGATTTCCGACCTCCTGGACCGCGCGGAGGAAGTGCTCCGCGGGCTGAAGCAGCTGCGCTCGAAAGGGAGCGACGTGATCGTCTTCCAGCTCCTCGACCGGGACGAGCTGGAGTTTCCCTTCGAGGATTCCACCCTTTTCGAAGATTTGGAGGAGGACTTGAAGATTCTCACCGACCCTCCGACCATTCGCCCGGCCTACAAGAAGGCGGTTCAGGACCTGATCGCAGGCTACCGCCAGTCCTGCACGTCCTACCGGATCGACTACTCCCTCTTCGACACGACCACGGGGCTGGACCGGGCGCTGGTGAGGTATCTGACGTGGCGGGAAAAATTCCGAAAAAACTGAAGTTCTCACCACGGAGAACACAGAGGGCACAGAGCTTTTAAATAAATACTGGGTTCCGGCTTTCGTGGGAATGACAAGAAAAAACTTTTTGGGGCTGTTTTTCCGCTATTCGTTTTTTGAATTCAAGTTTTTTTCCCTCGGTGATCTCTGTGGGCTCTGGGGTGAAGGTATTTAGTTTTTGGCGCTAATC
>Ga0079037_100000819_pt1 | contig 15201 bp, 12 predicted proteins | sample Mud3Dept4metaG_FD_71479 | JGI IMG/M metagenome (GOLD analysis project Ga0079037, IMG submission 71479) | Freshwater wetland microbial communities from Ohio, USA, analyzing the effect of biotic and abiotic controls - Mud 3 Core 4 Depth 4 metaG | ecosystem: Environmental > Aquatic > Freshwater >... | reverse complement strand
GGGTGAGCGATGGTCCGGTGTCATGGCAAACCCATGCAACCAAAGCGGTTGTGGGAAATCCAGCATACCACCCGCGGCGGCGGCCGCGCCGGGAGCCCGTCAGCGAGCATGGTATGATCGCCTTTTCCGCGCGGGCCGGACGCCCGCTCCTGCGCCCCCTCGCCGGGGCGCCCTCCCACGCCGCGATGATCGTTCGCGAGGTCCTCGACTCCGGCCTGCGTCTCGTCACCGAGGCCATGCCGCACGTACGTTCGGTGAGCATCGGCGTGTGGCTGACCCGCGGCTCGCGCCACGAGCGCGAGGCGCACGGCGGCATCGCCCACTTCATCGAGCACATGCTCTTCAAGGGGACGACGAGCCGGACGGCGGAGGACATCGCGCAGGAAATCGACTCGATCGGCGGCCAGATCGACGCGTTCACCTCGAAGGAGTACGCGGGCTACTTCATCAAAGTCCTCGACGAGCACGTCCCGGTGGCGCTCGACATCCTCTCGGATGTGATCCTCCGCCCGGCCTTCGCGCCCGAGGACGTGGAGCGCGAGCAGAAGGTCGTCCTCGAGGAGATCAAGATGGTCGAGGACACGCCCGACGACCTCGTCCACGAGTTGTTCACGCAGCAGTTCTGGCAGGGGCACCCGCTCGGCCGGCCGATCCTCGGCACGCCCGAGACGGTGAACGGGTTCTCGCGCGAGATCCTGCGCCGGCACTTCGACGAGTCCTACACGGCGTCGAACCTGATTGTCGCCGCCGCCGGCAACCTCGAGCACACCCGCCTGCGCGATCTCGTCGGCCAGGCGTTCGGCGGGGTGCGCCACAACGGGATCCCGGCGCGCGACGTGGCCCCCGTCGTCGCGCCCGGCATCATCGTGCGGCAGAAGGACCTCGAGCAGAGCCACATCGTGCTCGGCACGGCCGGCTACCCGCAGAGCCACGCGGACCGCTACGTCTGCTACGTGCTCAACGTGGTGCTCGGCGGGTCGATGAGCTCGCGCCTGTTCCAGAACATCCGCGAGAAGCGCGGCCTCGCCTACGCCGTCTTCAGCGGCCTCAGCGCGTACCGAGACGCCGGCATGTTCAACGTCTACGCGGGCTGCGCGAGCGAGTCGGTCGAGGAGGTCATCGACCTCGTGGTGGCGGAGCTGAAGGCCATGAAGGCCGCGCCGCTGCCCGACGTCGAGCTGCGGCGGGCGAAGGACCACCTCAAGGGCAGCCTGATGCTCGGGCTCGAGAGCACCTCGTCGCGCATGACGCATCTGGCGCGCCAGGACATCTACTTCGACGAGCCGTTCACGCTCGACGACACGCTGCGGGGCATCGACGCGGTGACGGGCGAGGAGGTGCAGCGCGTGGCGGCGGAGTTGTTCGCCGATGGTGCGCTCGGCGCCACCGTCCTCGGCCCCGGGGCCGAGGTGAACCTGCCGCCCGGCCGCCTGGCGCTCGACTGACCGCGCCCCGACGCGCTGCGGCACACCACCGAGGAACGGCCGCCGATGATTCGCCGATACACCAACCCGGAGATGGGCCGCATCTGGAGCGAGCAGCGCCGCTTCGAGACCTGGCTGCTCGTGGAGACGGCGGCCGCCGAGGCGATGGCCGACGCGGGCATCGTGCCCGCCGACGCGGCGCGTGACATCCGCGAGCGTGGCGGCTTCGACATCGGTCGCATCGACGAAATCGAGCAGACGACGCAGCACGACCTGATTGCGTTCACCACCTGCGTGGCCGAGCGCGTGGGGCCCTCGGCCCGCTGGCTCCACTTCGGGCTCACCTCCTCCGACGTGGTGGACACCGCCCTCGCGCTGCAGATGCGCGAGGCGTGCGACCTCGTGCTGCAGCAGCTCGACGCGCTCGCGGCCGCTGTCGCTCGGCGCGGGCACGAGCATCGGCACACCCCGATGATCGGCCGCACGCACGGGGTGCACGCCGAGCCGATGACCTTCGGCCTGAAGCTCGCGCTGTGGTACGCGGAGATCGGGCGCGCCCGCACCCGCCTGGCCCGCGCCCGCGACGCCGTCGCCGTCGGGAAGATCTCGGGCGCCGTGGGCACCTTCGCGCACCTCGACCCGTCCATCGAAGCGCGCATCTGCGCGAGGCTCGGGCTCGCGGCGGCGCCCGTGTCCTCGCAGGTGATCCAGCGCGATCGCCATGCGGAGCTGCTCTGCGCGCTCGCGCTGGCGGCGGCGTCGCTCGAGAAGTTCGCGCTCGAGATCCGCGGGCTGCAGAAGACCGAGATCGGCGAGGTGGAGGAGCCGTTCGGCAGGGGCCAGAAGGGCTCCTCGGCCATGCCGCACAAGCGCAACCCGGTGGGCTGCGAGCAGGTGTGCGGCCTCGCGCGCCTCGTACGGGCCAACGCGATGGCGGCGCTCGAGAACGTGGCGCTCTGGCACGAGCGCGACATCTCGCACAGCTCCGTCGAACGGGTGATTCTCCCCGACAGCTTCCTCGCGCTCGACCACATGCTCCGCCGCTTCACGCGCATCGTCGAGGGCATGGTGGTGTACCCGGCACGCATGAAGGAGAACCTCGAGCGCAGCCACGGCGTGGTGTTCTCGGGGACGGTGCTGCTGGAACTGGCGCGCCGCGGGGTGTCGCGGGAGCAGGCGTACGCCTGGGTGCAGCGCAACGCGATGCGCGCCATCGAGGAGCAGCGCGACTTCAAAGCGCTGCTGCTCGGCGAGGCGGCGATCACGCAGGTGCTGCCCCCGGCGGACATCGAGCGGGCCTTCGACCTGCCGCACCAGCTGCGGCACGTCGACACGGTGTTCGCCCGCGTGTTCGGCGACCCGGCCGGCGGCGGCCGTCCGGAATCACGGGTCGCCGCCGCACCCGGCGAGGCCCGCTGACCCGCGGGGCTGGCGGGCAGAACGACGGAGGAGCCTGAAGGTGGGTCCGCTGATGGCCAATCGCTGAGGGCCGATGGCATGAACAGACGTTCACCGGCGTCGGGCGCGGCATGATCGACAAGTTCAAGGACGAGTGCGGGGTCTTCGGCATCTTCAGCCACACCGAGGCAGCCAACCTGGCCTACCTGGGCCTGTACGCGCTGCAGCACCGCGGGCAGGAGAGCGCGGGGATCGCCGCCACCGACGGACACGTGGTGAAGGCCCGCAAGGAAATGGGCTATGTGGCCGACGTCTTCGACGAGGCCGCGCTCACCCAGCTCGCCGGCCACGCCGCCATCGGCCACGTCCGCTACTCGACGGCCGGCGAGAGCCGCCTCCAGAACGCCCAGCCCATCCTCATCGACTGTGCGCACGGCCAAATCGCCGTCTGCCACAACGGCAACCTCGTCAACGCCGACGAACTGCGCGCGGAGCTCGTCGCGGCTGGATCGATCTTCCAGACGACGAGCGACACCGAGGTGGTGCTGCACCTCTACGCGAAGTCGAAGGCGTCGAGCGTCGAGGACGCGGCCGTCGAGTCGATCGCGCAGGTCACCGGCGCCTTCTCCCTGCTGATGCTCACCCGGGACCGGCTGATCGCCGCGCGCGATGCGCACGGGTTCCGGCCCCTCGTGCTGGGGACGCTCGGCAGCGCGTGGGTGGTGGCCTCCGAAACGTGCGCGCTCGACCTGATCGGCGCACGCTACGAGCGGGACGTGGAGCCCGGCGAGGTGATCGTCGTCTCCGCCAAGGGGCTGCGGTCGCGCAAGCCGCTGCCGGCCGCGCGGCTCTCGCACTGCGTGTTCGAGCACGTGTACTTCGCCCGGCCCGACAGCAACGTGTTCGGGCTCAGCGTCAACGAGGTTCGCACGGAGCTCGGTCGCCAGCTCGCCCGGGAGCAGGCGGTCGACGCCGACGTGGTCGTGCCAATCCCCGACTCGGGGGTGTGCGCCGCGATGGGCTTTGCCGAGGTGGCCGGCCTGCCCTTCCGCATGGGGCTGATCCGCAATCACTACGTCGGGCGCACCTTCATCCAGCCGCAGCAGTCGATCCGGCACTTCGGGGTGAAGGTGAAGCTGAACCCCGTGCGCAGCATCCTCGAGGGCCGGCGCGTCGTGCTCATCGACGACTCGATCGTGCGTGGCACGACGAGCCGGAAGATCGTCAAGATGGTGAAGGCCGCCGGGGCGCGCGAGGTGCACATGCGCATCTCCTGCCCGCCCACGGTGTCGCCCTGCTTCTACGGCGTGGACACGCCACGCCGGGCCGACCTGATTGCGGCCACCCACAGCCTCGAGGAGATCCGGAAGTACGTGCAGGCCGACACCCTGGCCTACCTGAGCCTCGACGGGCTGCTCTCGGCGGTGGGTGCGCAGCGGGCGAACTACTGCACCTCCTGCTACACGGGACAGTATCCGGTGGAGTTCCCCCGCGACGCCGAACGGTACCTCCAGCTCAGCCTGAAGCTCCACGGTGGCGCCGGCGACGCCGCACCGCACGACGCCGAGCCGTCGGCGCCAGGAGCCCGCCGGTGAGGGAACTCGCATCGCCGGCCGCGCCTCGACTGCGCTTGGGGCGCCCCGAGCAACGTCGAAGGGCGCCACTCGCGAGCCGACCATGATCGACTACAAGTCGAGCGGAGTGGACATCGACGCGGGCAACGAGGTGGTGGCCCGCATCAAGGACCTCGCACGCGGTACCTTCACGCCCGGGGTGCTGTCGGAGATCGGCAGCTTCGGCGGCGTCTTCTCGGTCGATCCCGAGCGGGCCGACGGCACGGTGCTCGTGGCGAGCGCCGACGGCGTGGGCACGAAGCTGAAGGTGGCCTTCCTCGCCGACCGGCACGAGACGATCGGCGAAGACCTCGTCAACCACTGCGTCAACGACATCCTCGTGCAGGGCGCCCGGCCGCTCTTCTTCCTCGACTACTTCGCCACCGGCCGGCTCTCCCCGGACGTGGCCGTGGCGGTCGTGAGCGGGCTCGCGCGGGCCTGCCGCGCCAACGGCTGCGCACTGCTCGGCGGCGAGACGGCCGAGATGCCCGGGTTCTACGCGGAGGGCGAGTACGACCTCGCCGGCTTCATCGTTGGGCAGGTGCCGCGCGCGCGGCTGATCGACGGCCGCCGGATCGTCCCGGGCGACAAGCTGATCGGCCTGCCCTCGTCTGGTTTGCACACCAACGGGTACTCGCTCGCGCGCCGGATCGTGTTCGACACGTTGAAGCTGTCGGTGGGCGCAACGCTGCCCGGCCTCGGCATCACCGTGGCCGACGCGCTGCTCGCCCCGCACCGGTCGTATCTGCCGGTGATCGGGCCGCTGCTCGACGCGGACCTCGTCAAGGGCATGGCGCACATCACCGGCGGCGGCATCACCGAGAACCTGCCGCGCGTGCTGCCCGAGGGCACGGGCGCGCGCGTGGACCGCGGCGCATGGGACGTGCCGGCGCTGTTCCAGTTGCTCGGGGAGGCAGGGCAGGTGCCCGACGAGGACATGCGGCGCACCTTCAACATGGGCATGGGCCTGATCGTCGTGACCGCGGCGGCCGACGTGCCGCGCGCCCTCGAGGCGCTCGCCGGGCAGGGCGAGACCGGTGCGCGCGTGATTGGGGAAATCGAGCCGGGCGCCCGCGCCGTGCGGTACGCGCCCGCCCGGCCCTGAGGGCCGGGCAACGACGCAACGCGCGAGTCGGGCGCCATGAGCGGCGGGGCCGAAGCCCCGCCCCGGGGCCCAACGTGGCGCCGCGCGTCAGCGACGTGCGGCGGCGGCGCTACTCAGCCGCCGCGGAGACGCGGGTGGTCTTGTCGCCGGCTGCTGCCGTCGCCGCGCCAAGCACTGGTACGAGCCGCACCGACAACCGTGCACTGCGCCCCGGCTGGTGCGTGGCGACGATGCGGCCGCCGAGCCGCACCACCGTCTCGGCGAGCGCCGGTGGTACACCAATCGGCTGGCAGTCGAACCCTTCGGTCGTCACGGTGATGTCTGCCTCGGTCCGATACAGCGGCACACCGCCGTCTGCAGCGTCCACCTGCGCAGTACCCGCTCGCAGCGTGAGCGTCCCCCCGGCCGGGAGGCCGTCGCGTCCGGCCATGACCATCTTCGCCAGGAGGTCCTCCAGATCGGCGGGGTCGGCATTGATCCGCAGGTCTTCCGGGGCCTGGCCAATGTCGCACGACGCGTCCTCCCCCGCCAGCCACGAGAGCATGGCGGCCAGCGACGCGAGCACGGCGTTGACCGGCAGCACGACGGGCCGCCGTGCGCGCGTCTGGGCGAAGCGCGTCAGCTGTCTCAACAGCGTGTCCACCCGCTGCAGCGCCGCGTGAGCGGGTGACGGCGGCGCCGACTCGCCCGCGCGTCGCTCCGGCGAGTCCGGTGGCACCGCGCCCGGCTCTTGCGAGTCCGCCGTCGCGGCCGACTCCCGGACGAGCGACGTGCATTCCGCCGCGGCCGACGAGAGGATGTGCGTCACCCCTTCCATGTGGCGCAGGAACCGCGTGCGAAGCGCCGATCGATGGTGCTCACTGCGGTCCACGAGCAGCCACTGCAGCCGGGACGATCCCGCCGGCGTCTGGTGCCACGTCGCTGAACCGAGCACCCAGTGCAGGAGACCGTCGGGCGTCTGGAAGCAGACCTCGAACCGATGAGAGCCGGCCGAACCGGCCGGCGGCAAACCGGAGGCGAGCAGCGCATCCGGCAGGCGTTGCCCTTCCCTGACCGTCGTCGCGTCGGGGTGCCCGCACAGCCGCGCGGCGGCGTCGCTGCAGCCGAGGATCTCGCCGCTCGCGGTTGTCTGCGCGACCCCGATGCCGGTGGCCTCGAAGGCCCACCGGACAGCGTCTGACTCCGCCGCCGGCAGCTCAGGGAGACGCTCCGGTGCATCCCCACGGTCGGCGGCGTTCTCGTCGACGGGCGGCGGCGATGCCGCGGCAGGCGATTGCCGTGCGAGGTCGAGTTCAGCCCGCAGCGCTGCCAGCGTTGCCTGGTCCCGCGCGCGGAGCGCGTCGAGTTCCGCGTTCCACTGTTCCAACGTGGCGCGGCGTGCCGCCATGTCGGCGAGCTGGGCCCTCGCGTCGTCGAGGGCGGCAGACAGTCGTGCCCGCTCGTCGTCGGTCCCGTGATTCGCGTCGTGCCAAGCCTGTCGCTCGCGGTCGAGCAGCTCGCGCGCGTCCGCCACGTCACGTTGCAGTCGTTCGCAGGCTTGCCCGGCCTGCGCCAGGGCCTCGCGCGCCGCCTCCAGCTGCTGCTCGAGTTCCGCCGTCCGCGGATCTGCCTCCGCCTGGTCACGTCCCGGCGCGCTCTCCACAACCGTGTCCATGGCGGGCACCGTCGAAGCCGCCGGATCGGCGGCCTGCTCCCGCAGGACCATGAGCAGCACGACGGTGCTCGCGTCACGCTGATGTGGAGCCACGTGCGCGACGAGCTGGCGGCCGGTCGCCTGTCGCGCCTCCAGCTGCACTGTCGCCGGCGGATCGCCAGCTGCCAGCGCCGGCAGACCGTCCGTCCCAGCGGGCTCGGTCACTGAGACAAAGGCGGTGAGCGGACGACCGACGGCCTCGGCGGCGACACGCAGGCCCAGCAGGGAGAGCGCGGCCACGTTGGCGGCGAGCACCACGCCCTCGGCCGTGGTGAGGACGATCCCGTCCGGCAGGTGCTCGACGATGGACTTGAGGCGCGCCTCGCGGGCGCGCAGCTGGGTGTTCTCGACGAGCACGCGCCGCAGGCGCGAGGCCCGTTCGAGCGCGTCTTCGAACCGATCGACGCCGGCGGCCGGCGGTACGCAGTCGAACGCGTCGAGCTGGAGGAACCCCTCGCGAAGGCGCTCTTCGGCTACGACGACCACGGGCATCGTTGGATGGAGGCGCCGGAAACGCTGCAGTGCCACGGCCACCTGCTCGCCCGTCGAGGAACTCACGAGGACGAGCGCGTCGGCCGTGGACCACTCCGGGTCGGCGGTTGCGCCGGCCTGGGTCCCGGCGTCGAGGGCCACCGAGATCAGCTCGGCCCGTTGGCAGCCGGCGAGCACGGGGGGCAGGACGGCGCCCGCGCCGGCGACGAGTACCCGCAACCGTGAGGCGCCGGTGTCACCGGCGGCCCGCATCTCCGACAGCAGTGTCGGGACGATGGCCGCGCCACCGTCGCGGGGCACCACGTGATCGACCCCGGCCAGCGCGCGCCGCGCCGCGGCCGCGTCTCCCTCGAGGTCGGTCACGAGGATGAGCGGGACCGTGGCGTCCTCGGCCCTGAGGTGGCGAACGAGCGGGGACAGCGCCGCGCCGGCCACGCGGTCGTCCATGACCACCCCGTGGCACGGACGAGCGGCGGCGAAACGCTCGCGCAACTGCAGCGGGCTGCCGCAGGAGGTGACGTGCACGTGCGGCGCGAGTTCGCGGAACGCGGCCTCGAGGGCTGCCGCTTGGGATGCGTCTTCGGCGAGGTGCAGGACGTGGGTCACGGTCGCGCCTACCAGTCGTTGGCTGACAGCAGTTCTTGGATCCTGGGGTCGAGGTCGTAGCCGGTCACGTCGAACACGGTGGGCGCTTCCGACGCCTCCGTGAGCCGCCCGGCCGCCGCCGGCAGCCCGGTCTCGACCGCGTCGCGGCTTCGCGAGGTCTCGTCGAGCGACGCTGGCTTCCCGTAGAAGGCGATGTCCTCCGGGAAGGCGAGCGCCGTGCGGTAGACCAGCTGCGCGCCGTCGAGGGCGCTCACGAGCGACCGCACGACGCGCCCGGTCAGCGTGACGTGCTGACCGCCAGAGACGAGTCGCAACGCCACCTCCGTCCCCGGGCGGAGTCGGACTGCGGTCTCGAATTGCACGCCGCGCCGAGAGACGTCGATCAGCCGCACCTCTCGGCTCCCCTCCAGCCTCGCACTGAGGTGCGGGAGTTCCGAGGCGGGGAGCCGCTCGGATTCGCGGCGATCAGGCCAGCTCTGACTGCTCACGTGTCGCTCTCCGTCGCGCGGCGACGCAGCCCGGTCGACCTCCGGCGGCCCCTCGCCGGGGTTCGTCGGATGATCCCGTCCCTCTGTCGGCCTTCACGCGGTCCTCCACCCTGCGGAATCGGCAACCGAGGCCGATCGGGTTAAGCTCAGGGCTGGCTACCGCCAAGTGCCGCCGGGGCCCGGTGGCTGGGGCGAGGCCCGTCGACGGGGGCGGCGTTGTCTGTGAACCGACGACTGGGTGTGCTGATCTCGGGTCGTGGCAGCAACCTGCAGTCGATCATCGACGCGATTGCGGCCGGCCAGCTCGACGCGAGCATCGCGCTCGTCGTGTCGAACCGCGCGGAAGCGGCCGGCCTCGAGCGCGCGCGACTCGCCGGCATCGAGACCCTGGTGCTCGATCACCGCGGGTTCCCCACGCGCGAGGACTACGACCGCGCCGTCGTGGCCGCCCTCCGTGCCCGCGAGGTGTCGCTCGTGTGCCTCGCGGGCTTCATGCGCCTGCTGAGCCCGGCCTTCGTCGAGGCGTACCCCGACGCGATCCTGAACATCCACCCTGCGCTGCTGCCGGCCTTCCCCGGCCTCCACGCGCAGCGCCAGGCGCTCGAGCACGGCGTGAAGATCGCCGGTGCCACCGTGCACCTCGTCAACGCGGAGCTGGATGCGGGGCCCATCGTGCTGCAGGCGGCCGTGCCGGTGGAGGACGGCGACACCGAGCAGAGCCTCGCGGCCCGCATCCTCCGCGAAGAGCACCGCCTCTACCCGGAGGCGATCCGGACCGTGCTCGACGGCGGCTGGCGGATCGAGGGCCGCCGGTTCGTCAGGACGCGCGGCTGATCTCGGGTCCGCGCCCCTCGATCCACGTGAACCGCCAGGTGCCGCCGCGGCGCACGTTGGCCACGAGCGCGGGCCGGAACAGGCAGATGCAGGTGCCGCCGGCCCGCCGGACGCTCGGGTAGACGATGCCGAGCGAGCCGTCGGCCAGCAGGTGGGCTGCGAGTCGCTGCGAGGCGACGTAGCTGTCCGGGTCTAGCACTGCCCTCCACCTCGCCGCCTCCCGCACGTCGTGCAACTCCGCGCTGAGGTCGGCGAGGTAGTCGTCGTAGGTGACCGAGAGGCTCGGCCAGCCGATCTCGGCCAACTCGACCGACTTGTGGAAAGCCACCTCCGCCTGCGAGGTCTCCAGCGCGAACGCGGCGTACCACGCACCGCGGTCGGGGCCGCTGAAACGGGCGCCGAGGGGGTGGGCATGGCAGAAGGTGGCGTTCACGACCCGAGACCAGGGCACCCCGTACACGAGCTCCTCCACGCCGATGCCGGGGAGCAGGTTGAGTGGGGCCAGCAGCCGGTCGTTGGTGGCGGCGTCCAAATCGAAGATCGCCTGCAGGTGCCGGTCGTCGTTCGCGATGCGCACGAGGACCGAGTCGCCGCGGGGCGAGTGCTTCGAGGGAATCAGCCTGTGGGTGTCGTACCGCCGCACCAGCGAGACCGGCGGGTGCGCCGAGGCGGGCCGGGCCGTCATCCCGCGCGTCGCGCGTCGAGCAGCCGGCGCACCACCTGCAGGGCGGGCAGGCCGCCGCGGATCATGTAAGCGAGCGGCGTGTCGCCAGCGAAGATCGGGTTGGTGTTCGGCAGCCGGACCCACGCGTCGGCGAGCGCCTCGTCGTAGAGGACGTTGAGCGCCTTGAAGATCCCCACGAGGTACGAGATGCGCGTCAGGCGATCGGTGTCGAGCACGCGGTCGGGGTGCCGCTTCATCTCGTAGAACGGCCCGTTGCTGACGCCGCCGAGAAGTTCCCGCGCCTCGGCATCCTTCACCTTCCAGCGCGCGATGATGTTGAAGAAGGCGGCGAGGGCGGGGCCACTCAGCCGCTCCCGTTCGGTGCGGCTCGCGAGCGACACCGGGTGATCGACGGCGTGGCGGGTGGCCGGGTGGGCGAGCGCGCGCGTCACGGGTTGACTCCTGATTAGGAGTATATGGACTCTCACTCAGGAGGTCAAGTCTGCAGCACCGCGGCTGCCCTCGCCGTCATGCCGTGGCCTCCGCTGGGGTGAGCGTGAGCACGGCCACCTCCGGGGGGCAGTTGAGCCGCACTGGCACGTAGACCGTCCCGATGCCACGGGTGACAAACAGCGACGTACCCGCCGCTCGCCCGAGACCCGAGACCACCGGGAATTTCCGGGCCGCGACCGCGCCGAGCCCGGGCAGCACCACCTGCCCGCCGTGCGTGTGTCCGGAGAGCACCAGGGGGACGCCGAGCGTAGCGGCCGCCCAGAGTCGCCGCGGGTCGTGGGCGAGGAGCAGCGGCACCCCGCGCGCGCCGGAGAGGAGGGGCTGAATGTCCTGTGGCCGCCGGGTCCAGTAGCGGATTCCGACCAGATCCAGCCGTTCGTTACGCAGCGCAACCGTGATGCGGGCGTCGAGGAGTACCTCGACGCGGTGCCGCGCGAGCGCCCTTGCCAGGTGGCGTTCGTTGTCGTGGTTGCCCATGACGGCGAACACCCCGAACGGTGCTCGCAACGCGCCGAGCCCCTCGGCGACGTCGTCCACGTACGTCCGCTCCCGGAACGAGACGTAGTCGCCGAGGAGAGCGACGAGATCCGGCCGCTCCGCCACCGTGAGGTCGACGGCGTGGTCGATGAGCGTGCGCGGGACCAGGTCACTCCGGTGCAGGTCGGAGATCAGCGCGATGCGCACGCCGGCGAGGGCGGGAGGCAGCCCCGCGACCGGAACCGCGAGCCGCGTCACCTCGATGTGCGATCGTTGGCGGCCGGCCGCGTAGACGACGGACGCCGCCGCGCCGGTCGCACCGATCCCGACGAGCGCCTTCAACGCGCGGCGCCGGCTGGCGTCGGCGGGTGCCGATCGGGATGACGTGCGAGAACCCATCTGCAGGCGCCCCAATGGTAGCAGTCTGCGCTGCAAGAGGCGCGCCGCTTCGGTCTATGCTTGTCGCCATGACGCTCGACGAGCAGTGCGCCTACCTGACCAAGGGTTGCGTGGACGTGGTCCGCGCCGACGAGTTGCGCCGGAAACTGGAGCGATCCCACGCGTCCGGCCAGCCGCTCACGGTGAAGGTGGGCTTCGATCCGACCGCTCCCGATCTCCACCTCGGGCACACGGTCCTGTTGCGGAAGATGAAGCACTTCCAGGACCTTGGGCATCGCGTGATTTTCCTCATCGGGGACTTCACTGGCCTCATCGGCGACCCGACGGGGCGTTCGAAGACCCGGCCCCCGCTCACCCGCGAGGAGATCGACGCCAACGCCGAGACCTACAAGCACCAGGTGTTCCGCATCCTGCACCCCGAGCAGACGGTGGTGGACTTCAACAGCCGCTGGCTCGGCGCGCTCGGCAGCGAGGGCTTCGTCCGCCTCGCCGCGCGGTACAACGTCGCGCAGATGCTCGAGCGGCGTGACTTCCGGCAACGCTTCGAGGCGCAACAACCAATCAAGGTGCACGAGTTCCTGTACCCGCTCGCGCAGGCCTACGACTCGGTGGCCCTCGAGGCGGACGTCGAACTCGGCGGCACCGATCAGCTCTTCAACCTCAACGTGGGGCGGGACATCATGCCCGGCTACGGCCTCGAGCCGCAGGTCGTCATGACGGTGCCGCTGCTCGTGGGCCTCGACGGCATCGAGAAGATGTCGAAGAGCTATGGCAACTACGTCGGGGTGAACGACCCCGCCGAGGTGATGGCGCGCAAGCTGATCGAGGAGTTCAAGGGCGGCGACGCGGTGATGTGGGACTACTTCACGCTGCTCACCGACCTGGCGCCGGCCGAGGTGGACGGGCTGCGCGCACGGTTCGCGCGCGGTGAGATGACCGCCACCGACCTCCGCTTCCGCTTGGCCGAGATCATCGTCTCCGACCTGCACGGTGGGGAGGCCGCGCGCGAGGCGCTCGATCGGGTGCGGCGCCGGCACGACCTCCGTCTGGACCCCGCGTCGGCGGTCGCGGTGGACGCCGGTGAAGTGCCGACCGTACGCGTGCAGGCGGCTGCCGGGCCTGCGAGCGTGCCACGCCTCGTCACCGACCTGAAGTTCGCCCCCTCCACGAGCGAGGCCGCCCGCCAGGTGAGGGCCGGCGGCGTGAGGATCGCGGGCGAGAAGATCGCCGATCTGAAGTGGTCGCCGCCCGGACCCGGGAAGTACCCGATCACCGTCGGTTCGCGGAAGGTCGGCCTGATCATCGTCGAGTGACCTTCCGCAGAAACGGTGACACTTTCCGTTTCGACCAACCCGACCGCAAGGCGCGGTGACCCTTCCCGCTTCGCGCCTTTGCCCAGCAGATGCTCAAGGCCGCGTGCTCGTGAGCTCGCGCGCACGTGGTCGTCCCGGCGGCCTGAGTGTGAACTGCAGTCCGAGCTGCCGGGCCGTATCCTCTGTCCACTCCGGCGTGCCAAACGGAGCACCCCGCGCAATCGACTGACGAATGCGCGCGGTATCGGAGACCGACGGGGTGTTGACCAACGCCGCCCATTCCGGGTTGCGGACGACGGGTCCGTCCGTCACGAGCCGATGCCACGGGGTGTCAGCGGAGCCGAGACTGCTCCAAGGCCACTGCTCAGCCCGCGGCACCAGGCCGGCTCGCACGGGATTGGCCTCAACGTAGCGAATGACCACCGCGAGGTGCCCGTCGGTCTGGACGGGCACGCTGGTGTACCGCCCCTGATACAGGTGCCCGGTGCCCTCGAGGCCATGGACGCGGTGGTACCGGCGCACATGAGTCCCTGTCAGCCACCGAAGGTACGCAGAAACCTCTCCCCTCACCTCCGGGCGCACCACGAGGTGCCAATGGTTGGGCATGAGGCAGTAGGCCAGCAGTTGCACCGCGAACCGGCTGGCGGCGGTCTCGAGCAACTCCATGAAGGCGGCGTAGTCGCCGGACTCGAGAAAGACGGCCGCGCGCCGGTTGCCGCGGTTCATCACATGTTGAACGAGGCCGGGTTCCGAAACGCGTCTGATTCTGGGCATGGCGGCAGGCACCACCGCGTGGCCAATCACGTTTCATGCCGCCGCGTCAAGGCAAGGGAGTGCCTGAATTGCGGTGGGAATCCGGCAAGCGGGGAGTGTCACCGCTGCAGCGACAGGCACACTAGGAGGACCGCAGATGCCGCCGTTTCTGCAACAGGAACACAAATGGAGAGTGCCACCGTTTCGCGATGAGACAGCCAGAAACGGAAAGTGTCACCGTTTCACGTTTCACGGGGAAACCGAAAACTCAAGACTACACGTAGTACTGCCTATACCTCCCGCGCCGAAACAGCCAGCCGCCGAGTGGGCCGAGCCAGCCGAGCACGTGGTACATGTAGCCGAGGTCCATCAGCTCGATCAGGTTTCCGTCGACGTCGCGGCAGAAGAAGAACCGGTGGCCGCGCGGCGAGCGCTCGGGCGTGCTCACCACCTCCACGCCCATCGAGACGAGCCGCCGGTGCCATGCATCGAGGTCGCGCACGTTGAGCGAGAAGTGCGTGAGCCCGACACGGTTCCACGGGATGCGCACCGCCGGCTGCTTCGGCTCGAAGCCGAAGATCTCGAGCACGCCGCCGCCCGGGCAGCGGATCCATCCGATCTTGCAGCGCGGCTGCGGACCCTCCACGCCAAAGAACGCGCGCACGCGCTCGGGCGGCGTGTCGGCCACGCCGACGAGCGGGCAGCCGAACACCTCCCAGTAGAACCGCACCGCGCGGTTGAAGTCCGAGACCGTCAGGCCGACGTGGCTAAACGACCGCGCTCTCATGGACACTCCGGACGGGCTGCCGCAGGACGCTGCCCCGGATGTGCTCGGCCACACGCAGCGCCTGCGCCACGATGGTGAGTGCCGGGTTCACGGCGGCCGACGACGGGAAGAAGGACGCGTCGACGACGAACAGGTTCTCCACGTCGTGGGCGCGGCAGTAGGTGTCGAGCACCGAGGTCCGCGGGTCGGTGCCGAAACACAGCGTGCCGCACTGGTGCGTCGTGTTGCGCCCCTGGTAGGAGTGCGAGATGACCTTCCAGAAACCGAGCCGCCGCAGTAGCGACTTGGCCTCGTCGACCAGCTCGCCGTGCGCCTCGAGGTTGTTGGGCCGGTAGTGCAGGTGGATGCGGCCGTCCTGGGTGAGCGCGACGCGACTCTCCGGGTCCGGCAGGTCTTCGGACATCGCCAGCCAGTCCACCCCGCGGGCCACCCATGCGTTGTACATCCAGAGCGGCAGGTCGGGCACGATCGTGTCGCCCACGACCTGCGCCATGATGCCGTGGGTGCGCCCCTGCGACTGGATGTGGCCCAACGGATACCCCTTCGGCCCGCACAGGTAGTAGTCGTTGAGCCCAACCGTCTTCTGGAACACCGTGTCGTTCTTCCGGAAGGGGTGGAAGCCCTGCATCATCGTGGCGAGGT
>Ga0079037_100000818_pt1 | contig 15202 bp, 14 predicted proteins | sample Mud3Dept4metaG_FD_71479 | JGI IMG/M metagenome (GOLD analysis project Ga0079037, IMG submission 71479) | Freshwater wetland microbial communities from Ohio, USA, analyzing the effect of biotic and abiotic controls - Mud 3 Core 4 Depth 4 metaG | ecosystem: Environmental > Aquatic > Freshwater >... | reverse complement strand
GGCTGCAATTCCGAAACCGATAACGGTCGGCAAGGAGGAAAATTTTCTGATTCGGCCTACTCCCCTTCCGATGTCTTCGGCCACCGGTTTGAGAGTCCCGGTTACCCCGGTTACGGAAACGAAGTACAGGAAACCAGCCCCGTCGTTTGCAATGTTTCGGATTCGCTCTTCTCCGGTCGTTGGGGCAACGAGAGAAATGAAGTCGATTCCCTTCGGGTCGGTAAACCGCCTTAACTCCCGCGCTTCTTCAAATGGAAGATCCACCACGAGGATTCCGTCTATGCCGGCGACTGAGGCTTTTTCTGCAAACCTCTCGTTTCCGTAGGCAAAAATGGGATTGTAATACCCGAAAAGCACGATCGGGATCTCCGAGGTTTTTCTCACTTCCGAAACGAGATCCATAACCCTTTCCAAGGTGGTTCCTCCCTTTAAGGCCTTTTGCGACGCGGCCTGGATGACGGGGCCGTCGGCGGTGGGGTCGGAGAAAGGCACTCCCAGTTCAAGGATATCCGCCCCCGCTTTTTCAAGGGCAGCGACGATTTCCCGGGTTGCCTCCAGGCTTGGGTATCCGGCAGTGAGATAGGCCACCAGCGCTTTTTCCCCCTTCTCTTTTAGGGTTTTGAATTTGTTTTCGATTCTCCCCATGATCAAAGGACCTCCTTCTGCCCGGCCACAATCGCCGCATCCTTGTCGCCTCTGCCGGATAGATTGACGACGATGATTTTCTCCCTCCCCATTTCCGGGGCTAACTTCATGGCAAAAGCGATAGCATGGGCGCTTTCCATGGCCGGAATGATCCCCTCGCAGCGGCACAAGTCAAGAAAAGCCTGGATTGCTACGTCATCCGTAACCTGCACATAACGAACCCGCCCGGTGGCATGGAAATAGGCATGTTCCGGACCCACGCCGGGGTAGTCCAAACCTGCCGCTACCGAGTGAGCGTCACGGACTTGTCCATATTCATCCTGCAAAATATAGGTTTTATTGCCATGAAGCACTCCGACGCCGCCTGCGGAAATGCTCGCCGCGTGAAGACCGGTTTTGAGTCCTTTGCCCCCCGCCTCGACGCCGTACATCTCAACCGCCGGATCATCCCGGAACGGATAAAACAGCCCCATGGCATTGCTGCCTCCCCCCACGCAGGCGATGAGGATGTCCGGGAGCCTTCCTTCCTTTTTCATGATTTGCCTCTTCGCCTCCTGCCCGATGACGCTCTGGAAATCCCGAACCATCATCGGGTAAGGGTGGGGCCCCGCCGTGGACCCGATCACGTAATACGTATCCCGCACCCGCGCCACCCATTCCCGCATGGCTTCGTTCATGGCGTCCTTCAAAGTGGCGGTGCCCGAGGTGACCGGCACCACCTCCGCGCCCAGGATCTTCATCCGAAAAACATTGGGAGCCTGGCGCGCAATGTCTTCCTTACCCATAAACACTTGGCATTCCATTCCAAAAAGGGCAGCTACGGTCGCGGTGGCAACCCCGTGCTGTCCCGCACCGGTTTCCGCAATAACCCGTTTCTTGCCCATCTTTCGGGCCAGCAGAGCCTGGCCGAGGGTATTGTTGATTTTGTGCGAGCCGGTGTGGTTCAAGTCTTCCCGTTTCAGGTAAATCCTGGCGCCTCCCAATTTCTCCGTCAGGCGGGAGGCGAAATAAAGAGGCGTCTCCCTTCCCGCATAATCCCGCAAATATTGGTTCAACTCTTCTTTGAAAAGCCGGTCGTGGCGGGCTTCCCGGTATGCCTTCTCCAGTTCGATCAAAACCGGCATCAGGGTCTCGGCTACGTACCTCCCTCCGAAGATTCCGAAATGGCCGGTCTTATCCGGCAGACTGGTTTTCATTTTTTATCCTTTCCCCCAATTTTCCATCTCGTTCTGATAGGATTTCATCGAGGCTGAAGATGCTTGCCCCCCCCACCCCTCCGCTTAAAGAATGGGCCTTCTCAATGAATAAGCGCATTTTCCGAGAATCTTTTTTCCCGGGGGAAATTTCAACGCCGCTGCTCACGTCCACGGCTCCGGGGGAGACGGCGGCAATCGCCGCCTCCACATTTTCCGAATTCAATCCGCCTGCCAAAACGATGGGGTGCTTTTTGCCGATCGCCTTGGCTAACCCCCAGTCGGAATACTTACCGGTCCCTCCAAAAAACCCCGGTTCACGCGAATCGATCAGAAAAGCCCTTGCCCGGTAAAGATCCAAATTGCCGGGGCCTTCCCTTGGATAACCCGAGACGGCCTTTAAGAGGATGGAAGCCGGGATCTGGCTGCAAAGATCCGGCAGCTCATCCCCGGAGAACTGGATAAAATCTAACCGGCAATATTCCCGGAGATTTCGAACCAAGGAGATTTCCGGATTCACGAAAACGCCCACTTTTGCGATACCCGGGGGAAGGGTTTGAATAATCTTCCTCGCTTCCATCGGTTTCAGGTACCGGGGGCTCCGTTCGAAAAAAATGAACCCCAGCGCCTCGGCGCCGTGATCACAGGCCGCAAACGCATCTTCAACGCTGGTAATCCCGCAAATTTTAACCGCGGCCATCATCCCCCCCTCAGTTCCTTCAGCTTTTCCGAAATGTTATCGGCTTTCATGAGTGTTTCTCCGACCAAAAATGCATGAATCCCCGTCTGCATGAGGATCTCCACCTCCCGGCGCGATCGGATGCCGCTTTCGGCAATGACCACCCTGCCCTTCGGAACCAGAGGCGCCAATTTCAAGCTCGTCTCCAGCCCGGTCGCAAAAGTTCCCAAATCCCGGTTGTTGATCCCGATCAACTCCGCTCCGGCCGCCAGGGCTAAATCCAAGTCTTCCTCCGAATGAACTTCTACGAGGGGAAACAAATCAAGCGCTGCGGCCAGGCGCACATAGGAGGGGAGTTCCTTTTTCAGAAGCCGGGCAATGAAAAGGACGGCGTCGGCGCCGAGGCGTTTCGTTTCGTAGACCTGATAGGGATCGATAATGAAGTCCTTCCGCAAGACGGGAAGGAATATTTTCCCTTTGATCTTCGTCAGGAATTCCTTCTTCCCCCCGAAAAAAGGTTCATCCGTGAGAACCGAAACAGCCGCCGCCCCGTTTTTTTCATATTCCTCCGCAATCTCAAGGGGATCAAAATCTTTCCGGATCGTCCCCCGCGATGGCGACTTTCGTTTCACCTCGGCAATGATGGCGCACTCCTGGTCTAAGAGGGCCTTTTTAAAATTCCTTGCCGGGGCCATATTTTTTATCCCCTCGCGCAACGCGGAAAGCGGATATACGGTTTTACTCTCTTCAACTTCCTTTTTCTTCACTTTAACAATTTGATCTAAAATCATGGTTGCCCTCATTTGTGGCTCATTTCGATTAAGGCCTGCAGCTTTTTGAGAGCAGCCCTGCTGTCAAGGCATTCCGCGGCGATCTCTAAGCCTTCGCGAATGCTGCCGGCCTTTTCCCCGGCCACAATTGCCAGGGCGGAATTCAGAAGAACCACTTTCCTCTTCGCCCCGTCTTCGCCCAACAGGATGTTCTTGGTGATCTCGGCATTTGTCTGGGTATCTCCGCCAGCCAGCTCCTGAAGAGAATGAATTTCTCCGAAGAATTCCGAAGGATCAAGGTTATAGGTGCGAATTGCGCCTTCCCGGAGTTCGGAAATCCTGGTCGGACCGGTCACGGTGGCTTCGTCGAGACCGTCTGAGCCGTGAACCACAAAAGCCCGCTGGGTCCCTAAATTTCTCAAGACTCCGGCGAACACCTCGGTGAGCTTCGGGTCATAAACCCCGATCAACTGGCTGGTCGCTCCCGCCGGATTGGTGAGCGGCCCCAGCAGGTTGAAAATGGTTCGGATTCCGATTTCCCTCCGCGGGCCCAGCGCATACTTCATGGCCCCATGGAGCCGGGGCGCAAAAAGAAACCCGATCCCGATCTGCTGGACGCATTCTTCGACGACTTCCGCTCCGGCATCGATTTTCACCCCCAGCGCCTCGAGCACATCGGCGCTCCCGCATTCGCTGGAGACGGCCCGGTTGCCGTGCTTGGCCACGGTCAGTCCGGCCGCTGCCACCACGAACGCGGACGTGGTCGAAATATTGAAAGTTCCCCGCCCGTCGCCGCCTGTCCCGCAGGTGTCGATGACCACCGGAGATCGAGCGTCGATCCGGGTGGCTTTCTGCCGCATGACCCGGGCGGCCCCGGTAATCTCTTCCACGGTTTCCCCTTTAAACCGAAGAGCGGTGATGAAAGAGGCAATCTGGGCCGGCGTTGTATTTCCGCCCATGATTTCATCCATGACCCCCATCATTTCCGCCTCCTTCAAGTTTTGCCTATCGACAATTTTTCCGATCGCTTCCTTGATCATGAATCCCCTTCCTTTCCTTTGATGCCCTGGAGAAAATTCTTTATGATCCTTTTCCCGTTCGGGGTCAGAATCGATTCGGGGTGAAACTGAATTCCTTCAACGGGAAATTCCCGATGCCGGATCCCCATGATCTCTCCTTCCTCGGTTTCCGCCGTTACCATCAGGCAGTCCGGAACCGAATTCTTTTCCAAGATCAGCGAATGATACCGGCCGGCGACGAACGGATTGGGCAGGCCCCGGTAGATGGTCTTCCCATCGCTGCGGATTTGGGAAGTCTTCCCGTGCATGAGGCGTTCGGCCCTCACGATCTTGCCTCCAAAGGCATAGCCGATGGCCTGGTGACCCAAACATACTCCGAAGATGGGAAATCTTTGATGGTAGGTTCGGATCGCCTCCACGGTGATTCCCGCTTCCTTCGGCGAGCAGGGTCCGGGGGAAAGGAAAATCGCCTCCGGCGCCAAATCGCCGATCTTTTCCAGGCCGATCCGGTCGTTCCGGAAAACTTCGACTTCCGCCCCTAACTGCCCAAGGTATTGAACCAAGTTGTACGTAAAGGAATCATAATTGTCGATCATGAGAATCATCGTTTTCTCCTTTCTGCCTTTTTCCCAAGATTAAATCGCCAATCCCGAGGCGGCCAATTGACAGGCCCGCATCATGGCTTTAGCCTTGTTCATGCTTTCCCGGTATTCCGCTTCAGGGTCCGAATCCGCAACGATGCCCGCGCCTGCCTGGATATATATTTTTCCATTACGAACCATGAGCGTCCGAATGGTAATGCCTAAGTCCATGTTTCCATTGAAACTGAAATATCCTACGGCCCCGCCGTACGGCCCCCGCCGGGATGGCTCAAGTTCCTCGATGATCTCCATGGCGCGGATCTTCGGCGCCCCGGAAAGCGTCCCGGCCGGAAAGGTCGCCTTGAGAACATCAAAGCAGTCTTTCCCCGGGGCCAACTGGGCCTTGATGTGGGAAACCAGATGCATGACGTGGGAGTACCTTTCCACAGCCATGAGCTGGGTAACCTGGACACTGCCGATCCTGGCGATCCTTCCCAGATCGTTCCGGCCCAAATCGACGAGCATGACATGCTCCGCCTTTTCCTTCGCGTCTTCGAGCAGATCATCCGCCAATTTGCGGTCTTCCTGTTCGGTTTTTCCGCGAGGCCTCGTGCCGGCAATGGGCCTCAGCTCGGCGACGCCCTCCTCCAGCCGGACCATCACTTCCGGCGATGACCCGATGAGAATCTGGTCGCCCAGGTGCAGATAGAAAAGGTAAGGGGAGGGATTCACGTACCGGAGCGCCCGGTACAAGTTGACCGGGGCCGCCGAATTTTCTCCTTCCAGCCGCCCGGACAGCACCACCTGGATAATGTCCCCGGCGTAGATGTATTCTTTCGCCCTTTTCACCATGTCGCCAAAAGCTTCCCGGCTCATGTTGGCGGAGAATCGCTCTTCGCGGGCCGTAAGGTCTCCGGGAGGTTTGGGGCTTTGCTCCGTCTGCTGGCTTCGTTCCAGGATCTGGCACATCTTCTCGATCTTCTGCACCGCTTCTTCATAAACTTTCCGAAGATCCCCGGAGCCCTCCGTAGAGACGCAGGCAACGACTTTCACCGTGTGGCGGATATTATCGAAAATGAGGATCGTGTCCGTAATTAAAAAGACGGCCTCGTCCATTTCCGAATCCCCCTTCGGCAGGCCCGGAAGGCGCTCAAAAAAACGCACCATGTCATAACCGAGGAAACCGACGGCGCCCCCGTAAAAACGGGGCAGCCCTTCGACGGGAGCGGGCCGGTACCCGCCGAGGATTTCCTTGAGAAACTTCAGCGGATCACCTTCATGGCGCAGAGAGCGGGCGGTTCCGTTCTCCTCTACGGTCACCTCCTCCCCCCGGACTCTGAAGATGATTCTCGGGGCAGCCCCCAGGAAGGTGTAGCGGCCCCATTTTTCTCCCCCCTCGACGCTTTCCAGAAGGAAGACGTACGGCTCGGAGCCCAGCTTCAAGAGGGCGGAAACGGGAGTTATCGTGTCGGCCAGGATTTCCCGATAGACCGGAATGAGGTTGCCTTGCTTCGCCAGTTTCTTGAAAGTTTCGTACTCGGGATATTGCATTTTCCTCTCCTCTGAAAAAAGAATTTCCCCCGCGGAGCACGCGGAGAGCGCAGAGGCCTTGGGTTGTTTTATCGAGTCCTAACAATAAAAAGGCCGTGGAGTCTTTCCGAGGTCCCCACGGCCGATGATTTCTGATTGTAGCTTTTCTCAGCGGCGGGCAAACCCCTCCCTATAGGATCCACGCCACCACCAAGTTCCCGCTTCTCGTAAAGAGGATATCCATCCGCTTAGCTTTTGAGCCTGATCTTCCCTGAATCGCATGATTATTTCTCGATTGTCCTCTTCCGCAAAAGATGATCCGCCAGAACAATGCCGGTCATAGCTTCGCAAACCGGAATAATCCGCGGAATAACGGAAACATCATGCCTCCCCCCGGTGGAAATTTTTCGCGGATTCCCGAAGATATCGATGGTATCCTGTTCTTTCCGGATCGAAGCGATTGGCTTGCAGCCTACGCGGATGATAATTTCTTCTCCCGTAGTGATCCCGGCCAAAATACCTCCCGCGTGATTGGTGAGAAACCCGTTTGGCCCGATCGGATCATTATTTTCCGATCCCTTTAGGCGCGCCGCCTCGAAGCCGCCCCCGATTTCGACGGCCTTTACCGTGCCGATGCTCATCAGGGCTTTGGCCAGGTCCGCATCCATCTTGTCAAAGACCGGCTCCCCCAGGCCCGGCGGACATCCCTGAACCCGGATTTCCACGATGCCGCCCACGGAGTCCCCCATTTCTTTCACCCGCTTTAATTCGGTCAACATTTTCTCGGCAGCCTCGGGATCCGGGCAGAGGAGGGAATTCTTATCAATTTCTTCCAGGGAGATCATCCGGGCGGGAATTCCGGCCAGTTCCCGGGTAAAAGCCAGCACCCGGATTCCTTCCCGGGCGATGACCTTCTTAGCCACGGCCCCGGCGGCTACGCGAGCAGCGGTTTCTCTCCCGGAGGCCCGCCCTCCCCCGCGGTGATCCCGGATCCCGTATTTCTTGAAATAGGGATAATCCCCGTGGCCGGGCCTGAAAACATCCTTAAGGTCTTCATAGGCGGCGCTGTCGGCATCGACATTGCGGATGAGAAGGGATATGGGAGTGCCCGTCGTCCTGCCTTCAAACACTCCGGAAAGAATTTCCGCCTGGTCCTTCTCCTTTCTTGCGGAAGCCGCGGGGAACCGGCCGGGCCTTCTCCGATCCATTTCTTTCTGGATATCCGCCTCCGCCAGGGGAATGTTCGGGGGGCAGCCGTCCACGGTCGCGCCCACAGCAGACCCATGGGATTCGCCCCAGGTTGTAACCCGAAATTCGGTTCCGATGGTGTTACCTGCCATCCTGTCTTTCTCCCCCGGAATCAGCTTGCGCCAGGATCCGAAAAATTTCGGCGGCAACCTCTTCGATGCTTCGGTTTGAAGTGTCCACCCGGAAGTCCGCGATCTTCGCATAAAGGGGGGTTCTCTCCTTCAGCAAAGATCGGATCTCCTCGGCCGGGTCTTTTCCGGTCAAGGGAGGGCGCTGTTCCCCGGTCCTGCCGTCGCCATTCAGACGCTCAACGATCGTTTGCGCCTCGGCTGTGAGCCAAATAAAGAGCCCTCGCTCTTTGAGATTCCGAACGTTCTCTTCATCAAAAACCGCTCCCCCGCCGAGAGCCACGACGCAGTCATCCTTCCCGGAAATTTCGGCAATGATCCGCTTTTCCTCGCTGCGGAAAAAGCCCCACCCCTTCTCTTCCACCATTTCCCGCACGCTCTTTCCCGCCGAAGCTTTGACCATCTCGTCCGAATCGAGAAAGGGTTCCTCAAGTTTGGCCGCCAGGAGCGTCCCGACCGAGGTTTTTCCCGTTCCCCGGTATCCCATCAGAACCACGTTCACCGGTAGAGCCCTCCAAGCTTTTCCCAGAAATCCGGGAACGATTTCCCCACACAACCCGGGTTTTGAATCACAATTCCGGGAACGGCGAGGCCGAGGATGGCGAAGCTCATGGCAATCCGGTGATCCTGGTAGGTTTCGATCGCCGCCCCTTTTGCCGGCCCCCCTTCGATCGCCAGGCCGTCGTCGGTTTCCCGGGCCTGAATCCCGACCCTGCAGAGCTCCGTCGCCAAGGCCTTCAAACGGTCGCTTTCCTTGAACCGCAGATGGCCGACATTTCGGATCAAGGTGCGGCCGAATCTTCTGGCGGCGAGGACAGCCAGCCCGGGGACCATATCGGGCATGTTACTGAAATCAAAGGCGTACTCTCCGCGGTTCAGTTCGCCGCCCCAAACCTCTATCCGGTTGTCTCCCCGAATGACCCGGCACCCGAGCTTTTCCAGGACGGCGAGAAGTCCTATATCGCCTTGACGCGTCCGGGGATTCAGGTTCTCCACCCTGACCCTCCCTCCGCAGACCGCCGCGGCCAGAAAGAAATACGAAGCGCTGGAGGCGTCGCCTTCGACCAAGTACTCCCGGCTTCGGTAGCGCTCTCTCCCGGAAATCCGGAACCGGTTTGGTTGATCCTGATGGACGGGCACCCCAAATGCCTCCATGACGTCCTTGGTCATCTCCAAGTAAGGATATGAACGGACCGCCCCTTCCAAATCGATAAGGGTTTCTTTCCGCGCATAGGGAGAACAGAGCAGCAGGGAAGAGACAAACTGGCTGCTCTCGATATTTTTGAACACGACCCGCCCGCCTGGAAGGCCCCCCGCCTTCACGACAACGGGAGGAAACCCATCCCCTCCCTTGCTTCGGGCTTCGACCCCCAAAGACCGGAGGGCTTCCACGAGCGCGCCGATGGGTCTCCGGCAGAGCCGCGCCGTCCCGGTCAGGACATATTCACCCTCCCCCAAGGAAACGAGGGAGGTGAGAAACCGCATCGCCGTCCCGTTGTCGCCGAGGTGGATGCTTCTCCCGGGGTTCTTGAGCCGCCCCGCTGTCCCGGCCACCCGGACCTCGACTCCCTCGGTGCGGATTTCCGCCCCAAAATCCTTGAGCGCCTCCATCAGACAGATCGAATCTTCCGCCAGGAGCGCGTTCCTGAGCAGCGATTCCCCCTCTGCGAGGAAAGCCGCCACCAGGGCCCGCTGCGTGAAGCTCTTGGAGCCTGGAATTCGCACGGTGGCATTTATATTTCTGACCGTTTCAATTCTCTTCATTCTGCTTCAGCATCTCCCGAACCGTCCGTTTCATCGATTCCACCGGAGGCTCCTCGCCCGTCCAGAGTCTGATCTGCTCGGCTCCCTGATGCACGAACATGCCCAATCCCGATCTCGTTTCGCAGCCGGCCTTCCGGGCATCCCTTAACAATTTTGTCTCCAGCGGATTATAGACTATGTCGACAACCCGAGAAGCTTTTTCGGGAATTCCTCCTTCCAAAGGAGAATTTTCAACCTGGGGAGCCAGGCCTACGGAAGTGGTGTTGATAATACAATCCGCATCCAAGGCCCCGGCTTCGGATAAGGGCAAAAAAGAGCACCCGATTTCCTCGGCGAGGATTTCCCCTTTGCGGACGCTCCGATTCAGAACCACCGGTTTTCCCCCCTCTGCAAGAATCCCGAAAAGAACAGCCCTGGCGGCCCCGCCCGCGCCCAAAACGCCGAAGGTCTTTCCTTGGATCGGCATAAACTCCTTTAGGTCCCGAACAAAGCCGCTCCAATCGGTGTTATAACCGCAAAGCCTGCCGCCGTCGTTCACAATGGTATTAACCGCCCCGATCCGGCCGGCGCTTTCCTCCACTTCATCCAGATGCCTTAACACCTCCGACTTGAAGGGAAGCGTTACACTCACCCCGCGTATCCCCATTCCCCGGATCCCTCTGACCGCTTCCTCAAGAATGCGCACGCAAAAGGGAACATAAAGGGCGTTGATCTTCATCTCCCGGTAAGCGGTTTGATGCATCAGCGGAGAAAGGCTGTGCCCCACCGGGTTTCCGAAAAGAGCGAAAATCATCGGGCCGCCATCAAGCATGGGACTCCTCCGGGCCGGGTCCGTTTAAGATTGAAAGGATCGTGATCATCTCCCCAAGGGAAAGCTGACCCGGAGCCGATTCTTCTCCTTTGTTTAGAGAGGCAAACCCCATATAGGCGCCGAGGAAAAGGGACATGACTCGGCTCATCCGCCCCTTTTCGCCCATACAGAAGGAAATGATCTCTTGTCCCTTTCTCCGGGCGAGGGGAATCAGGCCCAGGATCCTCAGGTTATCGTCCTCGGCGTTTGCGCGGCTGACGATCTTCACCATATCGGGCGCTGGGGCCGCGCATTCTTCCCACTTTTGCAGGAGAGATCCTTCCGAAGGTGTTTCCGTAAAATCGTGTGAAGAAACAATTAGCTTCGTCTTGAAACCGCTACCGGCTATGGCCGTTTTTATCTCGGCGATCAACACCGGGTCGGTGCTCGCTTCGATGTCCACATAATCCGCCCCTAAATGCACCGCCTTGAGGAGAAAAGAGAGGCGTTCCTTTTCGGTCCCTTGAAATCCGCCTCCTTCTTCCCGGCGGCGGTTGGTCACCACGATTTTTTTCTCCTTTTCCCGAAGCACCCTGTCTATTTTGATCTCCCGCATCCGATCCACGCGGAGTTCAAACAGGATTTCCAGGGAAGCATTTCCGGGAAGCGGACGTCTCATCTTTCTTAACGCCGTTTCCTCGTTTTCAGCAAGGATGGGAACGCAGATTCTCACGCCTGTTCCCCCCGAGGGTAGGAACCCAAAATTTTCAGAAACGTGGTCCGGGTTTTCATTTCCCGAAGCAATTTTTCGGTTTTCTTCTCTTCGGCGTGCCCCTCAAAGTCCGCAAAAAAGAGGTACTCCCATTTCCGCTCCCGTATCGGGTGGGATTCGATCCTAAGGAGGTTGACCTTGGCCCTTGAAAAAGGCGCCAGGGCCTGATGCAGCGCCCCCGGGACATGGGGCGTGGAAAAGAGGATGGAAGTCTTGTCCTCGCCGGTGGGGTTGCTTGCCCCTTTCCCGATGACTAAGAAGCGGGTAGCGTTTTCCGGAAAGTCCTCAATCCCCTCTTCGAGAATATGAAGCTCGTAGGTGCTGGCAGCGATTCGACTGGCCACCGCCGCTCCTTCCTCATCTTCCAAGGTCCGGCCGGCCGCCTCGGCCGTGCTGCCGGTTTCTATTTGCCGGCAATGCGGCAGATTCTTCCGCAGCCATTCCCGGCATTGGCCCAGGGCGTGGGGGTGGGAATACACCCTCTTGATTTTTTTCGTCTGTCTCTGGTTTGCCAGGAGGCACAAAGTAATCCGCAAAAAGATCTCGGCCCGAATTTCCGCGGAAGTCGAAATCAATTGACTTTGGGTCTGCCGGACCGAACCTTCCAGGGAGTTTTCTATGGGAACCACTCCCCAGGGAATAAGATCCCGCTCAACGTCCTTGAAAATATCCACCATCGCCGGTTTCGGAATATAGGAGGCATCCCGGCCGAAATGAGCGAGCGCTGCCTGGTGGGTAAAGGAGGCTTCAGGGCCGAGATAGGCGACGGATATGGGACCCTGGAGGGCCCGGGAGGAAGAAATGACCTCGCGGTAAATATTCCTTATTGCCTGCTCGGGCAAAGGGCCGGGATTGTCCCTCGTCAATTGCGCCAGGACCTTTGCCTCTTGAGACGGATCGTATATTTCCGCCCCCTTCCGGCTCTTGATTCGCCCCACTTCAATGGCCAGTCGGCCCCGTTCGTTAAGAAGCCGCAGAATCTCGCGGTCCCGCCTTTTCAATTCCTCCCTCAATTTCTTCAGAGAATCAGCTTTCATCCTTTTAGTTCCTCGATTACCTCCCGGATGAGGTCTCTGGAAACCCCGCCGTTGATGAAGGGAAGGCCGAGCTTCTTGAGGAGTACGAAGTTGACCTTTTCGCCGGATTTCTTCTTGTCCACTTTCAGCCGGGAGAGGATCCCCGCGGTGCTGGAATTTGGGGGTACGAGATACGGCAGCCCGAGAGCCGCAACCACGGCGGCGATTTGTTCCCGCTCAACAGCCGGCAAATAATTCAGCCGCTCCGAGAGGCGCGCCGCGGCAACCATGCCTATGGAAACGGACTCGCCATGCGACAGGGTATAATCGGATTCGGCTTCGAGCGCATGCCCGATTGTATGGCCGAAGTTCAGGTACCGGCGCATCCCTTTATCGGTCTCGTCCAGCTCCACCATTTCCTTTTTGATCTGGCAGGTTCGGGCGACGATCTTCTCCAAAAAATCCATGTCTCTCCGGACGATTTCGTATCCCCCCGACTCCAGGGAAGCAAAGAGAGCGGGATCATCGATAATGCCGCATTTCACGATCTCCGCCAGCCCGCTTTTGAATTCCCGGTCCGGGAGGGTCTGGAGGAAAGAAAGGTCGATAAAGACAGCCTTGGGCTGGTGAAAGCTTCCCATGAGGTTTTTTCCCGTGGGCAGGTCGATGGCCGTTTTTCCGCCGATGCTGCTGTCCACCTGCGAAAGGAGCGTGGTTGGCATTTGGACATAAGGGATGCCCCGCATATAGGTAGAAGCGATGAAACCCGTGATATCGCCGACCACCCCTCCGCCCAGGGCAATGAGGGCCGAAGTCCGGTCGGCCCCGGCCTGAATCAGCTTTTCCACCACCTCCAAACAGGTCTGGATGCTCTTGGCGGCTTCGCCGGAGGGAATTTCAATCAACTCGGGATCGAGTCCCATGACCGACAGGGTGTCGTGGACCGTTTGCCCATGAAGAGCCGCCACGTTCCTATCGCTCAGAATAAAGTACCGTTTCGCCCAATTTCCCCGGGCCATGATCAACCCGATGCGGTCAAGGATCTGGCGGCCGATGACAATCTCATAGGAATGGGCGGTCTTGCGTTCGAGGTTGACCCGGATTCGATTCATATCCATGGTTATCCCTCCTTTTTTAGAGCCTTCTGCAAAATCCGGATTTCATCCATGAGTTGATAAAATTTCTCCGGCTTCAGGGATTGGAGGCCGTCGGAGACCGCCCTCTCCGGCTCGGGGTGGACTTCCACCAGAAGACCGTCCGCGCCCACGGCCACGGCGGCTTTAGCCAGGGGAATGACATACTTCCAATGGCCCGAAGCATGGCTGGGATCGATAATAACGGGCAGATGGGTGAGTTCTTTCAGGACCGGAACGGCGCTGATGTCCAAGGTGTTCCGCGTCGCCGTTTCGAAGGTGCGGATGCCCCGCTCGCAGAGAATGACCTCTTCGTTTCCTTCCGAAAGGACGTATTCGGCGGACATGAGGAGTTCTTCGATCGTCATCATCATGCCCCGTTTCAAGACGACGGGTTTCTTGGATTTGCCGACTTTCTTGAGCAAGGGAAAGTTCTGGGCATTCCGGGTCCCGATCTGGAGAATGTCGCTGTATTCCTCGACTAAATCCACGTCGGTCGTATTCATGACCTCCGTGATGACGGGGATCCCGAATTTTTCGCGGGCCTTTTTCAAGAGTTTTAACCCTTCCTCCTCCATTCCCTGGAAGCTGTAGGGTGAGGTGCGGGGCTTGTAAGCGCCGCCCCGCAAAATATGAGCCGCGCCTTTTTTTGTGGTGTAGGCGCTCTCCATGAGCTGCTCCTCGCTCTCGATCGAGCAGGGTCCCGCCATCACGACAAATTCTCCTCCTCCGATCGCCACCTCGCCGACCGTGACTACCGTATTCCCCTCATGGGATTCCCGGCTTGCCAGCTTGTAAGGTTTCAGGATCGGAACCACCTTTTCCACCCCGGGGAGGTGTTCAGCCAGGCGGAGTTTCTCCTTGTGCCGGTCGTCCCCGATGACGCCGATGATCGTCCGCTCGATTCCGCGGGAAGGGTGCGGTTTGTAGCCGACGGATTCGATCCAGCGGATGACGGATTCGATCTGGGGTTCCGTTGCCCTTTTCTGCATGATGATGATCATTTCCAACCTCCTGTGAAAAAAAAGGGGGCCCTGGTCGGAATCGCCGCCCTGGCCCCCCAAAATAAAAAAGCCATGGACGGCATCTTTCGATCCGTCCATGGCTTAGTAAAATTATTTCTTCCTGTCAGCTACCTCCTAAGCGATGGGCAGACCGATGCGCCGAAATAATAATAGCTAAACCAGAATCCATAAAAATTGGCGCTGCCCATCATCTGCTGACCCTTTCAAAAATGAAACAGTAGGTTATATCTTTAAATATCCCGTTGTCTTTGTCAAGAAAAATTTTTAAATATTTTCCCCGGCCGGGGGAACACCAAAAGCGATCTTTCCCGTAAACGTCGTCATTCCGGGTAGTTGCTCCCGTATCCCTGGCGCTTCGGCCGCCCGTTATCGCTTGAAGGATAGCGTATTTCTGATCGACGTTGCGACCGACGCGGGGGTCCAAACCTTGATGGTCTCGCAAAAAGGTTCTTGGGCCGTCACCCCGAAGGACCCTTTTAAACGACGGCAGCGTCTTTCTGCTGCCTGATCTCCTCGAGCTCCTCCCAGCGCGCGTAAAGCTGCGGCAGTTCCTGCTCGATCGTTTCCAGCCTCGCTTTGGCCTGCACTACGCCGGCGCCCCCTTCTTTATAGAGGATAGGGTCCGCGAGCCGGGCATAAAGGCTCTGCCGCTCGTCTTCCAAAAGCTCGATCTGTTCCGGAAGCGCCTCGACCTCGCGCTGCTCCTTGAAACTGATCTTCCGCCTGCCCTGGGGCTTTTCGCGTTTTATCTTCGCCGCCTTCGGCTTCGGGTCCGCCGGTGGGGTCGGCGTCGCCTGCCGCAGCCAGTCGTCATACCCGCCAACGTATTCGCGCACCCGGCCGTCGCTTTCAAAGACCAGCGTGCTGGTAACCACGTTGTTGAGAAAGTCGCGGTCATGGCTGACCAGC
>Ga0079037_100000817_pt1 | contig 15208 bp, 16 predicted proteins | sample Mud3Dept4metaG_FD_71479 | JGI IMG/M metagenome (GOLD analysis project Ga0079037, IMG submission 71479) | Freshwater wetland microbial communities from Ohio, USA, analyzing the effect of biotic and abiotic controls - Mud 3 Core 4 Depth 4 metaG | ecosystem: Environmental > Aquatic > Freshwater >... | reverse complement strand
AATTGCTGAGTATGTATATACTCTATTTCCAGCTACTTTTACAGGAATTTGTGTAGATGTAGGGGCTTTTGATCCTTTTTGGAATAGTAATAGCTGGATATTTGAGAAAATGGGTTGGGATACCTATTGTATTGAACCCAACCCTAGTTGTATTCCTAGACTAAAACAATATAGAAAAAATGTTCTAGAATACGCTTGTGGAAATAAAAATCTAGATGATGTAGATTTATTTATATTTAAAGTTGAAGGTGTTGGTGAAGCTGCTGGTACTGGTTTAATAGATCATAGAATATTGGATGAGGGGCATCAGAAAATTTTTTCAAAATCTGTTAAAGTAAAAGAAAGAACTTTAGATTGGCTAATGGAGAATGAAATTAAAAGAGACCACATTGATTACCTATCTATAGATACTGAAAGAAGTGAAATGGATGTTATTTTAGGTACAGACTTGGCTAGATGGAAACCTAAAGTAATTGTTATTGAACACTTTGAAGTTGATCCAGACCAATCAGGGTATTTTAAATCTAAAAATTATAGATATGTGTACAGAATTGGTTTTAATGATATCTATATGTTAGAAGATTATTATCACCATAGAGTTATTTATTAGAGATATAAGGTTATTATAATGAAAACAGGATTATTTATTAACACCGCTGAGGCAATTTGTAGTATTTACGAATCTGGAGTTATGATTTATTCGGCAATAAAATCATCTGATAAATTTAAATTAGATATCTTAAATTTATCTAGAGATAGTATTTTAAAGAATTCTTTCTCTATTCCAGATGGGTACGATTTTTATATTATTAACTGGCATCATGTAGCTTTGCCAGTTAATAAAGATGCAATTAAAAACCTTCCTGGTAAGAAAATCAGTGTCTTGTTAGAAATAAGTCCAGAAAGTGTTTTTAATTTCGCTCATTCAGATTGGTTTGATATTTATATGGCTATTGATCCAACTAAGACTAAAACAGGCAATGTCTATCCATTTCCTAGACCTTTAGAGATAGCTAATAATATAAAACCTCTTTTAGATAAAATATCTTTTGGTAGTTTTGGGCTACATATTCCAGGGAAAAGATTTGAGGATATTGTTAAAGTTGCTACAAGTTTAAACGAAGATTGTATTGTAAGAATAAATATATGTCAGGGAGATTATGTCGGAAATCAAAATGTAAATTTGTATTTTAACTTCTTAAGAAAAATGAGTGGTAATAAAGTTGATCTTAGATTGACATCTGATTATATGGATAAACAAGAATTAATTAGCTGGTGTTCTGAACATACTTTAAACGTATTCCCTTATTATAGGAGCCAACCAGGATTATCGGCTACCACAGATCAGGCTATTTCTACTGGAAGGGCTTTAGCAGTTACTTACTGCGATACTTTTAGACATATACATAAGTATATATCTTATTTTCCTAAACAGAGTTATCTTCAACTAATTGAATCCACTCCAGAAGGTGTATCACAGATGCAGAAAGACTGGCATCCTAAAGAATTTTTAAAAACATTTGAGGAAATGCTTATTGAAGAAAATATACTATGAGAGTTTTAATTTTAAATCATACTTATAAAGAATGTGGGATATTTCAATTTGGAAAGAGAGTATATGAACTAGCATCTAGATCAGATAAAATAGATTATTTTTATAGAGAAGTAGGAAATAAGGATGAATATTTAAATGCAGTAAATAGATTAAATCCTGAATATATTGTTTATAATTATCATTGGGATAGAATGCCTTGGTTAGCTGTAGATGATTATAAGAACAATATTAACTCTAAACATTATTTTATTTGGCATGATGGTTCTATGATAGGTTATTATGATAAGTATTTATTTTTTGGATATGATTTTATACCGTTACCAAAAGACGTTCCATCAGGAAAAGCAGAATTATTGGCTAGACCTTTGTTTGATTACAAGGGCAGCTATCCTGTAAATTTAGTACCTACAATTGGTAGTTTTGGATTTTGTTCTGATAATAAAAGATTTCCAGGTATAGTTAAAATGGTATGCAATTCATTTAATCAGGCTACTGTAAATTTACATATTACCAGACCTTGGTTTGGAGATAAACATGGATACAATCTTGATACAATAGTTAAAGCATGTATGAGAAGTAAAACAAACCCTAATGTAACTTTAAACATAACTACTAACTTTTTAAATGATGATAAACTTTTAGAATTTTTAGCTGGAAATGATATTAATGTTTTTTATTATGAAGGCAATCCCAACTCTGGATTATCAGCGGCTACTGATTATGCTTTATCAGTAAAAAGACCTATAGCAGTAACTAGAGCATCTTTGTTAAGACATATTTATAATAAAGACAATTGCTTAGAAAAAAATTCTATTACAGGTATAATGAATAAAGGTTTAAAACCATTAGCCAGATTTCATAGTGAATGGGATACTAATGTCTTTGTTAATAGGTTTGATAATATATTTCGGAAGGGTAAATGAAAACAGTTTTAATTCTTAATCATAAAATAGAAGCATGTGGGATACAGCAAACTGGAAGAAGACTATACAGTCTAGCTGCTGATTCTGATAAAGTTAATTTTGTTTACAGAGAAATAGATTCTTTAAGAGAATTTATAGCTGTAACAAGAAAGATTAGACCTGATACTATTTTATACAATTGCAATAATGCTACTATGCCTTGGTTAACAGAGGATATAGTTAGAGACGATAGTGCTACCAGTATTTTTTATCACCATGATGATTACGAGATAAGAAAATACTATGATAAATATTTATTTCTTGGAAATGATGATATGTTAACAGAGGGTTTAGTTCCAAGAGAAAAGAGAATTCTTGTACCAAGAACTTTATTACCTCCATATAAGGGAGAATATAAGAAAAATAAAGTAGTAACTATTGGAAGTTTTGGATTTGGATTTTGGCAAAAAGGTTTTCATACTTTAGTTAAATTAGTTAACGATACCTTTGATGAAGCTGTAATAAATCTACATTTAACTAAATCATATTTTGTTGATAAAGACGGAAAGATTTTAAACGAAGTATCTAAAGAATGTATGAGATTAAATACAAATCCAAAAGTTGAATTAAATATAACTCATGATTTTAAAGATGATGATGGAATATTAGAGTTTTTAGCTGGAAATGATATTAATGTTTTCTTATATAATGCTGGAGGAAATGGTGGATTATCTGGAGTTCCAGATTATGCTTTAGCTGTTCGTAGACCAATTGCTATTTCAAATTATCCCATGTTTAGACATATTATGAAAGATGAAATACGTGTTGATAAACATTCTCTCCAAGAGATATTAGCACAAGGTACAAAACCTCTAGAAGAATTCTATGAAAATTGGTCTAACGAAAAATACAGACAAAGAATGGGAGAAGTTTTTAGTGAAGAATAGAATTTTATCTGATAAAGATAGACTTATGTTTGCCCCTCTAATGGAGGAAATGAGAAAAACCATACCAGAACTTATGGTTAAAAAGATTCCTAGATCGGAAGTACAGGCTACTTTTGTATTAGATTATATATTAAAATTTGGAAAAAATAAAAAAATATTGTGTATTGGGTGTGATGAGGATTTAGTCTATGAATATTTAAATAAGATTGGCGTTAAAGTTACAGCTATTGATCCTTTAATAAACTATGATTTACATACTTTTTATCTTAAAACTCAAGATAAATTTGATATAATTTTTTCTGTATCAGTAATGGAACATGTAAAAGACGATGAACAGTTTATAAAAGAAATATGTGATTTATTAAATATAAATGGTATAGCCTTATTAACTATGGATTTTTTTGAAGGATATGGAGAACCACGTTTAACTTTAGATGAGGTAAAAAGAAATATTAGATTAGGAAGATCAGTTGGAACTAGATTTGAAACAAGTAAAGAAAGATTCAAAAATCTATCTACTAATGTTAGATTATATACATCAGCTGATTATAAAAGACTTTCTAAAATAGTAGAAGATTCTGATTGTTTCTTTGTAGATGAATTTATAGCAGATGTAGAACCAGACTTTGAAATTGTTGGTTGTAAGTATAATTTTTCGACTATGGTATTTAAGAAGTTACATTAATGGCATTAAAAGAAAAAGTAAGTAGAGAAGATTTATATCTATATGAAGTTTTAAAGCATCCAGTATTCTGTGGAGAATTTATAAACAATATAGATAAATTTCATCGGGATGATCCGTTTGAATTTACATGGTATCAGAGAGAGATGTTATGTGACTTCAATCCTTATGTAAGTTTTAGCTGTGCTAGAGCAGTTGGTAAAACTGTTGTAGAAGTAAACTTGTTGATTTGGGTTATGATAAATAATATCTTTTATACTGATACAGATAACTACTGCTGTTATCATGTTCCAGGAAAAAGCCATGTCTTACCAGTTTTCACATCCCTAGTAAAATCATTTAGAACTAACTCTCTATTAAAACATTTCTTACCTACATCCAGTAGTGGTGTTAATAGCTCTGACCTAGTTATAAAGCTAAAAAATGGAACCAGTTTGCAATGCAGAATTGCTGGTCAAACTGGAACTGGTGTAGCAGTAGTTGGTTTACACTCACCATTTGTAATGGTTGATGAGGCTGGTTATTATCCATATCCAGCGTGGACTGAATTACAACCTACATTGAATACTCCAACTTCCGGTTTTAGAATGGTGGTTGCTGGAGTTCCTACTGGACTAAGAGAGAAAAATCCCCTTTATCATGTAGATCAAGAGAACTCTGAATTTACTAAACATAGGATTTCAGCTTTTGATAATCCTAGGTTTTCTGATAAAGATTACCAAAAAGCAATGGAGACTTATGGAGGGGAGGATTCAGATGACTGGATTCATCTTGTTAAAGGTGAACATGGTAAACCTATCTTTGCTTTGTTTGATAGAAGTTTGATGGATATTGAATCCTATCCGGTTACTAAATTAACTATAGACGGTGTAAAACTATCTGGAAATATTCTTGAATATTTTAATAAAATTTCTATTCTACCAGGACTTCCAAGAAGGGATACAAAAGTATTAATAGGGGTTGATCTTGGCTACACCGAACCTTCAGCTATCTTTGTTATGTATATTGATACTAATGATAGATTTAGATTCCACGTTAAACTTCAACTTAACAAGGTTGATTATTATATACAAGAAAAAATTATTGACTGGTTAGACACTAAATATCAACCAGTTATAATAGGAATTGATGAGGGAGCAGCTGGAAAAGCTGTTATACCTCGTTTACAAGAACACGATGATTTTGTTCACAAAAATTTTAAGAAAAGAATTCTTCCTATAAACTTTTCAACAAATACTATTTTAGGAATTGATTCAGATGGGGTAGAAATTAAGAGCAAGACTAAACCCTTTGCTGTTAGCATTTTACAAGAATATTCCATAAATCATAAAATAGTATTTTCTTACTCTGATTTAGAGACTGTTGTAGAACTAGAAAGAATGACTTATAGCAAAACTCCTACCGGAGAAGTTGTTTATAGAACTTTGACAGAAAGAGGAGGTAAAAAGGGGGAAGATCACTTTACCTCTGCTCTTCTATGTGCCAGTTTAGCTTATTATTTAGAATTTGGAGGATTAGAATTTAGACCACAAAAAAGAAAATTAGCTAAACCCCATTGGTTTATATAGGTAAAAATATGATAGATACAAATATTAAAATAATGCCAGCTAAATTAAAAAAAGCTGAATCATCTTTTCTACCAGGAACTATTAGTTTATCTTATACAAGTAGTGAAGAGGTTGATAAACTAGAAGTAGATAGATTAGATGAGTTTGTTAAAGTAATTAAAGATTGTAGATTTTATTATAAACGTGATCCAATTGCATCTACTGTTATTAATAAATTAGTAGAAATTGCTATCACTGAGATTAAATTCAAAAAAGGAAATTTATCCGACAATGAATTTAGAATCTTCGAGGGGATAAAAGATGAACTACAATCCTTCATGGAATGTTGTGCATTGGAATATTTACTTTCAGGATTAGTAGTCCCTGAAATAAAATATGCGGCAACATCCAAAGATCAGTTGGAAAAACTTGGAGTTAAGAAGTACAATTCTTTACAACTTCCAGTTAGCATGTGGCTACGTGATCCTACCACTATTAAAATTAATGATACTTTTGTAGGAGATAAACCATCTTATTATGTAGTCTTACCAGAAGAATTGGTATTCTTTATTAGAAACAATGGTAAATACAGAGATGGAACTAAAGATATAGAAAAATTTCAAGAATTACAGAAATACTATCCAGAATTTGTAAGACTTGTTAAAGATGGTAATAAGGAAATTCTTCTAGAAAATGACTTAATAGTTAGAAGAAAACCTATAACTGGTTTTAAATATCCAGTCCCTTACTTATATCCAGCTCTAGAATCTTTGAAACACAAAAGAAATTTAAGAAGAATGGATTATTCTTTAGCATCCAGAGTTATTACGGCTATTCAATTATTCAGATTGGGAAACGATGATTTTCCAGTTACAGAGGACGATGAAGATGCTTTTACTGATATTAAAGATCAGATGTTCTATAGAAATACTTCTGGTAAAGATTTAGAGAGAATTTTCCAATTATTTGCTAACCATACTTTACAGATAGATTGGGTAATGCCGGATGTTCAAGCATTACTGGATGATGCTAAATATAGCAGTATTAATGCAGATATATTCTATTCTTTAGGATTTCCAAAGATTCTAACTACTGGTGAGACTGAGAAAAGCCAAACTTCAACTTCTGAATTTGCTATGATATCTCCAGTTAAAAGTATGGAAAACATGCAAAGGAAGCTCTTACCAATCTTAAAAGACATTGTATTTCAGATAAGTGATAAAAATCATCTTAAAGATACTCCAGAAGTAGATTTTGAAAAAGTAAATCTTACCACTTTAATAGATTTCCTACAGGTACTAACTTCTCTGTATGATTCTGGAAACATTTCTAGAGAGACTTATGATAAGGCTTTTGGATTTAATTTCATTGACGAAATTAATAAGAAAGAAGAAGAACAAAAACTTCTAAAAGAAAAAGAACTGGGTGAATTTGCACCAATGCCGTTTTCAGCTGCTCCTGGGGTTCCTGGACAGAACCCAACTGGTGTCCCAGGTAAAAAAGATAAGCCACAACCAAAACCAACTGAAAAACCGAATGAAAATTCGGATAAAAACTCGTAAATTAACGGAAAATTAGTAGATAATCGACTAAATCTAATATTATTTGGTATAATAATATTGAGTGAGCACGATTCGATTTACCAGCTCTAAGTAGAGGTATAAAAGCATGACAAATACTATATATTTAGACACCCAAATTAACCTGTTAACCGAACAAGAGTTTGGTGAGGCATCTGCGGCAATTAGTCTTAATCCAGCTTTTCAATGGGCTAAGATTATAGTAACTGATGACAAAGCTAATTTAAACAAGCAAAGGATTCCTAGAGAAGAATTTGTTAATCTTATTCGTACAGGTTTATTCGCCCCCGTTAAGATGTCAGAGGCTGAGATAACTAATCATAAAGAAGCTATCGGAAAGCCAATCGGAACGATTACACAACTATTAGAAGATACAGATAAATTAATTGCCCTTGCCGCACTATGGAAAAAGGAAAGACCCGATGATGTAGCCATGTTGAAAGACATGTATACAAAAGGAAATCTTCCCAATGTTTCATGGGAAATAAGTTATGCGGAGGAAAAAGAAGAAGACGGGAATATAAAAGCTCTTTATAATACATCATTGGATGCATTAGTTGTTGTATCTAATCCTGCATATGCTGGAAGAACCGCTTTTATAGCTATGGCATCTCAAGAGGGAGAAGATATTAAGGAGGAAGAAACACCCAAAATGGATGAGCTAGAATTAGCTAAACAAACTATTGCTGATTTGGAAACAAAAGTTGCAGACCTTGAACAGTATAAGACTCAGGCTGATGCTGAATTAGAGGAACTTCGTACTTACAAAGAAGCAAAAGAGAAACTTGAAACAGAAGCTGCTAAATTTAATGACATTAAAAAGAAATTTTCGGACGCAGGTATTGAGAAAGATGAAACCTACTTTACAGAAAAGAAAGATTATCTTTTAACCTTAACTGAAGATTCTCTAGACTTTATGTTACAGGAAATGGTGGCTTTTGCTGAGAAATATAATAAGAAAGCTCAAAGTGAGCTTGAAATTCCTGAGATTGTTAATAAAGAGACCGGAAAAGCTAATCCAATAGAATTGGCTAAAGCTTTACGGGAAAGAAACAGTAAATAGGAGAATAGTGTAACATGGCAGAAATTAATCATTATGGTGATACTATTTTGCCGGTTGTGACCCAAGAAGATGTTGTTGAAGGTAGATTTGTTCATCTTACTGCGAATGTCCATTCTAGAGACTATGGCAGTTTAACAGACTTACCTGGGGTTCTTAGACCTACAACTAGAGCCTTAGCCGCAACTGCAAGATATATCCTTTTCTGGGAACAGAATAACAGTTCCCTGCCTATTTACGAACCTCAACCTCAGTATAGCTGGGCGTTGCGCTATGGTTTCGATCAGGCTGCGAATGCCCCGTTTAACCCAACCTTAGTATATATTACCCATCCTCAACAGCAAGAATGCCTAACCATTCCTTCGGGCAATGGTGCATTGGCTTTTGGAGAAGGTATTTATACTATTGCATCTGGTTGCTATGTTTATAGCGCCGCAGTTGAAGTTCCTGGAACTCAGTTGGAAATTTGTAATGCTGCTGATGACGCTGCTGGTGATGTTGGAAAGCCTAAAGAACTTAGTGCTGGAACAGCAGTTGCAGAAGTTTATGAATTCCACTCGGATACCGCTGCTTTAACTGTGAAGATTTTACATTAAAGGAGGCTAAATAATCATGGACGAAATTAAACTTAAAGAAGCTGTTGCCTCCTTACTGAAGTCTGGTGATAAGCAAGCTATCGCTGAGATGATCGTAGAATATGTACAGCCAAACCATATTACCGTTGATTTTGTTGGAATGCTGCTTAATGCTCGTTCTCTTAATCCTGGTGATAGCTTGGTTAAGAAACTACGCAAAGGTATTGAGGTTCGTACTTTAGTTCCAGGTTCCATTCCCTTAGCAAGTGAAATTACAGTTCAGGATCGGATTAACTACGTGTTAGATGGTTCTGTTGTCAAAGTAACTTATAATGAGTGGGAGCTGGAAAATGGTGAAATTGGTACAGTAGACGAAATTACAAGAGAAATGATGGCAAAGTTGAAAGACTATCATATGAATAAAGTCTTTACTGCTTTGTCTACAGTGTGGACAGCTGGTAATACTCCGTCCAACTTTACAAATGTTGGTGGAACAATTACCGCTACCGCTCTTGAGAATGCTATTGACCAGATTAACCAGACCACAACCGGAGTTAAAGCAGTTGTCGGAACACGTGCTGCGATGACTCCTATTACCAAATTTGGAGCTTTCTGGAATGATGGTGGCACTCAGTGGGCTGCCAGTGACCCCGCAATTGAAGAAATTCGACAGCGTGGTATTTTAGGGAAGTATTATGGTGCTCCTCTGATTACATTAGATCAGATTTATGATAACTTAGCAGATTATAATGCTCTGCTTCCTACAGATAAAATTTTAGTTATCGGTGAAAATGTTGGAGAATTTATTACATTTGGTGACGTTAAGACCAGTTCTTATAGTGATCCCCGTGTTGTTCCTCCACAATATTTCATACAACTTTATCAGAGATATGGTCTATTGATTTGGAATGCTATGGGCATTTATGTCATAGGTGGTCTAAGCTAGGATAGCGCACCCTAATATAAGAGGGAGAGTATTTTTCTCTCCCTCTTTTTTGAAACTTAGGAAAGATTAAAAGGAGATAATAAATGGAGAATAGTTTGCTTTCTACAAAAGAATATGGAATAGTAAGTGGTCAAACACCTTATGCCACCTATATTAAGGCTATTTTAGGGAAATTATATGTAAGAATTCTTAGCCCTTACAATCAGGAAATAGAGGGAATTATTTTAGAGGGCGACCCTAAAAGTAGAAATAGAGAATCTTGTATTATAGATGTATGGTCAGTAAATGAGGATAGGTTTTTCAAGAGGGAAAATAGTAAACATTTTGAAAAAGGATATCTTATACCATATACAAGAAAAGAGGTAGAGCCTGAAGAAGAGGATTTAATTAACTCTTTATCAGATGAAGAATTAACAAAACTTTTAAATTCTAGATTTTTAACTCTTCAAAGTAAAGTTAATAAAATGACATCAGTTGCTCCTCTTTTTAGAATGATAGACTTAGCTAAAGAATTAGATAAATCACAAAAAATAATTGCATTCTTGGAGGGAAAATTAGCAGAATTGCAGATGGAAGAATATCCTCAAATTGAGGAAGAATAGGATAATTATGTCTACAGATAACCGAAAACGTTCTTATAAAAGAGGTTTGATAATTCTCTTTTTTTTGGTGCTCATTCTTCTTTTAGTATGGTATTGTAACATTCCTCCGAAGCCTCCAATTACCCCAACACCAACTTTTACTAAAATATTCACCCCTACATTCACTCCCACATTTACGCTTACATACACACCTACATACACACCTATATTTACAGATACACCTACATCCACTCCAACACCAACTTTTACACCAACTAAAACTATGAAACCCATCTTTACTTCAACTTTTACTCCAGTACCAGTTGTTACTAAAGACCGCTGGTGTTGGCATCCTTGGTGGAAAATTTGGATTTATAATTGTTACCAATGGATTGATCCAAATGTGTATCATCCAGCACCACTACACTCTAAAAGAGAACCAAAATGAATGAGCTTGGATTAGATATTAGTCGCCATCAGGGTACTGTTATTGATTGGGATAAAGTAGCGTCATCTGGAGTTAAATTTTTATACATCAAATGCTCTCAAGGGACAGACCATAAAGACCCAAATTTTGAAGCTAATATTGTTAATGCAAAAAAAGTAGGGATAAAAGTAGGCCCATATCATTTTACAACTACTGGAAATGCTCTGGATCAATATAATTGGTTTGTCTATTGTATGGGAGGTACAGAATTTGATCTTGTACCTGCTTTAGATTGTGAATATTATAGCGGATATGGAGATAATTTAAGACCAATTTTACAATTTAGATACAATAACCCTCCATTATCTATTAGAATTAGTGGAGCAATCAACACATATTCAATTACTACTCAAGAAATTGTCGATAGCATTGGGCGTAGACTTACCAATTGGATTACAACTAAGCCCAAACTAAAAGATTTTATATTTCCTACAATTTATACTAATGTATCTAGTGGTAATAGAATATTTACAAAAACTATAATGAACCGCTATCCTTTATGGGTAGCACATTGGCATGGGCCTAGTGTAAGATTAACAAAACCAACTTTACCTAGAATTTGGAAAGATAAAGATTGGTACATTTGGCAAGATGAAGTAGTGGATGGGGATAAGTATGGGTTTCCATCTAAAGTAGACCACGATATTTGGGGAAAATTATTTGAATTTCCAGGGGAAGAAAAGGATTACTTTAATGTTATTGGGAAAACTAGCAACAATCTAAATGTTGCAGGAAGGATAGAAATCTTATGAGTGATTATATTGGTGGATTTGGTTGGATTCCAACCCCGTTAGAAAAGAAACCAAAGCAAATTGATATTTACGGCTGGCAAATATTTATTCCCTTTGTTGCTACATCTGTAAATGTTGAAGTTACTTTAGACCCAGTTTTTAGCCAATGGTATAACCAGGGAAATCATGGAAGTTGCACAGCGGCTGCATCAACTCAACTTATGGCTGCATTAAATCGTAGTCAAAATGGTTTGGAATGGTATGACATTTGGGCTACATATTGTGAAATTTGTCGTAGAGATAAAGATAAAAATACTTCTTGTGAGGCTGATCGTGGATCATATCTCTATGCTGCTTGGGACACTTCTATAGCTTTGGGGGCATATATCAAGAATGAAGGCTGGAAGTTAGATCGTGGAATTGCATCCTATCGCTGGATTTCTGGAAGTGGTGTAGTAGATCAATGCCGAACAGCTCATGCTCAAGGCTTGTTAACAAACGATGGGGTTCCCTGGTTCTCAGGTTGGACAAAGAGCAACCTTGTATTTAAAAATAGTCGTTGGTATTTACCTGAAAGAAGCAAATGGGGTAGAGTAGCTGGTGGGCATTCTATTGGTAAGTATGGTGCTTTAGATTCTTTAGATGTATTTATTTGGGAGAACACTTGGGGATGGGAAAATTTCCCAAGAGTTTGTGTTAGTTATTTAGATTGGGAATATTTAATTACGCAGGTTGGGGGGGAATGTACTGCAATTGTTGATAAAGCTTTTGTACCTCCAGGTTCTCCATCATTGTCTCAATCTCCTTCGATATCAACTTCATCGTCACCTTCTCCATCACCAGAGTCTCCGAAGGAGTATGTAGATTTATCTTTAAAAAGAGAATCTGATGGTAAAAATTTTATAGGTCAAGTTATAGAAGTAAGGAATTAAAATAAAGGAGATATTATGAAGAATGTTTTAAAATGGGTGGGTATTCTTGTAGTAATATTTATTACTACATGTTTAGTCACTACAGCATCTGGATTAGTTGTATATTCTTATATGTTAGCCAATTCTCCAGAACCAGTAGTTGTTACTGTAGAGGTAGTAAAAGAAACTATTAGAGAAGTTCCCAAAGAAGTTATTGTGGAAAAAATTGTTGAAGTGGAAAAAATTGTAGAGGTAACGCCAACTCCAACCCCAACTCCTATTTTAACTCCAGAGGCAACTGTTTTATCTCAAGCACCGGAGGTAACTCCATACCCAACTCCGTATCCTTTAAGGTATCAGGAATCGTGTTATGAATCTGCTTGGGTTCATTTACAACCAGTAGATAATGTTGGTGCTTCTCCTGCAAAACGTGGGGCAATAAAGACTATACACATTCGTATATATAATCAAAGTCAAGATTGTGTATGGGATAGATTTTCTCTTACATCAGGTGGAGTTTTACCTGATATACCAATTCCATTAACTCTTCCAGGGGAAGTTGCTGATATTATGTATAGCTTTGTGATTAGAGAACCATTGGAAGTTAGCTTTTCTATTCAACCTCCATATGGTGAACCGCTCTTAATGGAAAATTCAGCAGGTGGCGGGATTGGATTTGAAACTATTTCTTTTAAAATGGACGTAGTAGAATCTCGAAACCTTATGAATTATCTCACCAGCATCCCAAGAGTCAAATGTAGTGGAAAGGGTTGTTGGAGATATAGATAAATGTCAAAAGTATCAATTGTAATTCCATCCAGAGGCGAAAGATTTTTAACCAAAACAGTTAATGATCTTTTAACAAAAGCAACTGGAGATATAGAGATTATTGTGTCTTTAGACGGATACTGGCCTAGTCCTTATGATTTACCAGATGATCCTAGATTAACTGTAATACACAGGGGTTCTGCTATGGGGATGAGAAGGGGGATAATGTCTGGAGTGCAATTATCTAAGGGGGAATATATTATGAAAACTGATGCTCATTGTATGTTTGCAGAAGGATTTGATGAAACTCTAAAAGCAGATTGTGATGATAACTGGTTGGTAGTTCCAAGAAGATATTCTCTTGAACCTGAATTATGGGAAAGAATGCCTAAACATTTTATTGATTATCACTATCTTGATTGTCCTTTTGCCAATCCAGCTGGATTCCAAATTCATGGTGTACCTTGGATGAAGATGACTTATGAAAGACAGGATAAACCAGAATATGATATTGATGATTTAATGAGTTGGCAAGGGTCAATGTGGTTTATGTCTCGTAAGCATTGGGATCGTTTAGGTGGAGTTAGTGAAGAGGGCTATGGGTCATTTAAACAAGAACCACAAGAAATAGGTAATAAAACTTGGTTGGGTGGTGGAAGAATAATTATCAATAAAAAAACCTGGTATGCACATCTTCATAAAGGTTCAAAATGGGGTAGAGGTTACAGCTTAGGAAGAGATGAAATTAATCGAGGACATGAATATTCTGCTGCTTATTGGATGAGCAATACCTGGGAAGATCGAGTTCATGACATTGAATGGCTAATTGAAAAGTTTTGGCCTGTCCCATCTTGGCCTGAAAACTGGAGACAAATATTAGAAGATTGGCGTAAAAATGCTGATAAGTCTCTGTACACCGTGTCTTAATAGAACACATGATTTAAAATTAGTAATACCAAGTCGTCTATTAGCAGCATCTCTTAGCCCTCCAGTAGAGATTGTTATTGTTAACTATAACAGTAAAGACGATTTAAATGATTATATATCTAGCTTACAAATGCCAGAAGGTGTAACTTTAACTTATCGTCACTATACTGGAAGAGAATATTGGCATATGGCACATGGATTTAATCTAGCTGTATTAGCATCAAACGGAGAATATTTTTGGCTTATGGGGACAGATGTTTATTTAACTCCAGATGCTATTACTTCAGCTAGAGAATTAATAGAAGATAATTATAGTGATCTAATGTACACTCCAGATAACAATGGGGTTATTCTCTGTAAAAAAGATAAATTCATTGAAGCAGGTGGATATGATGAAAGGTTTGAATTCTATGGACAAGAGGGGTTAGAATTAAATGAAAGATTATTGAGAAGGGGACTGAAATTTCAATATCTTCCAGCAGGAATTGTATCTATAATTTCTACACCTGACAGGGAAAAAACAGCTAATTTTCGTATAAAAAGAAATAAGACAGGCCATTCTAGACAGATGAGATTCATTTATGATCAATGTCAAAAGGATAAAGTTATGGTAGCAAATGAAGGAAAGGAATGGGGTTCATGGGAATAACAACATTAGACTATATACTTAATAAGTTTAATTTATCAAATGAGTTACCTAAACATATGCCAATTGAAGTACCAAATTTTGGGCGTGATCAATTAGCGGAACTATTTAGAGAACTCGGTTTTACACAGGGGGTAGAAATAGGAGTAAAAGAAGGTGATTATTCAGAAATCTTATGTAAAGCTAATCCAGATTTACATTTATACAGTATTGATCCTTGGATGGCAGTAGCTTATTTTGAACATGGTGAACCATCAATAAAAGGAGATGGGATTGCTACATCACAAAGTGTTTATGATAATTACTATGAAACTACTAAGAGTTGTCTTGCAAAATATCCAAATTGTAAGATTATTAGAGCAA
>Ga0079037_100000816_pt1 | contig 15219 bp, 13 predicted proteins | sample Mud3Dept4metaG_FD_71479 | JGI IMG/M metagenome (GOLD analysis project Ga0079037, IMG submission 71479) | Freshwater wetland microbial communities from Ohio, USA, analyzing the effect of biotic and abiotic controls - Mud 3 Core 4 Depth 4 metaG | ecosystem: Environmental > Aquatic > Freshwater >... | reverse complement strand
GTTGCCTGTTTTGTTGAGATTGTTAAGGGTAAGCTTGACCACCACAGGGGAGATCATCCCGAGCACGCAGGAAGGCGCGAAGAAGATGATCGTGGTAATGCAGAGGATGCGGACCATAAGAGAGGTGTTCCAGTGCGACCCGCCCACGTAGTCCGTCAGGGGGGAAATGACGAATGCGCCAAGGCCTGAAAGAATGAGTAGCGCCCCAAGGGTTGTCTGGGTGGGATACCGGTCAGCCAGTAATCCGCCCAGGTAGGCGCCCACGCTGATGCCGGCAAGGACGACTCCGATGATGCTCGTCCATGTGTAAAGGGACACCCCGATGTAAGGGGCCATGATTCTTCCGGCAATGAGTTCGATGACCAGGGTGCAGAAGCTCGCGATAAAGACGACGATGTTTGCCTTGATGATTTCGCGGTGCATGCTTCTCCGCCTTTCGTAGAAGAGGTTTTGGAACCGCAGCGGGAGTTACGGTCGTCTAATAGTCTTAAAAGGGGTCCCGGTCAAGTGCGGAGGCGAGGATGGGTTCAGAGTTTTTTCCCGTGCCCGTGTGCGGTCCTCGGTTTTTGCTTGACAGAGGAAGTTGAAGCCGTAAAATGAAAGCGCTTTCATGAGTCCATGTGTTTCATCACGATGAATGCGCAGCCGGGATTTACGGCAATGGCTTATCGAACAAGGCAATCTCCAAGTTTCCTTCCAAACCTCATACCAACCCAATTTGCCAAGGAGGATCGTCATGGGAAAGATCACACGCAGAGAGTTCATGAAAACGACGGCCAAGGTGGGCGGGCTGGCGATCGCAGGAAGCGCAGCCCCAGGGCTCTTGAAGTTCGCCCGCGCGCAGGAAAAGCATGCAGAGTACCTCAAAGCCAAAATCAACTGGCGTCAGGTGGAAGGGGAACAGATCAAGGTCCTGGTCACCCCGGCTCATTATTTTAACAAGTTCAGAGCCGTGTCCCCAGGGTTCACGGAACTGACCGGGATCAAGGTCGACTTCGAGATCATCCCTCCGCGTGAAATGCGCGAAAAGGCGGTTCTCGATCTCGGCGCAAAAACAGGGAACTACGTCACCCACACGGCGGACCCCATGTTCCTCTCCCTTTATGAGGCGAACAAGTGGGTAGATCCGCTCGACGATTTTGTGAATGACCCTAAGCTGACCGACAAATCATGGTTCGATCTGGGGGACATCATTCCTTTGTGGCGGGCTGCGGACTCTGTGAAGGGAAAGCTTTACGGCATGCCGGTGGAAGGCGAAGCGACCATTCACATCTACCGCAAGGACATCTATGAAAAGCTGGGTGCCAGTCCTCCTCAGACGCTCGATGAGTTCAAAGAAGTGGCTAAGAAGGCTCACAAGCTGGATGGGAAGATCGCCGGAGCTGCTTTGAGGGGCTTCAGGGGGGCAGGCCAAAATGTGTACATCTGGCCGTCTCTATTCCTGGCGTTCGGGGGCAAATGGTTTGACGACAAAGGCAAGCCCCAGGTGAACAGCGAGGCAGGGGTGAAGTCCCTGGAGTACTACTGCGATCTGCTCCAAAACTATGGTCCTCCGGGTGTGGAGAACATGAACTGGCCCGAGATCATGGAGGCTTTTGCAGGCGGCAACATTGTTCAGTACATTGACGCCAACTCCACGGCATCGATTATTGAAGACAAAAACAAGTCTAAAGTGGCCGGCCAGATCGGGTACCAGCGGTGGCCGAAGGGCCCGTCGGGCCGCAGGGTGACGAGCATCTGGAACTGGGCCTGCCCCATCAACGCGGCGCTCCCGAAAAAGAAGAAGATTGCCACCTGGCTCTACCTGCAGTGGCTCGCGTCCAAACCGACCCAATTCAGCTCCGCCATATACAAGGAGACCCCGGATGCCGTGGTTCGCACAGGCGTCAACAGGGTCTCCATCTGGAGTTCCCCCGAGTACCGGAAAGTGATCGGTTACACGCCGGACTATGCAAACGTTGTGCTGACCTCCATGAAAGAGGATACGGATGCAGACTGGCGGCCCAGGGTTCCGGAGTGGCCCAAGATCGGCGAGGCCATGGCTGTAGCCATTCAGTCCGCCCTGGTCAAGCAGACCACGCCGAAAAAGGCCCTGGACGAGGCGAACGAGAACATCGCCAAATTCATGGTGAAGTAAGGGCCAAACCCCTCACCCCATCCCTCCCCTGAAGGGGAGAGATGGGGTGAGGGAAAAGAGGGATGGATCGTGTTCAAGGGCCGAGAAGGGAAAAAGCGCCCGAGGCCAAGGCATATCCGGCAGCAGGAGCGCTTCGGATTTGCCATGATCACGCCGAGCATGTTGTTCCTATTTGTCATGGCCGCGTTTCCCCTGATCATCTTGGTGGTCATGAGCGGTTTTCGCATTGACCTCACATACCCCGCAGGAAACCGGTGGCTCGGGTTCAGCAATTATCTCCAGATGTTCCACGACTCCCGTTTTCTGCACGCCCTCAAAGTGACAGCCATCTATACCGTTTCCACCGTGTTTCTCCAGGTGGTGACGGGTCTTGCTCTGGCCATGGCTTTTTTCCGGACCTTCCGGGGGCAGGGATTTCTCAGGGTGAGTGTGCTGCTGCCCATGATCCTGGCGCCTGTGGTTGTGGGGCTTGCATTTCGAACCATGATCATGACCCCGGAGTACGGCATCCTGGATTACATTTCGATCGTGCTGGGGTTCGGTTCGAAGCCATGGCTGGTAGATCCGGAGTGGGCGCTCTTTTCCGTGATCCTCATTCACACCTGGCAGTGGACTCCCTTTGCGTTCCTGGTCTTTCTTGCGAGCCTGAATGCGCTGCCTTCCGACCCCCTGGAGGCGGCCCTGATGGACGGCCGGAATGCCTGGCAGCGTTTCTGGCATGTGATCCTGCCCATGATCCGGTCCGCTGTGGTGATCGTGATCATTTTCCGCACCATGATTGCTCTCCGCGCATTCGCTGCGATCTTCTCTGCTACGGGAGGAGGTCCGGGCACAGCCACGGAAATCCTTAATCTCTACACCTACAGGGAATCGTTTAACTCCTTGAACCTTGGCTACGGCGCTGCGCTGGGAACGACTCTTCTCGTGATCACGGTCGTTATTTCCATGATTTTCTTCAGGATGAGACAGTCCAGGATGTAGGAGGCCCAGGCAATGGCGTACAAGAAAATGTCTTTGTGGTTGAGAGGACTTCGAATCGGGCTGGTCTTCAGCCTCTATGTGCTGATGATCCTGGTTTGGGCTTTCCCGGTGATCTGGGTCATCCTCACATCGCTAAAAACTCGGACCGAGATTTTCACCCTTCCTCCCACGATCTTTTTCAAGCCTACGATCGAGCACTACATCGAGGCACTCCTCGCCCAGGACATTCTTCGGGGGATCATCAACAGCCTGCTGGTGGCCTGCGGCACGACGCTCTTCACGTTGTTCATTGCCGTGCCTGCAGGGTACGCGTTTTCGCGGATGAGGTTCCCTTTCCGCGACCGGCTTTCTTTTTTCGCGCTCCTCGCGCAGATGGCGCCGCCCATCGGGCTCATCATCCCCTGCTTTCTTATTTTGAGCCAGCTTAGGCTGCTGGATACCTACGGAGGTCTGATCGCTGTCCACATGACGCTCACCGTCCCCTTCAGCATCTGGCTCATGATCACCTACTTCCAGGACCTGCCGCCCTCTCTGGAGGAAGCAGCCACGGTGGACGGGGTTTCCCCCTTCAACACCTTTCTGAAGGTGGTGCTGCCCAACGTGTGGGGCGGGGTAGGGGTGACAGCCATCTTCGCCTTCATAGAATCGTGGAATGAATTCCTCTATGCAGTCGTGCTGACAGGATCCAATACAAAGACTGCGCCCGTTGCCATCTTCGGTTTCCTTGCAGCCGAGGAGAGCCGGTGGGGACCCTTCACAGCCACCGGCGTGATGATCATGGCGCCGGTGATCATGGTGGCTCTGGTCGCCCAGCGCCAGATCGTCAAGGGGATGACCATGGGGGCAACCAAAGGATAGTGACAAGTCACGAGTCACGAGTGAGGTGGAGTGAAAGATGAAAGCGAAGAAACTGTTGATGCTGGGACTTGATGCCGCGCTGCCTGACCTTATCCAACGCTTTGCACGGGAAGGCAGCATGCCCAATGTCAGACGTTTGATGGAGGGAGGGTTCTTCTCCAGAATGATCACGACCTTTCCGCCCCTGACGGCCGCGGCATGGGGCGCCATCACGAGCGGCGCAGGCCCAGGCACGGCAGGCATCCCCAGCCTCATGGTCCACGAGCCGGGTGAGCCCCTGGACAAGTGGTACACCTCCTTTGACCGCCGTATGCTCAAATCAGAGACCCTCTGGGAAGCAGGGGCCGGAGTGGGGAAGAAGATGTTGCTCATGAACTGGCCGGTCACTTTCCCCTTGAAGATCGACAACGGGATACAGCTCGCAGCCTCGCTCAACCCGCCTTTTCGGTATTTCTACATGCCTTTGTGGGACATCGCATCTTCCGCCATCTTTTCAACCAGGAAAGAAAGGTGCAACCAGGTGCCAGGCCGTGCGGTCCAGGTGACCCTTGATCAGGCTTCAGGCTGGAAGAATGTGCCGGGCCACAAGGGAACACCTCTGGAGCTTGCGATTCATGTGCCTCCGACCTACGCCAAGGGCCCGAGCTATCATGTCCTGGTCCTGGACTCGAAGGGTGACGGTTACGACCGGGTGATCATTGCCCCGGCTAAAGATGCCTCGCAAAAGATTGCGCAACTGGCCGAAGGAGAGCGGAGCGGCTGGATTGAAGAGAAGTTTGTGGACTCCCGGGGAGAGCAAAGGAGAGGGCGGTTCTATTTCTATCTGATTGGCCTGAAGGGGCGCGAGGATTTCAGGCTCTATCACAGCGCGATCAACACGGCGGAAACCCTGACCATTCCCCCTGAGCTCACCGGTGAGCTCATAGAAGCTGCCGGTCCATACATGGAGGTTGATGACCCCTGGGCTTACATGGACGGGTGGGTGGGCATAGATTTCTACCTGGACCAGCTGACGCAACACAACGACTGGTGGGAAAAGGCCACCCGTTACGGTCTGAAAAAGATTGCTTGGGACATGGCGTTCAGCTGGGTGGGAACGATCGACCACATCCAGCATGTTCTCTATGGGGGCATTGACCCGAAGTGCAGCTATTACAACGAGCAGGAAGTGCCGAAGATCCTGGGCTACATCCGCAGAGTCTATGCGGAAATCGACGAACGGATCGGCCGGATTCTTCGGGATGTGAATCTCGATGAAACGTTGGTCTGCATTGTGTCGGACCACGGGTTTTCCGCGATTGAATGGAATCCCTATCTCAAGCACCATCTGGCCGGAGCCGGCCTCCTCCATTTCAAACTCGATGATGAAACCAACCAGATGGCGATCGACTGGTCCCGCACCAAGGCCTTTCCTCTGGAACCCTGCCATGCTCACATCTTCGTCAACCTGAAGGGAAGAGATCCTGACGGCATCGTGGATCCGAAGGATTATGAAAAGGTTCAGGAGGAGATCATCGACGCCCTGCTGAGCATGAGGGATCCTCGAAACGGTCAGCGTGTCGTGGAGATGGCTATCCCCAAGCGAGAGGCAGGGACCGTGGGGGTTTTTGAACAACAGGGTTTCCACCGTATTGGGGATGTGCTCTTCGCTCTCAAGCCCCAGTACATGGCCAACCCTTTTGTGTACCCGGCTGCTGTGAAGTACAGGGACGGCACGGAAAGGGTCATCCTCAACCCGGAAGGATATGAGCCCGCTCAACTCCACAGGAATTTCACAGGAGTGCACCTGTGCCTGCCGGCCTGTCACGAAATGCACGCGGCGGTGATCCTCAGCGGCGGCGGGTTGAAGAAAAAGGAAAGAGGGTACCCCATGAGCGTCGTGGACCTCGCTCCCACGATCGCCTATCTCCTCGGAACGCCGATACCGAAGCATGCAGAAGGCAACGTGCTGAAGGAGTTCCTCTAGGGAGGTCTCGGTGTCACAGATCAGAATGCAGGAAATCGCCGCAAAGGCCGGTGTGTCGCTCGCCACGGTGTCCAGGACCATCCATTCTCCTCACCTGGTGAAAACCGCGACCCGCGAACACATCCGGCAGGTCATGTCCGAATACCATTATGTGTACAACGTGACGGCGAGCGACTTTTCCAAGAAACGATCCAGTGTCATCGGTGTCATCATCCCCACGACCAAGGGCGCCATTTTTTCCAACTCCACGCAGAGCATTCAGGCAAAGGCTCAGGAGAAGGGGTTCTCCCTGATCATTGGAAACACGGGCTATGAGGGGGATGTGGAATCGATCCTGCTGCGCCAGTTCCAGGAGCGGCACCTGGCAGGGATCATTCTGACCGGATTCGCTATTGGACAGGACAGCGCTGTGAAGGATGTGGTCCAGAGCGGCATCCCGTGCGTTGTCATCTGGGAGACCTTGGAGGACAGCCCGTTCAGTTTCGTGGGTTTCAACAATTTTACCGCCGCCTATTCCGTGACCGAGTATTTAATTCGGCTGAGGCATCGGCGCATCGGCCTGATTCTAGGTCCCTACACCAAAGTGCGCAGGGCCAAAAGGCGTCTGGAAGGGTATCAGGCGGCGCTGAGCGACCATGGTCTGAAGTTTGACCCCCGCATGGTGATCGAGAAGCACCCGACCCTCCAGGAGGGCAAGGAAGCCATGCAAGAGCTTTTGTCCATGCCACATCCCCCAACAGCGGTGTTTGCGGCGAGCGACATGCTTGCTCTCGGCGCCTTGGCAGCAGCCAAGGAAAAGGGGTTGAGGGTGCCTGACGACATCTCCGTTGCCGGCTTTGACGACATCGATTTTGCCGCCTTTTCCGACCCGCCGCTCACCACGGTCCGGGTGCCGGCTTCCCGGATGGGGGAAATGGCTGTGGAGGTGTTGATGGAGATGATCGAAGGCATTTCAGAAAAGCCTAAGCAAATCAGTCTGGACACGGAATTGATTGTCAGGGAATCCTGCAGGGGACTCGGCAAGAACTGCGAGGTGGAAGGATAGTATGAACCCATCATTTTTAGAAAGGAGAAGGTTATGAAAAGGTCAAAAATATTCGTTATCATTATAATTTTGGCTATCAGTGTCGGTTTGAGCGGAGCAGCGGTCGCAGCGGAAAAGGTTAAGGTGGGGTATCTTCACACTCTTGCCGTGGACGGCCAGTTCTGGATCGGCGTGAACAAAGGGTATTTTGCCGAACAAGGACTTGAGATGGAACCCATTGTCTTCACTTCAGGCGTTCCCCTGATGCAGGCGCTCAGCGGAGGAAGCGTGGACGTGGCCATCATGGGCGCGGTCATCTCCAATTTCCCCTCGCGCGGGGTGGGCAAGGTCTTTCTGATCAACGACATCGAGTACAACACGGCCATGTTGTTTGCCCGACCCGAGGCAAAGGCCCAGAAGATCCAGGATGTGAAGGGACAGAAGATTGCCACGGTGAAGGGCACCACGGCTCATGTTTTCCTTCACACGGCTCTGAAAGCGAACGGGATCGATTCCAACAAGGAAGTGGAGATCGTCAGCATGGATATGGCCGGGGCCGTGTCGGCCTTCATCAGCGGCGCCGTGCCTTTTGTGTGCACCTGGGCTCCGTTCCACGTGCAGATCAGGGAAAAGGTCCCTGGAGCCGTGATGCTCGGCTCTGCAAAGGAATTCTATCCAGGCGCTGCGATTATCGGCGGATGGGTTGCTGCGAACAAATTCTACGAGCAGCGCCAGGATGTGCTCAAGATGATTGTGAAGGCCTGGATCAAGGCCAATGACGAGCTGGTAGGCAAGCCTGAGGAATCCCTCAAGCTGATCCACTCCAAGGCCTACTCCAATATCCCGTTCAGCGACATTCAGGCCAGCTGGGAAGCCCAGAAGTGTGAGACCTCCAAGGACTGGGTGAAGCTTTATGAGGACGGGACCGTGAGCAAATGGATCGGCCAGGTAGAGAGGGTCTTTGTGGAGATCGGCTCTATCGGGGACTGGGTAGACCCCAAGAACTTTTTTGATCCCAACATCTTCCTGGAGGTCATGAAAGGAAAGTAAGAGATAGGGAAAGAAGGTCAAAAGCGAACCCGTCCCAGGCGGATAAACCGCAGAATGTCGAACAACGACTGGTGAACGCCGAAGTAGAAAATGGGGGTACCAAACTTCTTCATTCGAAATTCCTTGTTCGACATTCGATATTCAAGCTGAAGTCACTTGACCCTATTGAGATGTGCTTTTGATCAAGGGTCGACACTAAGGAATTGCGTGTGGAGTGGGGGAGTACGATGGAAAACGAAGAGCAGCAGTGTCTGGAGGATCGTTTTAAGGCGAAACGCAGGAGAGAGCGGATCGAAAAGGGCGGTTATTTCTTGGTCTCCTTCGGAATCCTCTTCATTGTATGGGAATCAGTCCGCGCCGTGGGGCTCATCGATCCGAAGCTCTTTCCTTCTATCCATGCCGTGATGAAGGCATGCCTCGTCGGGCTGAAAGACGGGAGCCTGCAGATGCACATTTACGCCAGCTTCATGCGCGTTCTCACCAGCTTTGCCATCGGCATCCTGCTGGCGGTGATCTTCGGGTTCCTGGTCGGGTGGTTTAGGGTCGTCCGACTGTTCCTTGACCCGGTGATCAATTTTTTCAGGGCTCTTCCACCGATCGCGCTCATTCCTCTCATGATCATCTTTTTCGGCATAGGTGAAACGTCCAAATTGGTCGTTCTCAGCTATGCCGCCTTTTTCCCTGCCATGGTGGTCATCTACCAGGCTCTGGTGGGGCTGGACCCTATTTACATCCGGGCGGCGAAGACTCTGGGCGCCGGCAACATGGAGATTTTCCGAAAGATCATTCTTCCTCAGCTGGTGCCCCATATCATTACCGCGTGCAGGGTTTCTCTGGGAGTGTGCTGGGCCACCCTGGTGGCTGCGGAACTAATCGCCGCCCAGAAGGGGATTGGGGCCATGATGGTGGATGCACAGAATTTCTTCCAGATGGCGCCCCTGGTTCTGGGGATCCTCATGATCGGCGCCATCTCCCTGGCCATGGATGCCATGGTAAGGGCAGTAGAAAGACGGGCCACTTCATGGCAGGAGAAGATGGCCTGACCCGGCATTTGAAAGGGAGCCCATGCAGGAAGAGCGGAGAGAACAGAACGGCATTGTCATCAACCGTGTAGGGATGACCTACAGCGGCATTGCAGGTAATGTGGAAGCCCTGCGAAACGTCAATCTCAAAATCGAACCGGGTGAGTTCATCTGTCTGGTCGGGCCTTCCGGGTGCGGCAAAACGACTTTGCTCAACGTCATTGCAGGCTTTCTGGAACCGACCGCAGGAGACGTGGCCATCGACGGCAGAAAAATCCAGGGGCCGGGGCCTGACCGGTGCGTGGTGTTTCAGCAGTACGCTGTTTTCCCTTGGCTCACCGTGCGGGAGAACGTGGAGTTCGGGCTCAGACTCAGCGTCAACAAGCGGTCGTCCGATGAGACGAGACAAATCGTGGACCGTTTCGTCGATCTGGTGGGCCTCAAGGACTTTGAGAATGCCTTTCCCAAGGAGCTTTCGGGCGGCATGAAACAGCGCGTGGCCATTGCCCGCGCCTATGCCGTGAATCCGGAAGTGCTCTTGATGGATGAGCCTTTCGGGGCCCTCGACGCCCAGACCCGGCAGTTCATGCAGGAATCGCTCCTGCAGATCCTCGAAAAGGAACGAAAGACTGTCCTCTTTGTGACCCACGGGGTGGAAGAGGCGACCTTTCTCTCGACCAGGGTGGTGGTCATGGCGGCGCGTCCAGGGCGGATCCGGGAGATCATTCCTATCCATCTCCCTTACCCCCGAGTTGCAGCCACCAAGACATCCCCCGAGTTCATCGCAATCCGGGCAAGCATCGAAAAAGTGGTGCGGGAGGAATTTCAAAAGCAGCGGGAGCTCTCGTGCAATTAGACAAAGTGGAATAGGGCAGGGGAGGTGCTTCATGAAAGTCCTGGTCACAGGAGGGGCAGGATTCATCGGGTCCTATCTGGTTCCGAGGCTGCTGGAGGAGGGCATGAACGTGGTCGTGCTGGATCTTGCCTCCGAACCCTGGACCTTGACCGCCGTGCAGGACAGGATCACCTATGTGCCAGGGGACCTGGGATCCTCTTCCGATCTCTACAGGGTCATGCTCACCCACCGCCCCGACGGGGTGTTTCATCTGGGAGCGATCCTGGCAGGACCCTGCGAAGAAAACCCCGTGCTGGGGTTCAAGGTGAACTTCCTCTCCACTCAGACCCTGTTGGAAGCCTCGTTGGCCCTGAAAGTGAAGCGGTTTTTCATGGTGAGCTCCATTTCGGTTTTCGGCCGGGATGTGGAGGAGCCGGTGGCGGATCATGCCGTGAAAAACCCTGAGACGATTTACGGGCAAACCAAACTGGCCTCAGAGCACCTCATGCTCTGGTACAGCCGCAAGCACGGTCTGGACACAAGGGCTCTTCGCTTCACGTGGATCTTCGGTCCCGGCCGAACGACCGGCATCACGGCTCTCTATTCATCTTTTATCCTGGATGCCGTGGCCGCTAAAAAGCCTCTCCACATCCCCAATCCCGATGAGCGAGGGGATTGGCTGTACATTCAGGATGCGATCAAGGCGATTCTCACCCTTTGGAACGCTCGGGAGCCGAGCCAGAGAATCTACAATGTGGCCGGAGGCGTGCACTCGATCAGGGAGGTGGTGGGCATCGCCAAGAAAATCCGCCCGGACGCGCAGGTCACCCTGCAGGACGGGGGCAAGAATCTCTCTCCCTATCCGGCAGCGTACGACGACAGCGTCGCGCGCAAGGAGATCGGGTGGAAACCGGACTACACGATCGAAAGAGCGGTGCAGGAGCACATCCAGGTTGTCTCGGGCAAGAAGCAGTGAGGGTTGAGAGAAGTTGATTTGGCAAAGCGTGGTCATGCCCATTTTCTCAAGGCCATATCTAAGTCTGATCTCGGCGGCAACCCTATGGCTCGGGGTTTGAGAAAATAGCGTTGAGGCTCCCAGTGATTCAACGGAGCAAACCTCGAACCATAGGGTTGCCCGAGCTTTGGGCGACCCTGGGGACTGGAGATATGGCCTCTCGAAAACGGGCAAGCCCCCGCTTTCTAAATGGTGTGGTCTTAAGCCCCTAAATGAGTTGGAATATCAAGAAGGAGGAATGAATCATGCAAGGAGTGTTGTTGGATTATGGGGATGGCAAAATGAGAGTGGAGCTTCCGGATTCGGCGGTGGTCGTCCGCTACGGCAAAACCTACACAGACCCTCCGGAGGTGGACCCCTACGAAGCTACCCGAAAGGCTTTGGACAAGCCTCTCGGGTTCCCCCCTCTGAGAGAACTTGGGGGTCCCAACAAGAAGGTCGTGATCGGTTTCCCCGATAGGGTGAAAGGGGGTGCCCATGCCAAGTGTCACCGCAAGGTCGCGATCCCCATGGTGATCGAGGAACTTCTCAAGGGGGGCACGAAAATCGAGAACATCAAGCTCCTTTGTGCGACAGGGTTGCATCGAAAGAACACCCTGGAGGAGTGGTACTCTTACCTGGGCAAGCAGACGGTGGATAGGTTCTGGCCGGACCGGATCATCAATCACGATGCAGAGACGGACATCCTGGACTATGGCACCGACGAGATGGGCAATGTGGTGCAATGCAGCCGGACCATTGCCGAAGCGGATCTCCCGATCGTGATCGGGCATTGCTCGGGGAACCCCTACGGGGGGTACAGCGGCGGCTACAAAATGATCGTGACCGGTTTGTCAGGGTGGCGGTCGATTGGTTCACACCATTCGCCGGGTACCATGCACCGCAAAGACTGGCTGGGCGCATCAACCTCTTCCCATCAGCGGAAACAGTTCAAGTCGATCGGCCGCGGCATGGAGAAAGGAATGGGCAAGAAGTTCTTTGCCGTGGACGCGGTGATAGGGCAGTTTTCGCAGGTACTGGATGTGAAAGCCGGAAGCCTGGAAATGATTGAAGACGCCACGTGGCCTCTCGCGGATAAGCGGACCAACATTGCCCTGGACATGAAGGAGCCGGCGGACATCCTGGTGATCGGTCTGCCCCGCAATTTCCATTATGGACCGGGCATGGGAACCAATCCGATTCTCATGAGCCTGGCGATCGGAGGGCAACTGGCACGCTGCGGTTATGTATTCCGCGAGGGCGGCGTCATTATCGCCGCCTCGGTTTGCGATGGATGGTTCAACGAGAACTGGTTCCCGTCCTATGCAGAGACCTACGACGCCCTCCAGGGATACTGTCATGCGGCCGATTTTCTCTCTTCAGGGGACGCGCTGAAGATCACGACCAAGACCGAGTACCTCTTCAAGTATTCCAACTACTACTCCTATCACCCGTTTCATGCCATGTCCATGATCAGCGGTGGCAGCGTCCCTCACCTGTGGACTTCAGGCGTCTTCCTTGTGGGCCCGAAAGCCCCCAAGTACGCCAGGGGCATGGGATTTGTCCCGGTGAACACCTTTGCAGAAGCCGTGGAACGGGCCAGGAAGATCGTGGGCACGAATCCGAGGATCCTTTGCACCCCGGAGTGTTTCTCCGGGGGCGTCCCCGTTCACCTTCGTCTCATGTGAGAGAGCTGAGGAATGCGCCAATGGCTGAGGTCAAGCTGGTCCACGTAAACAAGACATTCGGCAAAGTGAAGGCCATCGACGATTTTACCCTGCACATCGAGGATGGGGAATTCGTGATCCTTGTAGGGCCTTCCGGGTGCGGGAAAAGCACGGTTCTGCGCTCCATTGCGGGTCTGGAAGAGATCACGTCCGGAGACATCTACATTGGGGACAGACTGGTGAACGATGTTCATCCCAAGGATCGAGACATCGCCATGGTGTTCCAGAACTATGCTCTTTACCCCCACATGGACGTTTATGAAAACATGGCCTTTTCATTGAAACAGAAAAAGGTTCCCCAGAAGGAGATCGACAGGAAAGTCCGGAGTTCTGCAAAACTCCTCGGCATCGACGAACTGCTGGAGCGAAAGCCGAGGCAGCTGTCCGGCGGGCAGCGCCAGAGGGTGGCGCTCGGCAGAGCCATAGTCCGCAGCCCTCAGGTGTTTCTGTTCGATGAACCTCTTTCCAACCTGGATGCGAAATTGCGGATCGTGATGCGTGCTGAGCTTCTGGATCTTCATCAGAAGCTCAAGACGACAAGCATTTATGTGACCCACGACCAGGTGGAGGCCATGACCATGGGGGATCGGCTCGTGGTGATGAATCAGGGCCGCATCCAGCAGCTGGACACACCTCAGAATCTCTATGACCGGCCGGTGAACCGGTTTGTGGCAGGTTTCATCGGGTCGCCCCCGATGAATTTCATCGAGTGCAGGCTTGCCAGGGAAGACGGAAAGCTCCACGCCAGAACGGATGCGCTGGATTTCCGGATTTCTGAAGGAAGGGCGGGCAAGCTTGGACCCTATGTCGGGAAAGAGGTGGTCCTGGGCATAAGACCTGAACACATTCTTGACCCGCTTTCCTTCGAACACAGGGGGGAAGGGGAAACCTTTCAGGCTTCGGTCTGGGTGGTTGAGCCCCTGGGATCGGAGAAGTTCGTTCATTTGAGAGTGGGGGCAACGACGTTGGTGGCGAGGATGCCGCCCCATGTGCCGCTGAAAATGGGGGAGAGCGCTCTCTTCATTGCCAGGATGGATTGTGCCTACTTCTTCGACAAAGACACGGAGCTGGTGATCGCGTGAAGAAGCATAGAGCTTAGAGCAAAGAGTAAAGAGCGGAGAGCAAAGACTGGAGCACAAAGCCAAGAGCAGGGAGTTCAGAGGGAGAGGAAAATTCTTTTGGAAGCTGGTTTTACTCTCCGCTCCGAGCTCTATGCTTCTTAAAGGTTTATGGGAAAGGAGACTGGGATGAAACCGATCGGTTTGGTGGGGGCCGGCACCATGGGTTTGGCTGCCGGGCGGAAAATTCTGGAGGCACGTCGCTCTTTGCTGGTCTTTGATGTGTCGGCGGGAGCACAGGAGAAAGCTCTGAGCCTGGGCGCCGGCGTCGCTGGAACACCTGCCGAGGTCGCCCGGCAATCGGACATAGTCATCATATTCTTACCCGGCCCTAAGGAGGTAGAGGCATGCGTTGCCGGCCAGCATGGGCTGTTACAGGGTGTTCATCCGGGGCTTGTGATCGTGGACATGAGCACGGTAGACCCCGGCGTGACCTGCCGCATGGCTGAAAGTGCCCTTCAGAAGGGTGTGGGGTATCTGGATGCGCCTGTGCTGGGGCGGCCGGCTGCGGTGGGCAACTGGGCGCTTCCCGTGGGAGGAAAAAAGCAAGATCTCGATCAGTGCAGGCCCATTCTCGAAATCGTTGCAGCGAAGATCTTTCACATCGGTGAGTCCGGCTCAGGCAACAAGGTCAAGCTTCTCAACCAGCTCATGTTCGGCGCCATCAATGCCATGACGGCAGAGATGATGGCTATCGCAGAGAAGATCGGGATTTCGCCGAAGCTTCTCTTTGAAACCATCAGCTCGAGCCAGGCGGCGACTGTGAGCAATCTTTTCAAGGAGCTGGGCGGAAGGATCGCTGAGGAGAATTACGACAACCCGACCTTCACCGTGAACCTTCTCATCAAGGACGTTCACCTTGGTGTGGAGATGGCGAAGGCAGGGAATGCGCCGCCGCTCTTGGGCAGAACCGTGGAGCTCATCAACGAGATCGCCCGTGCTCAGGGTTTTGGGGACCGGGACACCTCGATCATGTGGAAGAGCATCAGCCAGATCTGGGAAGAAAGGGGATAGAGGCAGCCATGCGCCTGGAAAAAGAGAGAAAGGAACTTGTGGCGTTTGGAAAGAAGCTGCTGACTTCAGGGCTGACAGCGGGCACCGGGGGAAACCTGAGCGTCATCAACCGCAAGAAGAAGGTGATTGCCATCACTCCCAGCGGTGTGGACTATTTCGAAATGAGTCCTGAAGACGTTGTGCTCGTGGGAACGGAAGGCGGCCCCGTCGAAAGATCAAAGTACAAGCCCTCCTCGGAACTCCTCTTTCATCAGGCTCTCTATCGCAGACGGGAAGACATTCAGGCCACTGTTCACACCCACTCCGTTTATGCAACCACTTTGGCGACCCTTGGCTGGGAAATTCCCGCCTTTCACTATCTTGTGGCCTACTCGGGCAGGAAGGTTCCTCTCGCAGCTTATGCGACCTTCGGAAGCGAGAGACTGGCCCGCAATGTGGCGGAGGCCATAGGAGAAAACAACGCCGTTCTCATGGGGAGTCACGGCGTGGTGAC
>Ga0079037_100000815_pt1 | contig 15225 bp, 15 predicted proteins | sample Mud3Dept4metaG_FD_71479 | JGI IMG/M metagenome (GOLD analysis project Ga0079037, IMG submission 71479) | Freshwater wetland microbial communities from Ohio, USA, analyzing the effect of biotic and abiotic controls - Mud 3 Core 4 Depth 4 metaG | ecosystem: Environmental > Aquatic > Freshwater >... | reverse complement strand
GCGTTACTCACCCGTCCGCCACTCTCACCGGCCGAAGCCGGCTACTCGTTCGACTTGCATGTGTTAGGCATGCCGCCAGCGTTCAATCTGAGCCAGGATCAAACTCTTCAGTTCAAGACTTGCAGCTGCCCCCTGAGGGACAGCCTGTCCTTGCTCGACTCTGCGTCTTCGGAATTTCCAGAGATGCTTCGTCGAAATGGTTGGCCGTTGCCAGCCACCGACGGAGCACCCACACAAATTACCTGATTCGAGTTTTTAAAGAGCGGGCCCGTTTTTCGCCGGGCTGAGAAGCGGCAGTGTAACCGCTTCTGCGTTTGAGTCAAGCCCCATGGGTGACTCGGCGGCCCGTTCCGGGCCGAGGGCGCGCATTCTACCCAGCGCCCTCCTGCCGTCAACTCCTGCGTTGCGCTGCTTCAGCGGCGCACGCCCGGTCAGCGACGGGAGGCGCGCATTCTAAGAGCTCGTCGGCGGCTGTCAAGCAGGTCGCACAGCGAAGGACGCGCGCCCGTCTACTGGAGCGTCACCCGGGCGAACCGCCGCTTGCCCACCTGGAAGACGCCACTGGTTCCCGGGGCGACGTGCAGGCCCCTGTCGTCGACCCGCTGGCCGTCGACGCGCACCCCGCCCTGGGCGATTGCCCGCAGCGCCTCCGACGTGCTCCCGACGAGGCCTGCGGCCTTGAGAAGATTGCCGATCGGCAGACCGCTGGGCGCGTCGAGCGCGACCTCCGGGATGTCGTCGGGCAAGTCGCCACGCCGGAACCGCGCCACGAAGGCCTCGCGGGCCTTGCTCGCCGCCGCGGCGTCGTGAAAGCGCTCGACCAGCTCCCCCGCGAGATGGAACTTGACCTCCATCGGGTTCAGGCCGTCGGTCACCTCCCGGCGCCAGGCGGCGAGCTCCGCCGCGGGCCGCAGGCTGAGCAGATCGAGGTAGCGCCACATGAGGTCGTCGGAGATCGACATGAGCTTGCCGAACATCTCGGCGGGCGGCTCCGCGATGCCGATGTAGTTGCCTAGCGACTTCGACATCTTCTGCACGCCGTCGGTGCCCTCGAGGATCGGCATGGTGATGACGACCTGCGGCTCCTGCCCGTACGACTCCTGGAGCTGGCGGCCCACCAGCAGGTTGAACTTCTGGTCGGTGCCTCCCAGCTCGACGTCCGCGCGCAGCGCGACCGAGTCGTACCCCTGGACCAGCGGGTACAGGAACTCGTGGATGGCGATGGGCTGGCCACTGCGGTAACGCTTGCTGAAGTCGTCCCGCTCGAGCATCCGCGCCACGGTGTGCTTGGCCGCGAGCTGGATCATCTCGGCCGCGCCCATCTCGCCCATCCAGCTCGAGTTGAAGACCACCAGGGTCTTCTCCGGATCGAGGATGCGGAATATCTGCTGCTCGTAGGTGCGCGCGTTCTCCAGCACCTCGGCGCGGGTGAGCGGCTTGCGGGTGGCGCTCTTGCCGGTGGGATCGCCGATCATCCCGGTGAAGTCGCCGATCAGGAAGAGGATCTCGTGGCCGAGGTCCTGGAACTGCCGGAGCTTGTTGATCAGCACCGTGTGGCCGAGGTGGAGGTCCGGCGCGGTCGGATCGAAACCCGCCTTGACCCGGAGAGGCCGACCCCGCGCCAGCTTGGCTCGGAGGGATTCTTCAAGCAGAATATCGTCCGTCCCGCGCCGGATGATCTCCAGCGCCTCGTCGACAGCGGTCATCGCCAATCCCCGGCAGCCAAGGTCGCGGCGCAATGTACCGGAAACCCGCGGGGCGGGTGAACGCCGGATTCAACACCCCGATCCTGAAGGAAAAACTTATCCGGTTCTGGTTTAATGGCGCCCCCGAACGGCGGGCCCTGCGCGCGTCCGACTCAATCGAACCAACACGCTGGTGACCCAAGACCGATGCCCAATCACGTTCTCGCCGGCAGGCCTCTGTGGCCTGCGCTCCACCCCCGCCCCCTCGCCCTGAGCGCGCTGGTCGCCGTCTCGGCGCTGAGTGCCGCCGCCCTCATCCAGCCGTCGCGAACCCTGCCACCGACTGCGGCAGCGGAGGATCCGATCGCCCGCTGGCTCGACGCCGGCCCGCGCGATCCCGTGGCGGACGCGACGCCGCTTGCCGGCGTCCTGACCGTGCCGCAGGCAGGCGCCCCGCCGTCCGGCGATACCGAGGCCAGCGCGAACGCGGCACCGCCAGCCGCGGACGCCACCGGCGAGGAAGGACTGGCTGCCCAGGCGCCGGCGGCCCACGCCGCAGGCGACGCGCCCGCCCCGCAGGTTCTCCCCGAAGCCCGGGCGCAGACCGTCTCCCTCGACGGTACCGCGACGGCAACGGCGGCAGGGACCGTGACCCCGACCTCGCCCCCCGCTGGCCCGGCGCCCGAGACTCCGACGGCGGCAGCCGCGGCGACGCCGGAGGCGGGTCGCGAGGCCCCGAGGACCGCAGCCGTGACGACCCCGGATACGGCGCGGGCCGGCGAGTCGACAAAGGCCGTCCCGAGCCGTTGGCGGGACCATACCGTGCGCAAGGGCGAGACCCTCGCCCAGGTGCTGAAGGCATTTGGCGTCGACAAGGAGGACCGGGGCAAGGTGCTCGCGGCCGCCAAGGAAACCCCGGCGCTGGCCAAGCTCAAGGCGGGACAGAAGCTCCGCGCACAGGTGCACGACGACGGCGGCCTGCTCGAGCTCCAGCTGAAGCTCGACCCGAAGACCAGCGTGCACGTCGAGCTTAAGGACGACGACTACCGGATCCACGAGATCGACCGGCCGGTCGAGAAGCGCCTGTCCCAGACCTCGGCGATGATCCAGTCGTCGCTGTTCAGCGACGGCCGGGACGCCGGCCTCTCGGACGCGCAGATGATGGAGCTCGCCGCGATCTTCGGGTGGGACATCGACTTCACGTTGGGCCTGCGCCCGGGCGACCGCTTCAGCGTCATCTACGAGGCCGAGTACCTCGACGGCCAGAAGGTCGACAACGGCGCGATCGTGGCCGCCGAGTTCGTCAACCAGGGCAAGAGCTACCGTGCGCTGCGCTTCGAGGACGACGACGGCACCCTCGGCTACTACGCGCCCGACGGCACGAGCAAGAAGCAGGCGTTCCTGCGCTCGCCCCTCAAGCTGGCGCGCGTCTCATCCGGCTTCAGCCTGAGCCGCCTGCACCCAATCCTGAACACCCGTCGCGCGCACAAGGGCGTCGACTATTCGGCACCGATCGGCACGCCCGTGAAGGCCACCGGCTCCGGGCTGGTCACCTTCAGCGGCCAGAAGAACGGCTACGGCAACGTCGTCGAGCTGCAGCACGGCGAAAAGTACTCGACCCTGTACGGGCACCTGTCGAGGTTCGCCGAGGGCCTGCAGGTAGGCGAGCCGGTCAAGCAGGGGCAGGTCATCGGCTATGTGGGACAGACGGGCCTGGCGACCGGTCCGCACCTGCATTACGAGTTCCGCGTCGCCGGCGAGCATCGTGACCCGCTCTCGACCAGACTGCCGCCCGTGCTCCCGCTGGACGGCCAGGACCTCGCCGCCTTCAAGAAGAAGTCCGCGCCGCTCCTGGCGCACCTGGACCGGATGGAGCGGACGATGGTGGCGCGCGCCCAGTAGCCGCGCACGCGGGGGTCTGCCGCCCGCCCCTCGCGGGGCGGACGGTCGGCCGCATCAGACGGCGAACGACGAACCGCAGCCGCAGGTCGTGCTGGCGTTGGGGTTGCGGATGACGAACTGGGCCCCCTGCAGGCCCTCGGTGTAGTCGACCTCGGCGCCAGCCAGGTACTGCAGGCTCATCGGATCGATCAGCAGCGTCACGCCGTCCCGCATCACGCGGGCATCACCGTCCTGGGCGTTCTCGTCGAAGGTGAAGCCGTACTGGAACCCCGAGCATCCGCCGCCCTGCACGTAGATCCGCAGCATCAGGTCAGGGTTGCCCTCTTCCGCGATGAGCTGCGCCACCTTGTGCGCCGCCGCGGAGGTGAAGACCAGCGGGGTATCGCCAGCGATCTGTTCAGCGCTCATGAGTCACCTGCCTCGATTGCAACGGTGCCACTCTAGTCTTTTCTTAGCGATTTGGTCAACTTCTAGCCCTTCAGGGAAGCAGGGCAATCGCCTCCAGGCCAAGGGTCTCGGGCAGGCCGAACAGCAGGTTCAGGTTCTGCACCGCCTGACCGGCCGCCCCCTTGGTCAGGTTGTCGATCACCGACAGGACCACGACGGTGTCCCCACCCTGCGGTCGGTGCACCGCGATCCGGCAGTGGTTCACCCCACGCACCGAGCGGGTCTCCGGATGCGAACCGGCGGGCAGCACGTCGACGAACGGCTCGCCGGCGTAGCGCTGGTCGTAAAGCGCCTGCAGGTCTCCCGCATCGCCGGCCAGACTGGCGTACAGCGTGGCGTGGATGCCGCGGATCATCGGCAGCAGGTGCGGCACGAAGGTGAGACCGACCTCGCCGTCCGCCATCCAGCCGAGCGCCTGGCGGATTTCGGGGAGATGGCGGTGGCCCGGCACCGCGTAGGCCTTGAAGCTCTCCCCGCACTCGGCCATCAGGGTCGGCACGCTGGCCTTGCGGCCGGCCCCGCTGACACCCGACTTCGCGTCGGCAATGAGTGAGCCCGTGTCCACGACACCGGTTTCGACCAGCGGCAGGAAGCCGAGCAGCACGGCCGTCGGATAGCATCCCGGGTTGGCGATGAGCCTGGCCTGCGCAATCTTGTCGCGATTGAGCTCGGGCAGACCGTAGACCGCCTCGGCCAGCAGGTCCGGGCAGGCGTGCGGCATGCCGTACCAGTCCTCCCACTCCGCCGCGTCGCGGAGGCGGAAGTCGGCGGCGAGGTCGATCACCCGGGCCCCGGCCTCGAGGAGTGCCTGCGCCATGGTCATGGCTGTGCCGTTCGGCGTGGCGAAGAACACGGCGTCGCATTCGGCGAGCCGCCGCACGTCGGGCTCAGTGAAGATCAGGTCGACGTGGTGCCGAAGGCTGGGGAACAGGTCGGCGACCGCCACTCCCGCCTCGCTCCGCGAGGTGATCGCGACGATCTCCACCTGGGGATGCAGGGCCAGCAGCCGCAGCAGCTCGACCCCGGTGTACCCCGTCCCGCCGACGATTCCGACCCTGATCATTTCCACCCCCGCGTCTATCCGTGCCGCCCGGCCACTCCACCTGGCACCCGATGATAAGAGACGCGGCCGAGGCCGATCCACCGGCGGGGAAGCGGCCAGCCGAAGCGACGCCGACGCGCGGCGCCAGGCTCTGCGGCAGGCGTTTGTTTTACGGCGATCCCGAGGACCCGCGGAGCGACGGCTGAGCGTCCCCGGCACACCCCGGAAAAAGCGCGACCCCGCCGCGGCGGGGTCGATTCGGAACCAGGAAAGGATCCGGCTCAGCCGCAGCCGCCGCCACCCGAGCCGCAGCTCCCGCAGCCGCCGCCACCGCCGCCGCCGAAAGACGGCAGGTTGTTGAAGACGAAGCTGGCGTTGCCGTTGCCACGGTCGACGAAATCGATCTCCACCCCGCGGATGTACTCGAGGGTGCCGTCGTCGACGATCACCTTGAACGTGTCGAACATCCGGCTGCTGTCGTTGCCGTTGAGCTGGTCGGTGAAGGTCATCCCGAAGCTGATGCCGCTGCAGCCGCCCGGCACCGCATAGACGCGGACACCCTGGACGGACTCGTCGACCTGGGCGAACAGCTCCGCCATCTTGCTCCGGGCAGCGGAGGTCAGGGTCAGGTCGGTATCGGAAAGCGCGTTCGCAACGGTCATGGTCATGGGGCGACTCCGAGCTTGGAAAAGGGCGGCAGTCTAGCAAACCGCCCCTCGCCGGTCACGAGCGTCGTTCCCCGAGCTTGTTGCGGGATTGCAGCGAATAGAGGTGCCGCTCGGCGTCCACCAGGTGCTGTCCCCAGTGCACGCGATAGCCGGTGCGCCAGCCCTCGAAGGCGTCGTTCGGGTCCTCGGGCTGGGCGTCGAGGAGCGTGAGGCCGTACTTCAGCTCGCAGTAGATGTCGGTGAGGTCGTCCGCCAGGCTGCCCGTCTTGCAGTGCTCCTCCCCGGCCCCGTCGAACTCCATCCAGTAGCTGTCACGATCGCCGAGCAGGTCGCGGAGCCGGGTGTACAGCTCGAAGCGGGCGTCCAGATTCGGGTCGAGGTAATGGTGGCCGTCGCCCCGGCTCCCCGCCAGGGAGGCAACCGCGGCGTGAAGGCGCGGCAGGAGATTGTTGAGCCGCTCCAGCCAGTCGGCCGGGCGGTGCTCCAACCCCTCGATCAGCCGGCAATATTCCTCCGCGAGCGCGCGCATCCGGGACAACTCAGGGCTCACCCGACCTCCTGTAAAATGCCGGTCATTGCCCTCACAAGTTTAGTCAAGAAAAGCCGGACCGCCGGCCGGGCCGGGGCATTGGTCAGATCTCGATCAGCTCGAAGTCCTCCTTGCCGGCCCCGCATTCGGGGCACTTCCAGTTGAGAGGGAGGTCCTCGAACCGGGTACCCGGCGGTATCTCGTGATCGGGAAGCCCCGCCGCCTCGTCGTAGACGAACCCGCAGATGACGCACATGTACTGTTTCAAGATCCCAGCCCTCGCCTCGACCGCCCCCGGGCCACGCGCCTGGGGCGCGGATTCTGCCATGAGCGGGAAAGCGCACGATAGCGACTACGCCCCCCCCTGGGCCGTCACCGGCCGACGCGCCACCGGCGTCGGGGACGACCGGTGAACCCAGGACGCGACCAGGTCCGCGGCCTGTACGTGATCACCGACGGGGGCCTCGCCGGCGCCCGCCCGCTCCCCACCCTCGTGGCCCAGGCGCTGGCGGGCGGCGCCCGCCTGGTGCAGTACCGTGACAAGACCGCCGACCACGCGCGCCGACGCGACGAGGCCCGCGCCCTGGCATCGCTCTGCCGGACCGCGGGGGCAGTACTCATCGTCAATGACGACGTCGAGCTCGCGCTGGCCGCGCAGGCGCACGGCGTGCACCTCGGCCGCGACGACGACGCCATCGCCGCCGCCCGCGCCCGCCTGGGGCCGGACCGGCTCATCGGCGTCTCCTGCTACGACCGGTTCGATCTGGCACTGGCTGCGCGGGACGCGGGCGCCGACTACGTCGCGTTCGGCAGCTTCTACCCGTCGCCCACCAAGCCGGCGGCCGTCCGCGCGGACGTCTCGCTGCTCGAGCGCGGCCGGCGCGAGCTGTCACTGCCTCTGGTTGCGATCGGTGGGATTACTCCCGAGAATGGCCGCGCCCTCGTCGCCGCCGGCGCCGACGCATTGGCGGTGATCAACGCCGTGTTCGGGGCGACCGACGTACGCGCCGCCGCCGCTGCCTTCGCCCCCCTGTTCGCTCCGGAGGAACCTCCCGCATGAGCCGCTCGCACGACCTCTTTGTCGCCGCCCAGCAACACATCCCCGGCGGCGTCAACTCTCCGGTTCGCGCGTTCCGGGGCGTCGGCGGCGAGCCCTTGTTCTTCGACCGCGCAGAGGGCGCCTACCTCCATGACGTCGACGGCCGGCGTTACATCGACTATGTCGGCTCCTGGGGCCCGATGATTCTCGGCCACGCACATGCCGAGGTGCTGGCGGCGGTCGCCGAGACGGCGGCGAAAGGGCTGTCGTTCGGCGCACCGACGCCGATCGAGACGCGCATGGCCGAGCGGGTCTGCGAGCTCGTCCCCTCGATGGACATGGTGCGCATGGTGAGCTCGGGCACCGAGGCGACGATGAGCGCGATCCGGCTTGCGCGCGGCTACACCGGTCGGGACAAGATCGTGAAGTTCGAGGGCTGCTACCACGGTCACGCCGATTCGCTGCTCGTCAAGGCGGGGTCCGGCGCCCTGACGCTCGGCCAGCCCTCCTCGCCGGGCGTGCCGGCGTCGCTCGCCGAGCACACGATCACCCTCGACTTCAACGACAGCGACCAGATCCACGAGACCTTCGCCCGCATCGGCGAGCAGATCGCCTGCATCATCGTCGAGCCGGTGGCGGGCAACATGAACTGCATCCCGCCGCTGCCCGACTTCCTCGAAACCCTGCGCGAGGCCTGCGACGAGTTCGGCGCCGTGCTCATTTTCGACGAGGTGATGACCGGGTTTCGCGTCGCCCTCGGCGGCGCGCAGGAGCGCTACGGCGTCACGCCCGACCTGACGACCCTGGGCAAGGTGATCGGCGGTGGCATGCCGGTTGGCGCCTTCGGCGGCCGGCGCGAGATCATGGAGCAGATCGCCCCGCTGGGGCCCGTCTACCAGGCCGGCACGCTGTCGGGAAACCCGGTGGCGATGAGCGCCGGGCTCAAGACGCTGGAGCTCCTGTCGGTGCCGGGCTTCTTCGACGCGCTCGAGGCCAAAACGGAGCGGCTCGCCACCGGTCTCGTCGAGGCCGCGAAAGCCGCGGGCGTCCCGCTGTCCATGAACTGCGTCGGCGGCATGTTCGGCATCTTCTTCACCGATGCGCCGCAGGTGACGAGCTACGCCCAGGCCACGGCCTGCAACATCGACCAGTTCAAGCGCTTCTACCACGCGATGCTCAGGCGCGGCGTGTATCTCGCGCCCTCGGCGTTCGAGGCCGGTTTCGTATCCGCCGCCCACGCGGACGCGGACCTCGACTCGACCCTGGCGGCCGCCGCCGAGGCGTTCGCCGAAGTCGCCTGAGACGCAACCCGGCCGTCCGATGGGCGACTGGCTCCAGCCGCTGCTCGACTGGGTTGCCCAGAACCCCAACTGGGCCGGCGCCGCGGTCTTTCTCGTGAGCTTCTCGGAGTCGATGGCGATCGTCGGGCTGCTCATCCCAGGCGTGGCCATGATGTTCGCGGCGGGCGCGCTCATCGCCGCCGGCGCCCTCGACTTCTGGCCGATCTTCGTCTGGGCGGTGACCGGGGCGGTCGCCGGCGACGGGCTGAGCTTCTGGCTCGGCAGCCACTTCAAGGACCGGATGCGCCAGATCTGGCCCTTCTCCCGGCACCCCGAGATGCTGGTGCAGGGCGAGGCCTTCTTCAATCGCTACGGCGGCAAGAGCGTCGCATTCGGGCGCTTCTTCGGGCCGGTGCGCGCCGTGATCCCGCTGGTCGCCGGCATGATGGGCATGTCGCGCAGCCGGTTCTTCGCGGCCAACGCCCTGTCGGCGCTGGCGTGGGCGCCCGCCTACCTGTTCCCCGGCATCGTGGTCGGCGCATCCCTGCAGCTCGCCGCCGAGGTGGCGGGACGGCTGGTGCTGCTGCTGGTCCTGTTCGCGGCCCTGCTCTGGTTCCTGCTCGCGGTCACGCACCGCACCGTCAACTGGCTGCAGCCCCGCGCCGCGCGCCTCGTCGCCGGCGTCCTGGCCGCTGGCGAGCCGCACCGCGTGCTGCGCGAGATCGCCCACGCGCTCGGCGACCCGGACCACCCCGACGCCCGGGGCCTCGGCCTGTTCGCCTTCCTGCTGCTGGCGGCGATGCTGCTGTTCGTGCTCGCCGCCGGACTGGTCATCCAGGGCGGCGTGCTCGGCGGCATCGACCAGATGGTGCTCGATACCCTGCAGAGCCTGCGCTCGCCCTACAGCGACCGCCTCATGGTGGTGGTCGGCGGGCTCGCCGATCTGCGGGTGGCGCTGCTGCTGACGGCCGGCGTGGCGGTGATGCTCTGGCACGCGGGGCATCGCCGCACCGTCCGCTACTGGCTCGCGGCGGCCGGCTTCGCGCTGATCGCGCCCCTGCTGCTGCAGCACGGTCTGCGCATCCCGCGCCCACCGACGGCCCCGGCAGACCTCACGCCCTTCGGCTTCCCCAGCGGCTACGTCCTGCGGGCGACCGTGCTCTACGGCTTTCTCGCGATCGTCGTGGCCCGGCCCATGGCGCCGGCGTGGCGCTGGCTGCCTTATGCCACCGCGGTTTCCATCGTCGGCGCGGTGGCGATGTCGCGCCTGTACCTCGGCGCGCACTGGCTCTCCGACACCGTCGGCAGCCTGACCCTCGGCATCGCCTGGCTCGGCGCCCTCGGCCTCGCCTACCACCGCCACGCGCGCCCCGAGCCGCACTGGCTGCGGGTCAGTGGCGCCACGGCGGCGGTGCTCGCGGTCGCCCTGGGCACGCGCGCCTTCGCCGCAGTCGATGCCGAGCTCGCGACCTACCGTACCGAGCCACCGACGGTCGCAGGGACGATCGACGGCTGGTGGGAGCAGGACTGGCGCACCCTGCCCGCGACGCGCGACGATCTGCGCCGCTCCGCGGGTCATCCGCTGACGTTGCAGTACGCCGGAACGCTCGGCACGCTGGAGTCCCGGCTGACCGCGGCAGGTTGGCGGCGGGTCACCACCGCTGAATTCCGCGACATCCTCAAGCTGCTGTCGACGTCGCTCGGGCTGCACGACCTGCCGGTGCTCCCGCAGGTACACGACGGACGGCACGAGTCGCTCGTGATGGTGAAGCCGGACGGGGATGGGCGGCGCTGGGTCCTGAGGCTCTGGCCGGCCTGGCGCTCGCTCGAGCCCGGCGCCGTACCGCTTTGGATTGGCAACGTCGGCCGACAGGAGCGCCGCGAGCTGACGGGGACGCTCGCCTATCCGGTCACCACCGACGGTTTCCGCCAAGGGCTCGGTGCTCTCGCCGGAGACCTCGACTGGCCGCAGGTGCGCGCGCCGGATTCGGCGCGGACGCTGCTGCTGATCCGCTCGCCTTGAACGATCGCGGCCTGGAGGCCGCTCCTACCGGGCTCTGCCAACGCGATGGCCTGGAGGAGCGCCGTCCACGGCGCGACGATCACTCGTCCTCGGACTGCTCGGTGCCCCACCGCGGCGTCAGCTCGTGCGACACGCCGAGGTGATCGAGGATTCGCGCGACCATGAAGTCGACCAGCTCGTCGAGTGAGGCCGGCCGGTGGTAGAAGCCGGGATTCGCCGGCATGATCGTGGCCCCCGCCCGCGCGAGGCGGAGCATGTTCTCCAGATGGATCTGCGAGAACGGCGTCTCGCGCACGACCAGGATCAGCTTGCGCCGCTCCTTCAGCATCACGTCGGCGGCGCGGTCGATGAGATCGTTCGAGACACCGGCTGCGATGCTCGCGAGGGTCCCCGTCGTGCACGGGCAGATCACCATCGCCTCGGGCGGGTTCGACCCGCTCGCGACGGGCGCGGTCCACTCCTGACGCCCGAACACGCGGATCTGCCCTGGCTCCGCGCCGAAATACTCCGTGAAGAAGCGCTCGGCCTCCTGCGGGCGGTTCGGTACCTCGAGCTCGGTCTCCATGCGCAGCACGACCTGCCCGGCCTGCGACACCATCAGATAGACGTCGCGGTCCTGCTCGACGAGGCAGTCGAGGAGGCGCAGTCCGTACTGGGCGCCGGACGCGCCGGTGATGGCGACGGCAATGGGCGGCAGGGATTCGGGCATGGCACGCCTCCGGGTTTTGGCTGAGTCTAACGCGCCTCGGGCGCTCGGGCCGAGCGACAGCGCCGGGCCGCGCGATCCGCTCGCTCACGCATCAGTGGCCCGATGCCGGATGGCCGCGAGCAGCGCACAGCGGTGAACAGCGAAGCAGGACTGCGTAGCGGGTGGGGGCGCGGCAGCGAGTGGATCTTGGACGATCCATCGAGCGGCGAGCGGCCTCCGGCATGCGGGCCGCCGAGTGCTCTCACCGCAACGCCGTCAACCGCCGAGCCGGTCGAGCAACCGCTGGTGTATGCCCTCGAAGCCACCGTTGCTCATCACCAGCAAGTGATCGCCCGACCTCGCCTCGGCCGCCACCCGTCGGACGATGTCCTCGGTGCGATCATGGACCATGGCCCGCTCGCCCATGCGGGCGAACACCGCCACCGCATCCCAGCCGAGGTTTGGCGGCGCGTACACGATCACGCGGTCGGCCTCCGCGAGCGCCTCGGGCAGCTCGTCCTTGTGGACGCCGAGCCGCATCGTGTTCGACCGGGGCTCGAGGATCGCGACGATCCGCGCGTCGCCCACCTGCCGCCGCAGCCCGTGCAGCGTCGTGCGGATGGCGGTCGGGTGGTGGGCGAAGTCGTCGTAGATGCGCACGCCGTGCGCTTCGCCGCGCAACTCCATCCGCCGCTTCACCCCCTGGAATGCGGACAGCGCCGCGACGCCCACCTCGGGCGGAACGCCGGCGTGGCGCGCGGCCGCGAGCGCGGCCAGGGCGTTGGCGACGTTGTGCGTCCCGGTGTGGCGCCAGCGCACCTCGCCTACCCTTCGCCCCTCGCAGACGACGGTGAAACGGGAGCAATCGGCGCTCGGATCCGCAGCGCCCCAGCTCGCGCCGTCGCTCGCATCGACGCGCTCGACGGGCGTCCAGCAGCCCATCGCCAGCACCTCGGCCAGCGCCAGGTCGGCGCGCGGCGCGATGATCAGCCCGCTGGCCGGCACGGTGCGGACGAGGTGGTGGAACTGCCGCTGGATCTGCGCCAGGTCGGCGAAAATGTCCGCGTGGTCAAACTCGAGGTTGTTCAGCACCAGCGTGCGCGGCCGGTAATGGACGAACTTCGAGCGCTTGTCGAAGAACGCCGTGTCGTACTCGTCGGCCTCGACGACGAAGAACGGTCCCTCGCCGAGCCGCGCCGACACCCCGAAATCGAGGGGCACGCCGCCGATCAGGAAGCCCGGGGCGAGGCCCGCCTGATCGAGGATCCACGCCAGCATGCTGGCGGTCGTGGTCTTGCCGTGCGTTCCGGCGACCGCGAGGACCCAGCGGCCGTGCAGGACCTGTTCGGCGAGCCACTGCGCGCCGGAGGTGTAGCGCAGGCCCGCGTCCAGCACCCGTTCGACCGCCGGATTGCCACGCGACAGCGCATTGCCGATCACCACGCAGTCGGGCGCTGGATCGAGCTGTTCCGGACCGTAACCCTCGGTCAGCGCAATGCCTGCTGCGGCGAGCTGAGTGCTCATCGGCGGGTAGACGTTGGCGTCGGAGCCCGTGACGCGGTGGCCGAGCGAGCGTGCGAGCAGCGCCATGCCGCCCATGAAGGTGCCGCAGATGCCGAGTACGTGGACGTGCATTCAGGGAGTCGGTAGCGGAAACAGCAGCTCGATCAGCACTGCCGAGGTGAAGGTATAGACGAGCGACAGCGCGACGCCCGAGACCAGGTTGAGGTTGAGGGCATGGCGCAGCACGTGGCCGTAGACGAGCTGGACCCAGATCAGCAGCAGCAGATAGAGCAAGGCGCCGGCCTCGATCTCCTCGGGCGTGTCGAGCAGCGGCTGCAGCGGCATGGCCAGCAGGGTGAACAGCGTGCCGGCGCCGAGCAGTGCCGTCGCCGACTGCACGAAGCGCGGCGTGACCCCGCGCACCTGCAGGGCCACCCACAGCAGACCGAGCAGCACGCCGATGTCCAGGAGCGTGGCGGCGAATGCCACGCCCGCCCCGGCCCAGGTCTGCATCCCGAGGACGATGCCGGCCAGGGCGTTGACGGCCAGAACGATCGTCAGCAGCAACTGCGATGCCGGCAGGTCCTGCGGTGCGCGCCGCAGCAGGCAGAGATCGACGAAGAAATTGAGCAGCTTCAGCACGGCGTGGGCGGGTCGATCACGACAGTCGCCATCATAGCGGATACCGGTCGCCGGACCGGGCGTCGCGCAGCCAGGCCACGATGTCCGCGGCGCCCGCGCTGTCCTCGGCCGGCGCCCATGCGGCGAACCCGGAGGGGGCGAACGGCCCCTGCTTGAACTCGAACAGCACCGAGTCGGGCTCGACGGCGACGAGCGAATGCCAGGTGGCCGCCGGCGTCTCGACAACCGCGCTGCCATCCCCGTGCGACAGCTCGACGCATTCGAGCACGGTGCCATCGTCGGCGAAGGTGAGCAGCGCCACCCGGCCGCGGACCAGGAGCAACGTTTCCCATTTCGGCGGATCGGCGTGGCGATGCGGCCGCACGTAGGTCCCGGGCTGCAGCGCCATCGCGAGGCGCTGCACGCCGTCGGCGTGGTCGAGGTGCCAGAGTTGGTGCGTGCGGCGGCGCGGGGCTTCTGCGGCCTCGCGGCACAGCGCCTGCAGACCGACCGGATCCAGACGCTTCAGTGCAGTGTTCATCCGCTCAACCACCGAGGCACGCAGGCGCAGAGAAGGACGAAAGGATGAGGCCGATGCGGATCGTCGATTCGGATCGGCAAGCCAGCCACCGAGGCGGCCCTTTCCGGCCTGTGAAGGTGCAGCGGATGAAGAGCACCTCGCCCTGCCTGCGTGTCGCCATTGTAAGCAGACCGCGCTCGGTCACGGCACGGTGTCCCCACGTCTGCGGCGCCCGAGGACGGCGCCGATGGCCGCAAGCAGCACCGCCAGCCCGACCGGCGCAACGTTGCCGAACCTCACGTAGGGCGTCGAGCCTGCGAGCGGCGTTATCTCGGCAGTCAGCACGGCCCGCTCGAAGAGCCTCGTGCGGGCGACGATCCCCCCGGAGGGGGCGATGACGGCCGAGATGCCGGTGTTCGTCGCCCGCAGCAGATAGCGCTGGGTCTCCAGCGCGCGCATGCGGGCGATCTCCAGGTGCTGGCGGGGGGCGAACGAATCGCCGAACCAGGCGTCGTTGCTCGCATTCACCAGGAAGGCCGCGGCCGGCAGGCCTTCGCGCACCTCCTCGGCAAAGGCGTCCTCGTAGCAGATGGAGATGCCCGCCGGGTAGCCCGCCACCGTCAGCAGGGGCGGCTCCTGGCGGGAACCGGCACTGAAATCGGACATCGGAATCCGCAGAAAATCGAGCAGGGGCTCGAGCACGGGCTTCAGCGGCAGGAATTCGCCGAAAGGCACCAGGTGGCGCTTGTAATAGGCGTCGTGGCCCGACGCACCCAGCGCCAGCATGGCATTGTAGTAGCGCCCGTCACCTTCCTCGATCGGCACGCCGATCAGCAGGTCGCGCCCTTCGGCGCGGGCCGCCTCGTGCAGCGGCTTGAGCAGGCTGTCGTCGACGAGGTGCGCCAGCGCCGGCACCGCCGTCTCCGGCCAGATGATGAGCCGGCTGTCGCGGGCTTCGTCGGTGAGGGACACATAGAGCTCGAGCGTCGGCCGCAGCTCCTCCGGGCGCCACTTGAGGCGTTGCTCGACGTTGCCCTGCAGCAGGCTCGCCCGGAACGGCGGCCCCGCCGGCGCGGTCCAGTCGACGCGACCGGCGAGGGCGCCCGCGCCCCAGAGGAGGGCGAGGCCGGCCGTCGCCGCATAACGACGGCCGCAGGCCGGCGTGACCATCCAGGCGAGCAGCCCGGCCGATGCCGCCACGCCGAGGCTCACGCCATAGACGCCGAGCCAGGGCGCGAGCCCGCCGAGCGGCGCGTCGAGCTGGGAATAGCCGAGCGC
>Ga0079037_100000813_pt1 | contig 15238 bp, 14 predicted proteins | sample Mud3Dept4metaG_FD_71479 | JGI IMG/M metagenome (GOLD analysis project Ga0079037, IMG submission 71479) | Freshwater wetland microbial communities from Ohio, USA, analyzing the effect of biotic and abiotic controls - Mud 3 Core 4 Depth 4 metaG | ecosystem: Environmental > Aquatic > Freshwater >... | reverse complement strand
GAGCAGCAGGCGCCCGAGCTCGGCCAGGATCCGGTCGCCCTCGACGTGCCCCCGGCGGTCGTTGACCTGCTTGAAGTGGTCGAGGTCGAGCATGGCGAGCGCGAGCGTCGTGCGGTCGCGCCCGGCGCGCGCCACCTCGCGCGCCAGCGTCTCGTCGAAGTAGCGCCTGTTGTAGAGGCCGGTGAGCTCGTCGCGGATCGCCTGCTCGCGCACGCGCCCGTGGAGCTCCTCGATCTCGACCAGCCGCTGCCCGAGCTCGGCGTGGGCCTCGCGCAGCGCCAGCTCCGCCTGGACGCGCTCGGTGCCGTCGTGCTTGATCGCGATGAAGTGGCGGATCACGCCCTGGGCGTCGCGCACCGGCGCGATCGTCTGCTCCTCGTGGTAGCGCGAGCCGTCCTTGCGCCGGTTGATGATCGCGCCCTGCCAGGTGCGCCCCGCCCGGATCTCCTCCCAGAGGTGGCGGTAGAAGCCGTCCTCGTGCGCGCCCGACTTGAGCAGGCTCGGCCGCCGCCCGACCAGCTCCTCGGGGCCGTAGCCGGTCATGCGCGTGACGGCGCGATTGGTCCACTCGATGACGCCGTCCGCGTCGGTGATCACGATGCCGTTCGCCGCCTCGTCGAGCGCGATCGACTTGACGCGCAGTTCCTCGAGCCGCGCGCGCTCGGCGCGCACGTCGCGGATCGTCACCAGGACGGCGCCGGCGCCGGCGATCGGACCGAGCGCGATCTCCACCGCGATCTCCTCGCCGTCGCGGTGGAGCGCCACGAGCTGGAGCCCGCCGCCCATCGGGCGCGGGACGGGAGCGGCCTGGAAGCGCTCCCGGTGGGCGCGGTGGCCCGCCTCCAGGCGGACCGGGACCAGGCACTCGACCTCGCGCCCGACCAGCTCCGCCGGGGGCCAGCCGAGCAGGCTCTCGCAGCGCCGGTTGGCGCGGAGGATGCGGCCCTCGCCATCCACGACGACCACCGCGTCGAGCAAGGCTTCGAGCCAGGGGGCGCCCGGGAGACTCTCCACCGGATCATCCTAGGCCCGTTCCCGTGCTCGCTCCACCGCCCCGCACGGCGGGCCTCCCCGGGCCCGGCGACGGGCCCGGTCGCCCCGGCGCGGTAGGCTCCGCCCGGCGGCAGCGACCTTGAGCGATACGACGACCCGCGGCATCCGCATCGTGGCGGTGAGCACCTACGAGCCCGAGCGCAGCGCGCCCGGCGAGGGCTACTTCTTCTTCTCCTACCGCATCCGCATCGAGAACGAGGGCGAGGCCGCGGTGCAGCTGCTCTCGCGCCGGTGGATCATCACCGACGACCGCGGCGAGGTGACCCGGGTCGAGGGCCCGGGCGTGGTGGGCGAAACGCCGCTGCTCCAGCCGGACGAGGCCTTCGAGTACACCAGCTTCTGCCCGCTGCCCACCCAGGTCGGGACCATGGAGGGGCACTTCGTGATGCTCCTGCCCGGCACCGGGGAGCGCTTCGAGGCGCTCATCTCCCCGTTCACGCTCGCCGTGCCGGGCGCGGTGAACTGAGGCGCAGCCGGCCGGGGCGCGCCGGTTGCTAGGCTTCCGGCCGTGCTCCGCTCCGGAGACGCCGTCGCGCGCGCGCCGGCGCCCGCCTCGATCCCGCCGCCGTCGCTGCTCGCCGCCATCGCGATCCAGACGACTCTGGTGCGCGAGCCGCTGCGCCGCCGGCTGGCGCGCGCACGGCTCGAGGCGGCGCCGCGCGGCGCCGGCGAGCCCGTGCTCGTCCTGCCCGGCATGGGCGTCGGCGATCTCTCGACGCTGACCCTGCGCCGGTACCTGCGCCGCCGCGGCTTCGACGCGCGCGGCTGGCGGCTCGGCCGCCATCGCCCGGAGGTGCCGCGCACCCTGCTCCGGGCGCTGCCCCGGCTCGAGGCCTTCGCCGCGGAGAGCGGCCGCGCGGTGGCCCTCGTCGGCTGGAGCCTCGGCGGCCTCGTCGCGCGCGAGCTGGCGCGCCTGCGGCCCGACCTCGTCCGGCGCGTGATCACGCTCGGCACACCGGTGGTCGGGGGCTTCAAGCCGACCGCGATCGCCGGGCTCTTCCGGCTCCAGGGCTGGGACCTCGACGAGGTCGAGCGCCTCCTCGCCGAGGCCGAGCGGACGCCGCTGCGCGTCCCGATCACCGCGATCTGGAGCCGGCGCGACGGCATCGTCGCCTGGCCGGCCTGCGTCGAGCGCGCGACGCCGGGCGCCGAGAATCTCGAGGCCACTTCCTGCCACTGGGGCCTGGGCCTCGACCCCGACGTCCTGGTCGCGCTCGCCGAACGGCTCCGCGACGCCGCCGGCTGACCGCAACGCGCACCCCCGCCGCCCCTTTCCTCGCTCCCGGGTCTCGTGGTATTCCCCGCTGCGACCCGACCACCCGGGGCCAGCGTGACCACGCCGGCCCGCTTCGAGGAGGACGCGCGATGGACTCGACGAGACTTCTGCTGACCTGTGTCGCGGCGCTCGGTGCCACCGCCGCGGCTCCCGCCGCCGACGTGCCGCCGCCCGAGCGGCAGATCGCGATCGCGGTGCAGGCCGCGCCCGAGGAGTTCCGCGCCGGCGCCGCCGTGCTCGGCTACGACGCCGGCGGCGCGCTGGTGATGCTCCGTCAGGGCACCAACGACCTCGTCTGCCTCGCCCACGCTCCCGCCGACCCGGGCGTGCGCGTGGCCTGCTATGCGAAGTCGCTCGAGCCGTTCATGAAGCGCGGGCGCGAGCTCAAGGCGCAGGGCGTCCCCGACGACGAGCGCACGAAGCGGCGCTTCAAGGAGGCCGAGGAGGGCACGCTGGCGATGCCCAGGCAGCCCGCCATGCTCTACGTCCTCTCCGGCGCGGGCGTCGACCCCGCGACGGGCGAGGTCACGGAGCCCTACCGGCGCTACGTCGTCTACACGCCATGGGCGACCTCGGCGTCGACCGGTCTGCCCGAGAAGCCGGTGGCTCCCGGGGCGCCCTGGATCATGTTTCCCGGCACCCCCGGCGCCCACATCATGATCAACCCTCCGAAGGACGCTCCCGCTCCGCCGCCCGCGGCCGTCGCGCCGCCGCCCTCCAAGCAGCCCTGACGCCGGCCCGGACGAGCCGGACGCTTGCGGGGCGAATCGGTCCCTGCTAGGGTCCGCGCGCCTCCACGATCGAGTAACCCCGCCCGACCGGTGCCCCCGGCGCGGGCCGCTGTCTTTCTAAGGAGACCCTGGATGAAGACGTGGCCCAGAAGTGGTCTAGCCGTGCTCTGCCTGAGCGGCTTGTCGATGCTCGGCGCCGCGGCTCCCGTCGCCGCCGAGCTCGACACCCCCGCCCTGCAGCAGAAGCTCATGCCGCACTACCTCGCGGTCCGGGCGAGCGCCGAGCTGCGCGCGCTCGATCCCTACCTGCGCGGCCGCGACGCCGAGCCGGCCGCCCTCGACGCCTTCCTGCGCGCGATGCCGCTCTCGCCGCTCGAGTACCTGCAGATCGACATGGTGGTCCGCCGCTACGAGATCGCGGTGCCGAGCTTCATCCAGGAGGCGCACCTGCGCTGGATCGAGCTCAACGAGAAGACCGCCCGTGAGCAGTACGGCGACGAGCGGGTCGACGCGTGGCTCACGCGCTGGCCGGTCGACACCGGCGGCGACGCCGTCGGCGACGCCATCGGCGACGCCGCCACGGTGGGCACCAACCGCAACGCCGCGGCCACCGACTCACCCGCGCCGGTCGGCTACGACGGCGAGATCCAGATCGCGGTCAACCACCGCAACCCGAACCAGATCGTCGCCGCCGCCAACACCTGGGGCACCGCCGGCGCCCCGTGCAACAACGACGAGACGCAGTCGGTCTTCTACTCCAGCGACGGCGGCGCGACCTGGAGCTACACCTGCGCGCCCTCCAACAACCTGTTCAACCTCGGCACCTGCAACGCCACGGTGTTCGGCTCCGACCCGGCGCTCGCCTGGAACGACAACAACGAGGTGTTCCTGAACTACATGCTGCTGTGCTCGAGCGTGGCCTCGACCAAGTACTCGATGGTCGTCGCGCGCTCGGCCGACGGCGGCGCGACCTGGACCAACCAGGGCGTGATCAAGAACTCCTGGGGCACCACCGCTCTCGAGGACAAGAACTTCTACGCCATCGACACCACCCCGGCCAGCCCCTTCTACGGGCGCCACTACACCTGCTGGGACCGCAACAACAACGAGAAGTTCGCCTACTCGACCAGCAATGGCGCCACCTGGACCGAGGTCGACTTGCCCACCGCGGCCAGCGGCACCTACGACCTCGCGTGCGAGATCGCGGTGCAGAGAAACGGCACCGTGCACGTCGTCTTCGACACCCTGGACTGCGGCGCCAACTGCACCAACGAACGCATGTTCTACACGCGCTCGACCAACGGCGGCGCCTCCTGGTCGACGCCGGTGCTGGTGCGCGACTTCAACCTGGTCGGGTTCTCCAACGCCAACTACCCGCCGGTCGCCGACAACCGCGGCATCAACCCGTTCGGCGCCATCGACGTCGACAACTCCGGCGGCGCCTGCGACGGCACCCTCTACGTCACCTTCAGCGACTGGACCTCGGGCGGCGCCACCGAGAACGACGTCTGGGTCAGCCGCTCGACCAACAACGGCGCCTCCTGGTCGGCGCCGCTCAAGCTCAACGACGACGGCCTCGCCGGCCGCACCCAGTTCCATCCCTTCCTGCAGGTGGACCCGTCCAACGGCGCGGTGGTGGTCGCCTGGCACGACGCGCGCAACGACTCGGCCAACCGCAAGGTCGACTACTACGCCACGCGCTCGACCGACTGCGGCGTCTCCTTCGAGGCCAACGTCAAGGCCAGCCAGCCTTCGGCCGAGTTCAACAACAGCGGCATCTCGACCACCGACGAGAACACCACCGACAACCCGAACCGCAACCCGAACCAGTACGGCGAGTACATGGGCCTCGCGGCCCAGGGCGGCAAGGCCTACCTGGCGTGGGTCGACTCGCGCCACTTCTATCCGGGCTCGTCCACCAACACGCAGAAGGAGAACGTCGGCGTAGCGGTGATCGAGTTCACCGACGGCGGCGGCGCGGTGTGCGGCAACAACCTGCTCGAGGGAGGCGAGGTCTGCGACGGCACCGACCTGGGCGGCCAGACCTGCGTCGGGCTCGGCTTCACCGGCGGCACCCTCGCCTGCAACGGCACCTGCTCGGCGTTCGACACCAGTGCCTGCACCAGCGACCCGACGCCGACCACGACCACCTTCACCTCGGTCGCGGCCGAGGACGGCTACGTGCGCGAGAGCTCGGAGACCTCCAACGCGGGCGGCACGGTGAGCAGCACGGCGTCCACCACGAGCGCGATCCGCGTCGGCGACGACAACCAGGACCGCCAGTACAAGGGCTTCGTCTCCTTCGACACCGCCTCGATTCCGGACGGCGCCACCGTGCAGTCGGTGACGCTGCGCCTCCGGCGCGGCACGCTGTCGGGCTCCAACCCGTTCGGCACCCATGGCGCGATGAGCGCCGCGGTGTCGGACGCCTTCGGCGGCGCCACCGGGCTCGCCGCCGGCGACTTCCAGGCGGCGGCCGGGGCGAGCGCCGTCTGCACGCTCTCCAACGCGGCCACCAACGGCAGCTGGTCGGAGTGCACGTTCAACGCGGCCGGCCTGGCGGCGATCAACAAGTCCGGCCGCACCCAGGTGCGCGTCGCCTTCGCCAGCGACGACAACGACGACCGCGGCAACGACTACCTCGGCTACTACTCGGGCGACAACGCCACCGCGGCGAACCGCCCGCAGCTGGTGGTGACCTACCAGTAGCGGCGCGGCCCGGCCTCACCGGCGCTTCGCCCGGACGCCCGGGGCGGCACCTCCGCCCCGGGCGTTCCGCGTTTCACCGCACGATTCAGGGTCGCAGCAGCTTGAAGGCGTGCGCCCAGTCGTTCTTCGCGAAGCCCGGGATGCACCAGAGGATGCACAGCGGCTCGATCGCGCGCGCGGCCGCCGCGCCGCCGCAGTCCTCGACCTCCCAGCCGAACTCGCGCAGGATGGCCGCCGCCTCGCTGCGGGCCGCGGCGTCGTCGCCGCACAGGAACATGGTCGGCGGCCCGCCCGGGAGTCTCGGATCGACCATCAGCGCGCTGCCCACCGAGCTCCACGCCTTGACGAAGCGGGCGGCCGGCTGCGCGCGCTGGAGCCGCTCCATGAGCGAGTCGTCGAGCGTGGTGAAGAACCGGAGGACCCCGCCGTCGGGCGGCGCATCGGCGATCGGGTTGGTGGTGTCGAGGACCAGCTTGCCCTCGAGGTTCGGCGCCCCCGCCAGCCGCAGTGCGTCTTCGGCCGCGGCGCCCTTGACCGCGAGCACCACGATCGCGCCGAAGCGCGCCGCCTCCGCGAAGGTGCCGGCCTTCACACCCGCGCCGGCAGCCCAGTCGGCGAGTTTCGCCGGCGCGCGCGTGCCGATCGTGACTTCGTGGCCGTGCTTCGCGAAGCCCGCCGCGAGCGTCTTGCCGACCACTCCGGAGCCCAGAACCCCCACCCTCGACTTCGCCATGACGCGGTCCTCCTCGGTTTCCCTCCAGAATCTGAACCGGAGACGGGAAATTCCTCCGCGCGCGAGCGCGGCCGTCCTCGTCCCGGCGCGGAGGCTCCGGCCCCTGCCGCAGCGAGCCGTGACAATCCCCGCCCGCCGGGGTAGGGTGAATGGGCATTCCGGACAGTGGAGTCGGGTCTCCCGAGCTGTCGTTCGGGGGCGCGGCGCGCGGCAACGCGGGGTCGTCGAGGAGGCGACCCCGCACTCCGCGACGCGCCAGGACCAGGCTCACTTCGAGGAGGCGGTCCGGCCTCATTCCGAGACCGGGCCCTTGCGCAAGGGGGGGCTGCACCATGCATCGATTCACTCGCTTCGCATCGCTCGCTGGTCTCGCGCTGATCGCGCTGCTGCCGCTCGCCACGGCGGCGGCCGCCCAGGAGGCCTCGCCTCCGTTCACCTACGTCGCCGAATGGACGATCGCGCGCGACCAGTGGCAGGGCTACACGGAGTGGGGCGCCAAGAACCACAAGCCGATCCTCGAGCGCCTCGCGGCCGACGGCACGCTGCTCGACTGGGGCTTCTACGAGACCTACGTCCACGAGCTCGAGGGCAACACCCACGGCATGTGGTGGAGCGCGGCCTCGCTCGCCAACATCGAGAAGACCCGCGCCGCCCTGCTCAAGGCGCCCTTCCACCCCGCCGCCGCCGCCGGCGCGCACCGCGACTGGCTGCTGCGCCCGATGGCCGGCGGCAGCAAGCCCGGCGCGACCGCGGGCGGCTTCCTCTACGTCAACATGCAGGAGGTCCGCGCCGGACAGGGCGAGGCCTGGGAGAAGTTCTTCGAGAAGTACTCCAAGCCGGTCCTCGAGGAGCTGGTCGCCAAGGGCGTGCTCGCCGGCTGGGCGGTCCACTACGAGGACGTCCACACCGCGCCCAACTCGATGCGCTTCGTGGTCACGGTCTCCAACAGCCCCGAGGCCGAGGACCAGGCCGACGCCGCCTTCGGCGCGGCGCGCGCCAAGCTGAGCGACGCCGAGCGCTCGGAGTACATGCGCCTCGCGCGCGAGCTGACCGTGCCCGAGTCGCACCGCGACTACCTGGCGCGCATCTCCGCCGCCTGGTACAAGTAGGCGCGGCACTGGCGGCGGGGCGCCCGGCCCCGCCGCCTGCTTCCGGCCGGGCTCCGCCCGCGGTACGAGCCGGCGGCAAGGCCGGCGGTCCCTCGTTCGACCTAGACTCCGGGGATGAAGCTCCCGTCTCTCCTGCTCGCCGCCGCGCTCGCGGCCGGGCCCTCGCTCGCCGCGGCACCGGGACCCTACGTCCTCGTCCTCGGCACCGCGCAGGACGGCGGCATTCCTCACCTCGGCGCCCACGCACCGGCGGACGAGGCCGCGCGCCGGGATCCTTCGCTCGCGCGCACCGCCGCCTCGCTGCTCGTGGTCGACCCGGCGACCGGAAAGCGCTGGCTGATCGACGCCACGCCGGACGTCGCACGCCAGCTCGAAGCGGCTGCGGCCGCGGCGCCGCCGCGCACCGACGCCGGAGGTCGCACACCGATCCTCGACGGCGTCTTCCTCACCCACGCCCACGTCGGCCACTACCTCGGCCTCGCCTGGTTCGGGCGCGAGATCTACGGCGCCGACCGGCTGCCGGTCCACGGCTCGGCGCGCATGGTCGACTTCCTCGCCCGCAACGCCCCCTGGGAGCTGCTCGTCCGGCTCGGCCACGTCGAGCTGCGCACGCTCGCTCCAGGGCGCGCGGTCGCGCTCGCGCCCGGGCTCACGATCACGCCCTTCCTCGTCCCCCACCGGGAGGAGTACACCGACACTCTCGGCTTCGAGATCCGCGGCCCGGGGCGCGCCCTCCTCTACGTCCCGGACATCGACAAATGGGAGCGCTGGAGCGATCCGAAGTGGGGGCCGATCGAGTCCGCCATCGCGCGCGTGGACGTCGCTCTCCTCGACGCCACCTTCTTCGACGCGGACGAGCTGCCCGGCCGGTCGCTCGCCGAGATCCCGCACCCGTTCGTGGTCGAGTCGATCGCCCGCTTCGCCAGGCTTCCGGAGAGCGAGCGCCGGAAGGTCGTCTTCACCCATCTCAATCACTCCAACCGTGCGGCCCTCCCGGATAGCGAGGAACGGCGCGCGATCGAGGCCGCCGGCCTGCGCGTCGCCGCCGAGATGGAGCGCATCGAGCTCGGCGCGGCGCGCTGAGCGGATCGGCCCGCAACCTGGGGGCGAGCGCTACAATGGCATCGGCAACCTCGAGAAGGAGGCGAACATGAGCTCGAACGGATCCGCCAAGGGGACGGGCCGTGGCAAGCCGCCCGGCAAGCCCGCCGGGCGCCGGCCCGCCGCGTCCTCCAAGACGGCACCCGCGGGGAGCTTCGAGACCGCGTTCGCGTCGCTGGGCCGCAAGGCCGACGACGCGCGCGCCCACCTCGCCGAGCTGACCGACGAGGGCGCGAAGAACGCCAGCCGCTCGCTGCAGAAGGCCACGCACGCCGCCCAGGTCAAGGTGCGCAAGCTCAACGCCGGCTGGAAGCGGATGCCGCCGAAGCGCAAGGCCCAGGTGCTCGCCGGCATCGTGGGCGCGATCGCGGCGGCGATCGCCGTGCCGCTCGCCGTCCGCCATCGGCGCAAAGTGAAGAGCGGCAAGAGCGGCGCGGCGGCCGAAGACTAGACGCCCCGCCGGTCGCGCCGAGCCGGGAGTCCTCCGCGGCTCCCCGTCACGGCACGCTCGACGACCAGGCGCCGAGGTCGCCGGACTCGAAGCCGTCCGCGAACAGGGCGCGGCAGGGGTCGCTCACGAGCTGCACGACGACGTCGTCCGCGGTGGCGAGCGACGACGCGGCGCCCACCACCAGCCAGCGTCCGGCGGCGTCGGTGAAGGAGGCCGCGACCCGGGCCGGAAGCAGCTCGAACGGTGCGCCGCAGGCCACCCCCTCGCGGTTCCAGGCCGACAGCCACAGCCACGACGGGCCGGGATTGGGCGACGGAAAGAGCGTGCTCGCCACCAGCGCGGAGCCGGCGAACGAGGCCACGTCGGCGCGGATCGTGCTCGTGTCGCCGTGGAAGTTGCGCGCCCACACCGGCAGGCCCGTCGCCGCCTCGAAGGAGAGCGCAGCCGTGTCGGGATTCGACGGGCCGGCGAAGAAGGACGTCGCGCCGGAGGCGACGATCCGGTCGCCCGCCAGGCGCACGACATCGGGGATGAAGTACTCGCAGCCGCCGGGCTCCGGCCAGGTCGCGTCCCAGAGCGGCGCGCCAGTCGCCGCGTCGAGCGACCAGAGGCGCAGCGAGAAGAGGCCACACGCCGTCTCGTCGTCGGCCCAGACCGTGACGCGCTGCGCGTCGACCACGAGCGGGAACGCGCCGCTGAAGATGCCGGCGTTGGTGCCGCCGTCCTCGAAGCGGCTCCAGTCCTCTACGCCGGCGTCGTCGAGCGCCACGGTCCACCAGCCCGGCACCGTCAGCTCCACCGAACCGGTCACCAGCAGACCGCCGGACGGACGCGGAGCGACCGCGGTCGCCGTGGCCTCCCCCGCGGGAGGCGACCAGATCCGGTCGGGCAGCGGATCGCCGGCGGCCGTCCAGGACAGCACGGCGAAGTCGCCGCCCAGCCCGGCCGGAATCCGCCACGCGCCGGCCGCCGCGTCCCACACCGGTTGCGCCGCCGGCCCGTTGCCGGGCAGGTCCGGCGCCAGCCCGCCGCGGGTGCGCGACCACTCGAGCGCGCCGGCGGCCGTGAACGAGCTGGCGCGCAGCGTGCTGACGCCGGAGCGTCCGATCACCAGCGCCCGGCCGTCCCCGGCGAGCGCGAGGCCGCTCGGCGCGGGCAGGTCGGGGTCCGCGGTCGCCCACACGACCTGACCCCCCGGATCGATCCGCACCAGAACCGCGCGCGGCGAGGTCGCACCCTGGACGTAGGCCTCGACCGCCACCAGCAGGTCGCCGCCGGGAGCGAGCAGCGCCGCGGTCGGCGTGTCCGAGCGGCCGTCGAAGTCCCAGATCAGCGGCCACTCTCCGCGCGCGGCCGCGGGCGCGAGCATCAGAACGAGGGCGAGCCCGCCGCGCCGGCGCGCCGCGCGCGCTCCCGGGGCCGATCGTCTGCACGCAAATGGACCGGGACCTGGACGCCGATGCTCCATCGATGCCTCCGAGACGGGTGAGGTTGACGGCCCCCATCCTACCCTCGGCCGCCGCCGCCGGGTCCGGACGCGACCTCGCCCCGGTACCGCGGCCTCGCGCCGCGCTACTCGCCGCGGTGTTGGGGGTAGAAGTCGAGCGCCGCGCCGTGGAGCTTGGCGAGCAGCACGATCTGCCCGGTGTGGTAGGCCATGTGCTCGACGGCGTGGAAGAGGGCGCCGTAGCCATCGGTCTCGTAGGCCTGGATCCGGAGCGCACGGCCGAGCTCGTCGGCGGAGAGCCGCGCGGCGACGCGGCGGCAGCGCTCGACCGTGGCGCGCAGCCGCTCGACGAGCTCGCGCTTCGCAACGCCGCCGCGCGCCGCGAACTCGGCGTCGCGATGGCGCTCGAACGGCTCGCCGCCGAGGCCGTCGAGCACCCACTGGCTGAGGTTGCCGACCAGGTGGGCGCAGAGGTTGCCGATCGAGTTGCTCGCCTCGTTGGGCCGCCACCAGACCTGCTCCTCGCTCAACGGCTCGACTGCCGCCTCGATCTTGCCCAGATACTCGGCCCAGTAGTGCTCCGCGAACGAGCTCAGCCGGCTGTGCATGGCGTCCTCCCCGCGGCGAGCCTACGGGAATCCCCGCGAAACCGGTGTCAGACCCCGCCCCGGAGAGCGGGGTCTGACACCGGTTTCGCGTACGATCGGTGCCTCTCGCCGGAAAGGGGGTTGCCATGGCCTACGTCGACGGATTCCTGCTGCCGGTTCCGAAGCGCAAGCTCGATGCCTATCGCAAGCTCGCCCGCACCGCCGCCCGGGTCTGGCGCGAGCACGGCGCGCTCGAGGTCCAGGAGTGCGTCGGCGACGACCTCGTGATCAAGGGCTGCGTGCCGTTCCCGCGCGCCTTCCGGATGAAGCCGGGCGAGACCGTGGTCTTCTCCTGGATCCGCTACCGCTCGCGCGCGCACCGCGACCGGGTCATCGCCAAGGCGATGAAGGACCCCCGCCTGGCGAAGATGATGCAGCCGGGCGCCATGCCGTTCGACGCGAGCCGCATGTACTACGGCGGCTTCGAGGTCCTGGTCGACCTCTGAGGCTCGCTTCAGTCCGAGGGGTGGCGGAAGAAGATCTTGCCGACGATCTTCCAGCCGTCCTCGAACTGGTAGAGCGAGAGATAGTCGGTGAAGACGAGCTTGCCGTCGCGCGTGAGCTCGACCTTCACCACCGCCGCCGAGCCGGTGACCTCGACCAGCGGGAAGGCGGCCGTCGTCGTGCGCTTGCCGTCCGCGGGCGGCGGCTCCTTGGCGTTCCTCGCCTCGATCGCCTCGATCCACTTCTCGATCGGCAGCTTCTCGAGCTGTCCGTTCTTCAGGACGAGCATCTCGAAGCCGGGGTGGAACCCCTTGCGGATCGCGACCGGGTCGCGGAAGTTGTGGATGCCGTCGACGTAGGCGGCGTCGACCACCTCGACCACCGCGGCCTTCGCGGCGGCGAGCGGATCGTCCGCCGCCCAAGAGCCGGCCCGTCCGGACCTCGCCCCCGCGAGGGCAAGGGAGACCGCGGCTGCGACGGCGACCAGCGACTGGGCTCTCGTGCGCATGACCACCTCCCGCGCCATCCTAACCGCCGGGCGCCGCCGCGCTACGAACCGCCTCGCGCCAGGGCGAGCTCGCGCGGGCGCTGCGCGTAGCCGGGCGGCGGCGGGAGGCGCGCGTAGTGGCGGACGAGCCGCTCGAGGGTCGCCGCGAACGGGGTGTAGGCGACGCCGAGCTCGGCCTTGCTCCTCCGGTTGTCGAGCGCCGACATCCAGGTCCCGCTGAACGGCGAGCAGGCCGGCAGCAGCTCTTCGGCCACCAGCGTCGCGCGCGCCACCCGCACGAGCGCGAGCGGCCGGCCGGCCGCGCGCGCGAGCAGCCCGAGGCACTCCTCGATCGAGAGCGTCTCGTCCTGGCCGAGGTTGTAGGCGTGCCCCCGGCCCGCGCCGCGCTCGACCAGGTCGGCCACCGCGCGCACGACGTCCGCGGCGTCGACGTGGCGGATCGCCAGGTGCGCGCCCTCCGGCAGCACGATCGGCCCGCCGTCGGCCAGGCGCGCGATGTAGTTGTGCAGCCGGCCGTAGTGGTCGCGCTCGCCGTGCACCATGGGCAGCCGCAGCACCGTCGCCGGGAAGCCGTGCTCCGCGGCCGCCGCCGCGAGAACGTCCTCGGCGTCGCGCTTGTCGGCGCCGTACTTCCAGTCGGCCCCGTCGCGCGACGAGCGCGGCGGCTCCGGCATCACCGGTCCTTCGTAGTCCTCTTCGGCGAACGGCGGCGCGACTCCCGCGCGCACGAGGTAGACCTGCCCGCTCGAGATCGCGACGTAGTGGCCCGTGCGGCCGTCGAGGAGCGTCACCGCGTCGCGCGCCTCCGCGCCGGTGTAGAGCGCGGTGTCGACGACCGCGTCGAAGCGCCGGTCCCCGAGCGCACGCGCGAGTTCCTCCCGATCGCGGCGGTCCGCGCGCAGCCGCGTCACCGAGCCGGGCAGGTCGTCCGGCGTGATGCCGCGGTTGCAGACCGCCACCCGGTGCCCGCGCGCGAGCAGCTCCGCCACCAGCCCGGGCCCCAGGTTGCGCGTGCCGCCGAGGATCAGGACGTTCATGGCTCCGCGTCCCGATTCTCTCCCGCATCCGGCGCCGCCGGCTCCGGCAGGCCCGCCGCCAGGCGTCGCACGAGCCCGCTGAAGATCAGCGCGTGCACGGGGTAGAGCGCGTACCAGTAGGCGAAGCCCCCCAGGCCCTTGGGCGCGAAGAAGGCGGTCTGCACCAGCAGCGTGCCGCGCGCGTGCTCGCGCGCCTCGAACTGGAGCCAGGCGCGCCCCGGCACCTTCATCTCCGCGCGCAGGCGCAGCAGCCGGCCCGGCTCGACCGCCTCGACGCGCCAGAAGTCGAGCGCGTCGCCGGGCCGCAGCTGCGCCGGATCGCGCCGGCCGCGCCGCATGCCGACGCCGCCCGCGAGCCGGTCGAGCGCGCCGCGCAGGCGCCAGGCCCAGTTCATGTAGAGCCAACCGCGCGCGCCGCCCAGCCCGGCGAACCTCTCGAATACGCGCCCGGGCGGCGCCGCCACGACGCGCTGCCGGCGTTCGAGGATCATCCCCTCGCGCTCCGCCAGGCGCACCGGCGCCAGGTCGCCCTGGCTCGAGACGAGCGCGTCGTGCCAGCTCGTCTCCACCCGGCCCGCTTCGAGCTGGTCGAGCGCGAGGCGCACCGCCTCCCGGTAGCCGACCGGAGAGATCTCGGGAAAGACCTCGCGCGCGGTGGCATCGCGCACGACGACCTCGTTCTTGAGGCCGTCGATGAGCGGCCGCGCGATCGCCGCCGGGATCGGCGTCACCAGGTGCACCCAGTAGGAGGAGAGCCGCGGCGTGAGCACCGGCACCGGCAGCAGCCAGCGTCGAAGGCCGCGCTCGCGTGCGTAGCCGAGCATCATCTCGCCGTAGGTGACGACCTCGGAGCCGCCGATCTCGATCACCCGGCCCGCGCTCTCGGCATGCCCGAGCGCCGCCACCAGGTAGTCGAGGACGTTGCCGATCGCGATCGGCTGCGTCCGGGTGAAGACCCAGCGCGGGCAGACCATGACCGGCACGCGCTCGGCCAGGTAGCGGATCATCTCGAAGGAGAGGCTGCCGGCGCCGACCACGACGCCGGCGCGCAGCTCGGTCACCGGCACGCCCGCCTCGCCCAGCGCCGCGCCCGTCTCCTGGCGCGAGCGCAGGTGGTGCGACAGCGCGGTGCGCGGGTCGCCGAGACCGCCCAGGTAGACGATGCGAGCCACGCCCGCCGCGCGCGCCGCGGCGCCGAAGGCGCGCGCCGCGTCGCGGTCGCGACGGGCGAACTCCTCGCCCGCGCCGAGGCTGTGGATCAGGTAGTAGGCGACCTCGATGCCGGCGAGCGCGGGCCCGAGCGTCTCGGGCGCGAGCGCGTCGCCCGCGACCACCTCGACGCCGGCGCGCCAGGTCCGGCCCTCGAGCCGGCCCGGGTCGCGCGCCAGGCAGCGCACGGAGTGGCCGGCGGCGAGCAGACGCGGCACCAGGCGTCCGCCCACGTAACCGGTGGCGCCGGTGACCAGGATGCGCCGCGGATGGGTCATCGGCGGACGCCGGGCGAGGTCCGGCTCGGCTTCGTCCATTTCTTGTACATCACCTCTACATCATAGCTCAAATTTGCTGCCTCTTCCTGTTGACATTGAATGTTGCCGCTCATAGTATTTCTACAATTCTTATACACCACCTTCCGATGGCCGCCCCCGACGCCGCCCAGTTCCCGATCCGTACCCTCGCCCGGCTCACCGGCGTGCCCCCGGTGACGCTGCGCGCCTGGGAGCGGCGCCACGGCCTGCTCTCGCCGGCGCGCACGCCCGCCGGACATCGCCGCTACACGCAGGCGCACGTGGCCCTGATCCACCGCGTCCGGGCGCTGCTCGAGCGCGGGGTGGCGATCAGCGAGGTGCGCCGCGCCCTCGCCGCCGAGCGCGAGCCGGTGACGGAGAGGGCCGTCGCCGGGCCGTGGCGCGGCTGGCGCGAGCGCATGGTGGAGGCGATCGCGCGCTTCGACGAGGAGTCGCTGGACACGGTCTACGACGAGGCGCTGGGCCT
>Ga0079037_100000812_pt1 | contig 15246 bp, 10 predicted proteins | sample Mud3Dept4metaG_FD_71479 | JGI IMG/M metagenome (GOLD analysis project Ga0079037, IMG submission 71479) | Freshwater wetland microbial communities from Ohio, USA, analyzing the effect of biotic and abiotic controls - Mud 3 Core 4 Depth 4 metaG | ecosystem: Environmental > Aquatic > Freshwater >... | reverse complement strand
ACTCGGAGGTGGCCAGAAAGTACGGCTTGATTTATCGTTCCTTGGAGAAGAAAGGGGACAAAATACCCATCAATGATGTCTGGATCGGCGCCTGTTGCATGAACGTCGGAGGTACCCTTCTGACCAGGGATAAACATTTCACCCTCATAGACCAAATCGATGCTCTGATCCTGGGAGGATAACCTTCGCTCTTCTAATCCGATGATCTCCATTGGGCCCAAATCGAATCCCCTCCCCGCCGCTCTGGATTTCCGGTACCCCACCCCGAGCAGTCATTTATAAGCATTCTTTGCCGATCCATGACATAACGAAATATACGATCCATGAGGTCTGCCCCTTATTCCCAACCCCCGAAAAGCCAGTCACCCTAGTCAACAACGTTCCATCCCGCATAGTCCAAAACGTACCCTTACAAACAATGCAAATGATCCATAGGACTTTTGTCTTAGTCGGGTATTCTTCCGGCAGCTTCTCCCCCATCAACCCGAAAATCAGCCCCTGTGATCCAATTTGCCTTTTCGGATGCTAAGAACACGGCAAGGTTGGCAATATCCACAGGCTTGCCAGCTCGGCGTAGGAGTATCTTTTTCAGAATGAATTCCCTCACTTGCTGTAACTCGGGGGTATCAAACTGACCTGTGTCCACAAATCCCACGGAAATACTGTTTACATTAATCCCATAGGAGGCTAGTTCTATGGCGAAAGCCATGCATTGGAGCCTCAATCCAGCTTTGGAGGAGCAGTAGTGCGTCTGGCCGAACCGGCCAGAATGGCCAGCGCCTGAGGTAATAGCAATGATACGCCCCCCCTGGCCTCTTACAATCATTTTTTGCGCTGCAGTTCTGGTCACAAAGAAAGCTCCTTTGAGATTCGTGTCAATCACCCGGTTAAATTCCTCATCGCTCATCTTCACGGCTTCTGTGAAAGGATAAATCCCGGCGTTATTCACAAGAATCTCCAAGCGTCCATTAAATTCCTTGACCACAGTTTCCACCATTTGGGTCGCTTGGACTGAATTGGACACGTCGGCCTGAACCTGGATGCAGTGCATCCTTGATCAGGCTCCCCTCGCTTTCCACTCCGATCCTGTCTGAATTGCACGCTTTGTTAAAAAAAGATTGATCGCTTTTTCCGGGTGTGCTAACATCCTCGCCAAACCGGAATACCCACGGGTTCACTGCATGATCGGCCCTGGCATTTTCGTCACTGTGCCTGGTGGACTCCTTGCTGCCCCTGTTCTTCCCCTGGGCTTTCGCGGGCAGGAAGGTTCGTCCTATCCATACCCGGATTTGCCTTATTCTCTGGTTCAGCTCTGCGGAGGCAATAAAGAAGGCCTAACCAACCCAAAAGTGCGTTTATGGCCGAATGTAGGCTGCGAGAAATTTATTCTTCATCCACCAAAGGAGGAATGAAAGATGGGAATGAAATCAAAAAAGGGAATGAGCAGGAGGGATTTTTTGAAATACTCCGGAGCCGCGGCGGCAACCGGGATGTTGAGCGGCGGCGTGAGGCCCCAAAGGGTCTTGGCCAAGGACCCTCCCAGGGAACTGGTGGTGGCCATTTCCGGCGACCCTGGACACATGGACCCCCGGGTTGAGGCGGGGGGCATCGGCTGGTCCACCTTCTGTCACATGTATGAACACGGGGTGTTCAGGGATAAGGATTGCAAGCCGTTCCCCCAGTTGGCCGAGAAATGGACCTGGATCTCTCCCACCGTCCTGCGGTGGAATTTGCGCAAAGGGGTGAAGTTCCACAACGGTGAAAATTTTACCACGGAGTCCGTCAAGCTGAGCGTCCAACAGATCATCGCCCCCACCTCCCGGTCACCTTTCAGGGACGGATTATCACCGATCAAAGATTTCAAAATCCATGATGCGTACACCATCGATATGATCGTGGAAAAGCCCTATGTGCCGCTGCTGGGTATTCTTTGCGACGCCTTCATGCTTTCCCCCCGGGCCCTGCGGGAACTGGGGGACAAATTCGGGACGAATCCGGTGGGTACGGGACAAATGAAGTTCGTTGAGTACCGCCCCGGTCAGCATGTGGTCATGGAGGCCAACCCGAACTACTGGGGGAAGAAGTCAAGTTTCAAGGGGCTGCGCATACGCTTTGTCCCGGAAACCGGGACCCGAGTGGCCGCCCTGGAAGTCGGGGAAGTCGCGATGATTAACAATGTGCCGCCGGATCAACTTCCGCGGTTGCGGGCCAATCCGAACATTGATGTACTGGTGTATCCCAGCACTCGCGTTATGTTTACGACCATCCGCTGCGACCGAAAGCCCTTCAATGATAAGCGCGTGCGCCAGGCCATGAACTACGCGGTGGACAAAGAAGCGATCACCAAGGGCCTTCTGAGCGGGATGGCGCCCATCTCCAGGGCTCCGGTGTCCGTTGGGGTCCCGGCTCACCATCCGAATCTGCCCCAGTACAACTACGATCCGGAGCGGGCCAAGAAGCTGCTGGCCGAGGCCGGCGCCACCGGCGCCACTTTCAATTTCGCTTCCTCCAACGGGCGCTACCTGATGGACCGGCAGATAGGAGAGGCAATCGCCGGATACCTCTCGGCGGTGGGGTTGAACGTGAAATTCGAAAATCCGCCGTGGGGCAACCTCGTGGCTGAGGTCACCAAATATGAGAAGAGTAAGTACGATGGATACCTGTTTGGCTGGGGGACTTTCGCCAATCATCCGGATTGGATTTTGAGGAGTCACTTTTATTCCAAGGCAGTGAAGCGCACCATGTACAGCAACCCGGAAGTTGATCGGCTGATTGAAGAGGGTGCGCAAGAGTTTGACGAACAGAAGATGAAGGCGATTTATTACCGGATTCAGGAAATGGTATGGGATGAGGCCTCGTGGATTTTTCTTTACGAGCAGCCGACCATCGATGCCAAAAGCAAGAAACTTCAGTGGAGCGCGGGAAGGCTCGATGAGTTCTTCTGGTTCCACGACGCATCCTTCGTAGACGGATGATGACGCTGACGGCGGCGAAGACGGGATGAAGATAGAAAACCTGATACGGCGCGTGCTGGAATCGGCTCTGCTGATCCTGCTGGTCACCATAGTGGTCTTTATTCTGCTGCACCTGACCCCCGGCGACCCCGCTTCCATTATGCTGGGGGAGCATTCGACTCCGGAGCAGGTGGCGGCCTTATCCCGCAGTATGGGACTGGACCAGCCCCTGCACCGTCAGTATGCCCGGTTTCTGGCCAGGGCGGTGCACGGGGATTTCGGTATGTCGATTTGGGCCCAGCGCCCGGCACTGGAGGTGGTCCTCGAAAGGCTCCCCGCGACCCTGCAGCTGACCGCCGGGGCCTTTGTTTTCGCCCTGCTGATCGGGTTGCCCATCGGTATCCTTTCCTCAACCAGGAGGCTCAGCTTCTGGGACCATGGCTCGATGTTGCTGGCCTTGCTGGCTCAATCCATGCCCGTATTCTGGCTGGGGTTGATGCTCATCCTCCTTTTCGCGGTGAAGCTCCATTGGTTGCCCGCCTCGGGCATGGGCGGAGTTCAGCATTTGATCCTGCCGTCCTTCACCCTGAGCTTTATCCTCATGGGGTTGGTCATCCGCCTGATCCGTTCCAGCATGCTGGAGGTGCTCTGCCAGGATTACGTGAGGACGGCCCGCGCCAAGGGGCTGCAGGAGCGGGTCGTCCTGTTGCGGCACGCGTTGCGGAATGCGCTCATCCCCCCGGTTACTGTCCTGGGCATGCAGATAGGGCTACTTCTCGGCGGAGCGGTGATCACGGAAACCGTCTTTGCCTGGCCCGGGGTAGGCATGGTCACGGTAACGGCAATCTACCAACGCGACTACCCGGTGGTGCAGGTTTCCGTTTTAATCCTTTCGCTTATTGTGGTAGTCATCAACAGCCTGGTGGATTTGCTGTATACCTATTTGGACCCGAGAATCCGGTGAGACCTTCGATGAAGGAGTCCGGGCGTTGAAGAAACTGAAGCGATTGCTGCGGCGTCATTGGCTGGCCGGGGTCGGCATCGTGATCATTTTGGCGGTCATCGCGCTGGCCCTGCTGTCGCCCCATCTGGCGCCGCGTTCTCCGTTAAGGCAGGACATCATGGTAAGGCTCAAGCCGCCGGGATTTGTGGATCCGCGCTCGGGCCAGACCCTGTGGTTGGGAACCGACCATTTGGGACGCGATGTACTGAGCCGCATCATCTACGGGAGCCGGATCTCCCTCATCGTAAGCCTATCCGCCGTTATGGCCTCTGCCGCGATCGGCCTGACTCTGGGCTTGCTGGCCGGCTTCTATCGAGGCTGGATAGAGAGTGTAGTGATGCGACTCGTGGACCTGCAGATGGCCTTTCCTTTCATATTGTTGGCCCTTTCGATCGTGGCTTTGCTGGGTCCATCTTTAGGAAACATCATCCTCGTCTTCGCGGTCACCGCCTGGCCGGTATATTCCCGGACGATTCGGGGGATGGTCCTGTCGTTTCAAGAACGGGAATTTATACAGGCGGCGCGGGCTCTGGGCTCCAGCGACCTTCGGGTCATGTTCGGTCATTTGTTGCCCAATCTGGTGAGCCCCATGCTGGTGTTGGGTTCCTTTGAAGTGGCGCGGATGATCCTATTGGAGTCCGCTCTGAGTTTTCTTGGGCTGGGGGTGCAGCCCCCCACGCCCACCTGGGGAAGCATGCTCGCCGACGGCCGCGACTACATTCGGGATGCCTGGTGGATCGCCGCCTTTCCCGGCCTGGCCATCATGATTACCGCCGCCGGAGTGAATTTTCTTGGGGATGGACTGCGGGATTGGTTTGATCCAACGCTCGAGCACACCCGGTAGCCGGGTTTTAAGGGGATTCCGCAACCGCAGGGAGGCATCGCGGGAAAAGTTGCCCCGGCCCATGCGGAAGACGTCTCTTCCGGGAATCCGCTTTTCCTGCTGCCGAAAAGAACACCCCTGAATAGCGGAACATGGATACTTTCTTTTCCTCAATCACCCGGCTTCTTGGAATGGATGTTTTTTTAGGGGAGAATAACCATTCTTGGGAGGTTCCCTATGGACACCCGCGAGAAAAAGATAATGGACGGCATTCAATCGGAGAAAATGCTCGATTACGCTCAAAGACTGATCCGCTCCAGGGATATCAACCCGCCTGCCGATTATTCGGAAATTTATCGGATTGTCCACGAAGAGATGAAAAAAATTGGGCTGGAGGTCGAGACTTTTGAAGGCCATCCGGGGAAGATAAACGTTTTTTCCATCTTGCGCGGAACGGACTCTGGAGGGCAGGTCCTGTGCCTGAGCGGGCACATGGATGTTGTTCCTGCCGGGGACGAAAGTGCCTGGAAATATCCGCCTTTTGCCGCGGAGATTCATGACGGCAAGATATGGGGAAGAGGGTCGGCGGATATGAAATGCGCGTTGGCCGCCAAGCTTTACGCCTTGGAGGCAATCAAAAGAGCAGGAATTCCTTTGCGCGGGTCCGTCATGGTTGGAAACACCGTGGATGATGAAACTGCTGGAATCTGGGGAATGAAATACATGCTGGAAAGGGGTTTGGCCAGCAAAGGCTGGCCTCTTCCCAGCTTTCATGTTGTGGGGGAGGCGAACCACCTGAACATCACGGCATCTTTCAAGGGGCGCCTCTGGCTGCGAATCACGACCAAAGGAAAGGCGGCCCACGGAGGAGCCCCCGAGAATGGAATCAACGCGGTCGATAAGATGATCCAGCTGATCAGCAAGTTCAGGGAAATTCCGAGAGGAACCCATCCTCTCACGGGAAAGGATACTCTGAACTTGGGGATTCTGAAAGGGGGAACAAAGGTGAACATCGTCCCTGCCGATTGTGAAGCCCATTTTGATTTCCGCATGGGCTCCCCGGCGGATACCACCTCCAGCCTTCGATGGTTCCAGGAGACCATTCATAACCTGAAGGGGGAAGATCCTCAATTCGAGGTCGTTGATTTCGAGTTTTATGAGAGACGGGACCCGGTGGAGGTCGATTTCGCCCATCCCGCCCTTGCAGTCGCCGGATCCTGTATTCAAGAAGTGACGGGGAAGTCTCCGGCCATGGGAGGGACCATGTCTGCGGGGGACGCCTATCATAGTTTAAAGAAGGGGATTCCAGGAATCTTTCTCGGTCCCGGTGATTCCAATGTTCTTCATCAAACCAATGAGTTTTTGGATGTCCAGGAGATGAATCAGGCAGCCAAGGTCTACGCGCTGCTCATCCTGAGGTTGTGCACGTAGGTACCGTTTGAAAAGCATCTTTTTCCATTCCAGCGCACTCCTTTTCCGCAATCCTTCTGCATAAAGCCCGTTCAGAACGCCATTTCCTGGCGGCCATTGGCCATCCTCTTGAGGATCCTACGATTTTTTCATCGGGTGGGCGCGGGAGGCAGATCGAAGACGGATCTGCTTCATGGTACCGAACAGGAAGGGGATTCCTCCGGCTGCAAGGATCAAGGCCAATCCCCAGACAACGGCAAACGATTGGCTCGTCTGGAGGGCATAGCCGAAAACGAATCCTGAAAACGACGAGGAAATCTGCCCTGTCGTGGCGGCGACGGAAACGGCCAGGCCCGCGCCTGCCGGCTCAGACATCTCCCCGACCAGGATCATGAGCACGGGGATCGTGAAAGCCATGCTGATCCCTGCCAGCAGGGCTGCCCCAATCACCACTTTGGGATCTTGGCCGGCAAGGAAGAGAAGAAAGCTGATAACGGACATCCCGGAGCCGCAAAGCAGGATCCATGTCCGTGTACCGAGGCGATCCGAGAGGATGCCGGCAAACGGCGAGCCCACAACCAGGGCTAAGGTGACGAGCGTGCTAATCAGGCCTGCCTGGACGGCGGAATAACCAAAGTTGGTGCGAAGAAAAGTTGGAAGCCATCCCAAAACGGAATAGTGAGCAAGCATGCCCAAGAAGAAATAGATGAGGAGATACCAGAGAGCGCGGGTGCCTCCCAAGGTCATAAGCCTCGCGCGGAAGGACGCTCCCCCCTGGGGCTCCTCCCTCGATAATCCAAAAAGGACAGCGCCGAGAACCAGGGCGGCAAAAACCGGCAAGATGAGGAATGCCCTTGCAAGGTCGGTTTCCCTTGCCAGCAAAGGCAAGAGAGTAAGCGACAAGAACATTCCCACGCCGGCACCCACCTCAACAACCCCCATTGCCGAGGCTCTCCTTTCTTTCGGAAACGCAATCACCACGTATCGAACCGAAGGGACGTACAGGAAGGCTCCGGAGACTCCCAGGACGAGCCTGGAGGCAAGGGCCATCGGATAATCCTTGGCGATTGCGAACGCCAAGGAAGCCAAAGCGCTTAAGGCAGCCCCAATCATGAGGAGATGCTTATTGCTCATTCTGTCCGCCAGGATGCCCGCGGGAATGTTGGACAAAGCATAGGTTAGAAGGTAGGCACCGAATAGGTTCCCCACCCCCACATAGTCGGTTGCGAAACGGAGGCGCAACTCATCAAACAGGGGGACCGGCGCGAGCCGCTGGGCGTTATGAAGCACCAACAGGGCCGCCGGAATGAATGCCTTGGCCCACCAGTTCATGTGCCCCATCCCAGATCGATCAGCTCCCCCGCGAAGAATACCGGGGAAACCCTATCATCGGCGAACCTTCTCTCCATCTTCCTCTCATTATTTCATGGCCGGGATTGGGGGCCTAAGGGTGGAGCTCCGCGGCAATTTCTTCGAGCCCAAGGTCGGTTAACTTCGCCCGGGTGGGATAACCTGTTCTTTCATCCCATCCCCTGATTCGGTAGTATTCTTCCTTGGCTTCTTCGAATCTTTGGCGGGGGACAGGGGTTGTTCGATCCGAGGAAAGGTTGGTGAGAGACCGGCTTTCTTCATTTCCCCCAGGACTGCCTTCAGTTTTTCGGAAGTAGGATTCGTGCAGGGTATCTTCCCTCCTCGTCCTCCCCTCGCGGACCATGATGGCCCGTTCGAGGTTATAGACCCTTTCACCGATCCGGTTCAGTTCCTCTTCTGAAATCTCGATGCCCGTCACCGCCGAGAGAAGCTTGCTTTCCACCGATGTATCTCCCAAACGGTCTTCCCTCGACTGACTGACAAAGATGGGGTAGAGCCAATCACACAAAACGAGGCAGTTGATGATCGAAGACCGGTCTTGACAGTAGGCAACGGCTCTCGCTTTCTCGGCGTAGGTGCCATGGTCGATCGCTCGTTTGGATCCGAAAATCTTTTTGGAAATGGCCTCGGCCTTTTCTAACGTGAGTTGATGGGGCGCGGGCCACCGCTGCCGGGATACGGAGAGGTGCCGGTAGGCATGGTGATCGATCATCGGATCCCGGCTGTCAAAGGCCCAGAAAAGGGCGATCCCCGGGAAATCCCGGACGGAGTTATGCTCAGCCTGGCCGTGGGCCGGATAATACTTTTCGTAAAGCTCCCAGGACCCGGGGATCGCCTTGGCAGCCCTTGCAGCCCCCTCCGCCAAAGCATCCCCGATCCCCCGGCGAAAGGCGATCCCATGGAGCAGTTCCGAGATGAATTCTCTGCTCCCGAATCGACGGAACGGCAACCCCGAACCTTTCTCGTCCACAATACCCGCCTCAAAGAGATCCCTGAGCCAGGGAACCATTCCCGCCATCTCAAAAGAGCAGATTCCCAGCTTGTTGCAGAGCAGCGCCGCTTCCCACGCGGCCTGGTCCCCTTCGAGCGTTTCCCCGTAGTGACGGTAAGCCGGCTCCATGTAATAGTAGTTGACGCAATGGGTCTGGCCTCCGTCCAGGCCGGGAACCTTGATGAAGGCAAAGCATTGGATGGGACATCCAAAGCAGCTTCCGTTTCCCGTCCGGTGTTTCTGGTAGAACCTGAAATGATAATCCGGGGGAAGGTACCCCACGGTCCATTCGCGCATGGGATTATAGCCGATTCGATCGCGGCAGTAGGACGCAAGCTGGATGAGGCGACCCGGGTGGGCAACCTGAATCTTCCCGTTTTCTCCACCAACCGCGATGGCCTTTACCCTCTTTGCCCCCATGACCGCGCCAAAGCCCGATTTCCCCGATGTAAAGCTGGTCTCGGACATGATGGTGGCAATCCGGCTCTTCTTCTCGCCTGCCGGGCCGATACAAACAGCCTGGGTTCTGGCTCCGTGTTTTTCCCTGAGCCTTTTCTGGGATGAAAAGGTATCCTGACCCCAGAGATCCCCGGCATCATAGAAATCGACCCTTTCCTTGTCGATCCAGACATAGAGAGGTGTCTTGGCTTCTCCCTCCAGAATCACCGCATCGTAGCCGGCGTATTTGAGTTCCACCCCCCAATGTCCGCCCATTCCGGAACGGGTAACCACTTCCGAGGGAAAAGTTCGGGGTGATTTCCCCATGATTTCCATTCGACCCGATCCCGGGGCCAAAGTCCCCGTTAAAGGGCCCGTGGCGAAGATCAATTTGTTGTTCGGATCAAAGGCTCCGGTATTTGGATGGATCTCATCCCAGGCGATCTTCGAGGCAATCCCGATTCCTCCAATCAGACGGTCCGAGTAGGACGATGTAGGGATGACCTCGGTTGATCGATCGGTCACGTTAATCCGGAGAATTTTCCCCGCCCAACCCCCATTTTTTCCAGTCATTTTGACTCCTTCGGCCCAAAAACGGCTATTCCCAAAGCGTTCACCGGACACATCTTTACGCACTGGGGATTCCCGCCGCAAAAATCGCACTTAAAGGCCTTTCTTTGTTCTGGGTCATAGAGGATCATTCCATAAGGGCATGCTTCTCGACACTCACCGCATCCGTTGCATTTTTCATTGTCAATCAGCACGGTTCCATCTTTTTCCGAGATGCGGATTGCATCCACAGGGCAGGCATTGAGACAGTAAGGGATGGAACAGTGATGACAGGTTTTCTGGACAAATCTCCCTTCAAACGGGGCCCGAACCACATGAAGCCGTGCTCTGTCGAGGTCCAGTTGCCTGGTTTTGATCAAAGAGCAAACAGACTCACAGGTCCGGCATCCTGTGCAGGCAAGGGGATTGGCCACGACGCTCTTTCGATTCCGTGTGTTCATTTCAGAAAAATGCATCTTCATTGTTCAATCTCCACCCCAATGACCCAATGAATGTTCAAGGCCGAGTGCTAATTTGTCTCCGGCGGGAAAGCAACCAAAGACTGGCTCCAGGGCCAGATTCCCATGGGCAAATCGTTCTTCAGGCTCAATGGGAAAAGATTCGGTGTTTGAAATGGTCCGCCAAACGGATTGGGTGCTTGTTCTCAACGATTGCCATGGATGACCTATCACTCTGAAATGGATATTTTTCTGACCATCTATTTTTTGTTTAACACAGCAGGAAATACCCTGTCAACCGAATGTCATGCAGTGCTCCACTGGATGTCCGATGAGGCGGATGATACCACAGCTTATAAGCGAAAAGGATCCTCATTCGCCGGGCAGGCTGATGGTCCGATTCAAGGGAGGGGAATCAATCTCTTGGTGAAAGGCAGAATCTGGTCAGAGGGCTAATCCGTCAACGCGAGCCTCCTGAAGAGTCTGGTCAATCATCTCCCCTGCCTCTGTGAGGGCATAACAAACCCTGTTCCGCTCGCGAACCATTTTTCGTTCAAGAAATTTGAATGAAGCGTCGTTTCGATTCATTTTTTCCATCTCCCCTGCCTGCTGTAGCCTTGGGAATGGAGGAATCGGCATGGCTCGATCCGCCTCGAACCTGTCCACCGCTGAGTAGTTCACGGGCATCAAGGTGCGACTGAGCTTCATGAGGCAGCGGTTTAAGACATGGATTTTTGATTCGAGCTTGTCGCCCGATGTACCCTGCCCCAGGAAAGAATAATTCTCCGCTGCCTTTCTACACATCTTCTGTAATTCGCCTGCCTTCGCCTGAAAGGTGTAGGCCTTCTTCAAGGCTGAGCTTAAATCGAACGCCTCTCCCGCTTTTTGCTGGATATCCAGCAGGTACCGTATGAACTCAGCGGCCACATCCGTGAAGGACAGGGGAAGCACGGGCGAGGTGGAGAGCCTCCAAAGGGCCGCCATGTAGACCCGGGTATCCTTCAATAAAATATTCGGATCAATCTTGTCAATCGTATCCGCTTCGGTATGCCAGAACCAGGGAAGGCCGGGAACCAGGACTTGGCTTGCGTCTCCCCCGTGAGCCTGGCGGGAAAGTAACTGGAAAAGCGCCGGGATTCCAATGCCCCAAAATGATTGATCGCCGCTCCGTCCAATGCGGGAATAACGCGGGGATTGGCCGGTATAATCCTCTAAGACACTTCTGCCTACCTCATAGAGCTCTGCGGAGCAATCGGCCTCAGAGTAATCCGTCGCTCCCCGGCAACCGAGGGAGTCCACATTGAGGTTGGCTACGGCGTTGCGGTACAGATCCTCCCAATGGTAATCGGCATACCAATTGGACCCCGAGTATCGGCCATGGGAATGGCCCGACCACCAGACGAATCGGACACCACGCCGAAGCTCACTCTTGTATTTTGCAATGAGGCGCGCCGTCTCCAGCATGCATGCGTTGGCAGTGGCGTTGTCGGAAGCCCCTTTGTGCCATGAGTCGATATGCCCGTTGAAGAGCACGTACTTCTCGGCCTCTACCTTCCCTTGAATGTTGGCGATGGCCAGGGGTACCTTTTTAAAGCCGGTCCAGGTCTCCGTCAAAAGGCGAATTTGCACCTTTCCTTTTTGGCATAGCGATTTCAGATACTCTCCGTTGACCTGGTTCATCGATGCAACAGCAATCCGGGGGATGAACCTCGCCGTTTCCGGCGTGGGTTGACCCCAGACGGTGGTGATGATCATATTCCGGGGCAACTCTCCGGCGTTAATCCACAACAGGCCGACCGCCCCTTTTTCTTCCCAGGCCCAACAGGAATAGGGTGCAGCTAACCCCTCGCTTAGGACGATTTTCCCCTTGACATCGGCGTCGCGGCCCCGGGGGACATAGACAACCTCAGCATCGATCGCATGGGGAGACGTCGAGACGGAAAAAGAGTGGGTGATGCAGGGCAACTCTTTCGTCGCCGGGGAAAGAACCGTGATCGAGGCGCGGATGGGCAGGCTGATGTAGTTCTCAATCTCCAAGATTTCCACATCGAGACCATAGCCATCCATTGTTTCTTTGAAGTACTGGACGGCCCTTGTTTCTCCCTCGCTTCCCGACAGCCTGTCTTCCTGCGCGATGAAAGCCGCATGTTTCCAGAGTTGCTCTGAAGAGACTTCTTCTACAACCTGCCTTTCCCGCTTCTTCTCGAATATTTCCATCGGTGTCTCATCCTTTCCGAAATTCTGGAATCCCTTCCCCGGGTGTCTCCCGCCGTTGTCTTGGAAAAACATCCAAACCGAGGGGCAGGAGGAATCTTGGTCATGAAAGAGAAACAGCCAATTGATAGGCCTCGAGGACCGCATCGAGAAATTTTCGGGGTTTGACGCAGTCTCCGATCGAGAAGGCCTCGATGTTCGAACCAGAAGGGATCAACCTTTCCGCCTGGGCGTGACTCGAATAGCCCAACGCCAAAACAATGTTATCCGCCTGGAGCGTCTCCGGGTTCGTAGAGTCTTTTTTCATGATGACCGTGTTCCCACGGATTCGAGAAATGGAGGTCCCGGTCAACACGCGAATTCCATGCTGAGCGAACACATTGCTGAAATACCTTTTGATATCCAAGAATTCATCCGCAAGAATTTCCGGAAGCATCTCTACGAGGGTAACCTCCTTGCCCTGTTCGCCCAGAAGTTCGGCAACCTCGCACCCCACCAGCCCGCCTCCGGCCACAATGACGGACCGGCCGACTTCTCTGGGCATAGACAGAACCTCCTCCGCGGGGACTAACGCGTTTCCTTGGGGCTCGACCCAATCCGGAATCCATGGACGGGCGCCGGTGGCAAGAATGACGATATCCGGTTTCAAATCCTGAACGAGATGGCCCGGTGCATCAGTTCCGGTCAGGATCTTGACGGGGAGTCTTTCCAATTCCCCGACGAGATACTGGAGAAAATTTTCGATCTCTTCGCGGTGAGGGGCTTTAGCGGCCAGGTTCAGTTGGCCGCCGAGCTGGCGTTTGGCTTCGACGAGGATGACCTCATGCCCCCTCAAGGCAAGAATCCGGGCGGCGGTCATCCCTCCCGGCCCCCCTCCGATAATCAGAACCTTCTTCGGTTTGTCCGGGGGTTTCAATCGGAGTTCTTCCTCCCTCCCCACTCTCGGATGGATTGCGCACGTGATCGGCTGCTGCCTGGCAAGATAGGCAAAACATCCCTGGTTGCACGCAATACAGGTTCGGACTTCGTCCTCGCGGCCTTCCTGCATTTTATTGGGGAGATCTGGATCCGCCAGCAGGGCTCTGCCAAGGGCTATGATATCGGCTCTCTCCTTTTCTATCGTGTCGCGCAAGATGGATGGCGTATTAAGCCGGCCGACGGCGATCACCGGGATGCGGACCCTTTCCTTAATCCCCCGGGCGAGAAAAAGATAGCTCCCTCGAGGGGTATACATCGGGAGAGACCGGAGAAAAGCATAGGTGGGTTTTGCTATCGGATATCTCTCTTGAACAGGATTAAAGGTGCCTGCCGAAACCGTAATTCCGTCGACTCCCGCCTTCTCGAGCCGGGCAGCGATCTCTTGGGTGTCATGCAGGGTTAACCCTCCCGGGATGAACTCATCCGCGCTAATCTTAACCAAAAGCGGAAGGTCCCCCACCTGGCGGCGGACAGCGGCGATGATCTCCAGGAGGAATCGGCACCGCCGATCCAGACTGCCTCCATAGGAATCCTTCCTCTTGTTGGTGAAGGGGGATAAAAAATAATTGATCAGGTAACCGTGGGCCGCATGAATGCTCACCGCGTCGAATTCAGCCTGTTTGGCTCGTCGGGCCGCCTGGGCGAATAGAACCACCAGATTGGAAATCTCTTCCATGGTGAGCTCTTTGAGGAGGTCGCTCCCCAACCCGGTTTGGCCGAACACCCCTTCCGGAGGTTCATCTCCTTCAAAAAAAGCGACTGCGGAAGGCACGACCACATCATAACCGGTCATTGATTTCGAGGTTCGACGGCCCGCGTGAAAGAGCTGGACCATTGCTTTGGACCCATGGGCATGGATCACCCGGGTGAGCCATTTCAGGCCGGGTATCAATTCATCCGAGTAGATCCCGAGCTGGTGAACGTATCCTTTCCCTCCGGGGTGGACATAAGCCGCCTCGGTTTCGATCAAGGCAACTCCGCCCTTGGCTCTTTCCTGATGGTAACCAACCAGCCGAGGCGTCACTTCTCCTGTTTCGGTCGAATAGTTGGTAACCATAGCCGACATCATCAAGCGATTCTTCAATTTCAGGTTCCGGATCATTACGGGCTCAAAGACGCGGTTCATTCTTTTCCTCTCTTCTTCAAATCCGATTTCTCCCGTGCCCCGGGAATTTCACGCGAATCGGGTTTTTTTGAAAAGGCATCAAAGCCAAAACCTCCAACCTGCGAACCTCCCACCCGTTCCCGTCTCGATCATTTCGGATGCTTCTACGAGACCGCCCCTCTCAGCCAAGGATCATGGGGCGATTCAGACGGGGAAGATCGCATTTTTAGCTCAGGCAAATATACGAATCAAAAAATGGGCTGTCAAGCGCAAAAAGCAACGCACAAAAAGCAACGCTGTGCCACTAACGTTCAATATCCGAAATTTTGACTTTTTTCGAAAAGTACGTGATGAATCGATTTTGGATAATAATTCTGAAATTGGCAGAGCCGCACCTATCAGCGAGGAATCTCCTTAGGATCACGGCCCTGACAGAAATCCCCCCCGCCCCCCTTTATCAAAGGGGGGTTGGGGGGATTTCAGAGACGGGTTGACCAAATAAGATTTCTTGGCAATTTTCAAGCTTGCTTATCTTGACCGCCCACGCGACGAATCACGTACTTTTCGAACAAATCCTTTTTTTGGGGGATCGTTAAATGGCGGTCTTTGAACCGACGCCTTTTTCCTCCCTTTCAATGATGAATAGGCTGCTTTTCTCATCTCCCCTCCCCTGCTTTTCCCTGCCTCCTGCCGCTATTTGACGGCCCAAGGGGCGCTGTGCTATAAATACTTCCCTTCAGGACTCAGCATTCGTTCAAGGGAGAACGCTTATGAAATCTTCGGTCCACATCGGCATTTACGCCCTGTTGCTCACCGCCTCGATCCTGTTCCTGATCGTCGAACACCTGACCCACATGGAATTCTTCCTTCACATGGCAGCCATCCCCCTGGAAGTCCTGGTCGCCGTTTTCATCGTGGAACGGTTTTTGGAACAGAAGGAAAAGCAGGAAAA
>Ga0079037_100000810_pt1 | contig 15254 bp, 10 predicted proteins | sample Mud3Dept4metaG_FD_71479 | JGI IMG/M metagenome (GOLD analysis project Ga0079037, IMG submission 71479) | Freshwater wetland microbial communities from Ohio, USA, analyzing the effect of biotic and abiotic controls - Mud 3 Core 4 Depth 4 metaG | ecosystem: Environmental > Aquatic > Freshwater >... | reverse complement strand
AGGTCCCGGGCATGGGCCGCGGCCAGGGAGATCTTCCCGGTCAGCCGCTCCAGGTCGAAGACTCCCTTGAGGCTCTCCCTGAGGCTGCGGCGTTCGACTGTCCTCCCGAGCCATTCGTCCACGGCATCCAACCGGGCGATGATGGAGGCCTCATCGACCAGGGGTTGGAGCAACCAGGATTTGAGCAGGCGGCCGCCGATGGCGGTGATCGTGAAGTCGATGACATCGAGGAAGGAATCCTTGATCCGGCCGTCCCGGAGGTTGCGGATGAGCTCGAGGTTCTTGATGGTCGAGGCATCGAGCGTCATCCGCTGGCCGGCATGGGAAAAAGAGATCTTCTGGACAAGAAAGAGGGAATCCTTCCGGACTTTCTTGAGATAATAGAGGAGCGCTCCGGCGGCCCGGACCGCCAGCCTTTTTTCCTCCAAACCATAGCCGGCCAGCGAGCCGACCCTGAAATGTTCGAGGAGCAGGCTTTCCGCTTGGGGATAATCAAAGACCCAGTCTTCGACGCGGCTCCGCGACACGGGCCCCAAGTCGGTCTTGGCGATGAGACGCTCTACTTCCGGCGTCTGCCCCTCCGCCGAGACAACCTCCTTGGGAGAGGCCCGGAACAATTCATCGGCGAGGAGCTTGATTTCCCCCGGGGACCCCTCGGCCGTCCTGATCTCGCCGCCGGCCAGGTCGATGAGGGCCAGTCCCCAGCCCTCCCGGCCCATATATAAGGACGCCAGGAAGACGTTTTCCTTGGACCCTTCGAGTTCTACCTCGACGGCCGTGCCGGGAGTCAGAACCTTGATCACATCACGCTTCACCACTCCCTGGGCGGTTTTGGGGTCTTCGACCTGCTCACAGATAGCCACTTTAAAGCCCCGCTTGAGGAGTTTCGCCAGATAGGAGGTGACGGCATGATAGGGAACCCCGCACATGGGGACATGCTGCCGGGAAGTCAGGGCGATCTCCAGGATCGGCGAAGCGGTCTTGGCGTCCTCGTAAAACATCTCGTAGAAATCCCCCAGCCGGAAGAACAGGATGGCGTCCCGGTGCTCCCGCTTGATGCGGAGGTACTGTTCCATCATGGGAGTGACGGAGGTATCCCGGGTCATGGCAGTGTCAACTATACTCAGGGTTCAGGTCATTTTCAAGAAAGGCTCGGGGGAGTGGCCTAAAAACCACGGGTTTTTCTGCCACTACCCCTCGCCTTGGCGAAATAGGGAGTCTTATCCCCAAATATTGTATTTTTTGACGAAGTGGTGGGGATGGTAGGAGGTCTTGGCGCGGCGCAGACCTGGAATCCCGTTGTCCTGCTCGCGGTTTATGAAATGAAAGCCCGCCCACTCCCGCCGGACGAATTCGCGGTTGACGAGCTGGCTAAGGCCTTCGCAGGCGGGATCGACAATCTCGATGGGGATGACGGCCGTCTTGGGCGAGAGTTCCGTCCCCAGCGAAAAAGCGGCAATCCGGCCGCCGACCTCGAAAACGCCGCCCCGAAGACCCAGTTCATCAGGACGGGTCAATCCCTCTTCGATGATCGCCCTCCAAACGTTGGCCAGGAATCCGTCGCTTCCGGCTTTAGCCTCGAGCCACATGGCCAGAAGTTCATGGCAGCCCGGCAGGTGCTCCGGGGAGAGCCGGGAATAGGCGTAAGTGTGATGCCTCTCGAACTTGCGTATCCGGTTGCGCTTGCCATCGTATTTTTTTCCTTTGAGCCCGGCGAGATCTTCGGTCCGGTATACGTAGTCGAAGTTGTCACGGTCCAGCTCCGACCGGAAGGAACCGCCGTACTTCATGGCAAAACCCTCATCGACCCGGGAAATGCGGGGGGCGAAGGACAGGCAGGTGCGGATGGTCCCGTCGATTTCCCTATCGCCGATGGGCTGGAGAAAATAGGCCGGCTCTTGAGACGGCTCGCAGAAGACGCAGAGGTTTCCATCAATCGTAGTGAGCTTGGAGCGTTCAAAATGGCGCCACAGAAAGATGTTCGCGAAATTGATCTCGCAAGCCTCATGGGGGGCGCGGGCGATGGCCGCGGTAAAGAGGCTCCGGTCTTCGAGCCCGATGAGCTTGAACTCAGGAAACCGGGGCAGGTTCATCTTCTCCTCGTCTCACCATGACGGCGCACAGCTCCGGCGTGCAGCCGGCGCACCACTCCTTATTCTTGACCATCGACGCGGGAACGGCCGCCGTCCGCTTGAAACCCAGGCGGGCAAAGAAGCCGGGGATGACGGTCGCCAAGAAGAGCTCCCCCTTGGCGTTCCTGACAACCGCCCGGACAAGCCGCTCCCCCCACCCGCGGCCGCGCCTCTTTTCATCGACTCCAAGCGCGCACAGCTCCAGGCAATCCAGGTGTTTCTTGAGCGCGCATAAGCCCAGGATCCGGTCTCCCTCCCCGGCGACCCAGAAATCATCCGCCTCCATTCCGGCATAGTCGAGGCCGTACTTCCGGGCCAGCCCTTGAATCTGGGGGAAATCCGCTTTGCTGGCCTTCCTGATCCGCATGCCAATCATTATACCACTCCGCTCCACTTAGCGTAGCGCATCTTGGGAGATAGAGGTCACTTGGACTGCCCTCCAACGCGTTGAATCCCCGGTTTTCGTCTATTACCCAGGGCGAAGGGCGTGGATGCTGGTTTGACAACCCGGGGAGGCTGATGTATATCACCTTGAGTGAACGGACCTCTCGCCCTGACCTACCTCCGCATTCTCGCCGTGCCGGTCCTCGTCGTCTTTCTCCTGACTGATTTTCGGGGCCATGATATCCTCGCTTTCGCCGTGTTCCTCCTGGCCACACTCACGGATATGCTGGACGGCTACTGGGCCCGGAGGAAAAAACAGATCACCGTCCTGGGCCAGCTCCTCGACCCGACGGCCGACAAGCTGATCGTCGTATCGGCCCTGATATGTCTCGTCGGGAGGACCCTGGTCCCCGCCTGGATGGCGGTGATCATCATCGGCCGCGAGATCGCCGTCACCGGGTTCAGGGCGCTGGCCTCCGCCAAGGGCATCCACATTCCCGCGTCGGTTTTGGGCAAGATCAAGATGAACCTGGAGACGGCGACCATCGGCCTTCTCCTCCTGGGAGAGGGGGTTTTAGGCAGACTCTATTTCCTGACTCAGTGGGGGCTCTGGCTGACCGTAGCGGCCGCATTGGTTTCGGCCGCGGAATACTATCTCAGGTACGGCCGGGCTGTCCTGTCAGGCCGTCCCTGACAGAGCCTCCCGGCACTTCTGGAGCGACTCTCCGTCTTCCACGTTAAAGAGGCGCGGCGGAGCGGTCCATTGCCTGCCGATCCTCTTTAAAAGGCCCACAAGAACCTTGCCCGGACCCACCTCGACGACGGCATCGACGCCTTCCCGATTGAATGCATGCATCGAGCTCTGCCAGAGAACGGGACGGCTGACCTGCCGCTTGAGCGCGTCCCTGGCCTCTTCCCCGGAATGGATGATCCTGGCGTCGACATTCGTGACCACTGGAAACCGGAGGTCCCGGAACGGGATGGAATCCAGATCCTTGGAGAGCCGCTCTTCGGCTCCCTTCATCAGGGCCGAATGGAACGGCGCGCTGACGGGCAGCATTACGGCCCGGGCTCCCGGGATGAGGGCAATGGCCTCCTCGACGGCCGGCTTATGTCCGGCGATGACGACCTGGTCGTCGCTGTTCCAGTTGGCGATCTGGACGGTTCCGCTCTTGACCCGGCCAAGGGCCGACTCGATCGCCGGGATCGGGGCGCCAAGGATCGCCGCCATCGCCCCGACACCGACCGGCACGGCTTCCTGCATGTATCGGCCTCTTTTGTGCACGACGCCGAGGGCATCCTCGAAGGTCAAGCTTCCGGCGGCTACGAGGGCGGAGTATTCTCCGAGGCTGTGGCCCGCGGCAAGCCCGGGCTCAACTCCGAGAAGCTGGAAGGCGATCGTGCTGACTGTCAGAAGCGCCGGCTGCGTGTAAGGGGTCAGCTTGAGCCGGTCCTCCGGCCCAGCGAAGCAGATTTCGGAGATCTTGAACCCAAGGGCGGAGTCGGCGCGAGAGAAGAGCTCCCTCGCCAGGGGGGAACGCTCCCAGAAGTCCCTGCCCATGCCGACTCTCTGCGAGCCCTGTCCGGGGAAAATATAAGCCAGCTTTTTCACGACACCCTCATCATCGAGTGTCACGTCCCGTATGAGACTCGCCACTCGCCTGCTCCAGACAATGATCGAAGATTTTTACCTCGGCCTGCGCCCTTAATGACCGGACCCAGGAGGCGGCCTGCTGCTCTTTTTTTTCAGCTTTAATCCGGGCTTCAATTTCCAACGCGGCCTCGGCCAGCGGTCGGGGCTCCCGGCCCGCCGCCCTCTCAGACGGCGCGTATACATCTTCATAATAGCTTTCCGTCTCGGGCAGGCTGATTACGGTCCCCCGACCGAAACGAAGGTTGATGAGCTTGGAATACCGGATGATCTCCTCCAGGTAAGGCCTGAGCCCCTCTTCTTGAAGCCCATAGGCCGCCAGCCTTTCCGGCCACGCAAAGGGGCCCAACCGCTCTTTCCAGCGGGCCAGCAGCGCGTCGGCTTCCGGATCCGCCACCTCGATATCTTCGCGCACGAGCTCGATCACGACTCTCCGGTCGATCGCTTTCTCCAGTACTTCCCGCAGCCTCCCCCCGTGAGCTTGGGGTTCTAATTCCCCTTCGACGCAAAAATCGCGCAGGATCCGGATATCGGTCAACGTAATGGCCCGGCCGTTGACCTCGGCCGCGATGCAATCGACCAGCTGGGGATGAGCGGAATGCGCCCCGCCGAGGAGGACGACCGCGGCGACCGTCCCCCAGAATTTTCTTCGCTCGAAACTAGAAGATGTTGCCGATCGTGATAAAGGCAATGGGTTTTCCTCTCTTGTCGGGATCCGACAGGTTCCAGCCGAGCTCCAGCCTCACCGGGCCCAGGGGAGTCCTGTAGCGGAGCCCCAGCCCAACGGCATGTTCCAGGTTGCCGAGGTCGACGTCGCTCCGGTTGAAGAAGGTGTTGCCCGTATCATAGAACACCACGCCGGAGAGGTACCGGAGCGAGGAGACGACGGGAAAGCTGAACTCGAAGTTGAACAGGATGAGCGCCTTGCCCCCGACGGGAACGCCGGACTCGGGGTCCTTCGGCCCGAGATCATCGAACTTGGCCCCGCGGAAGGAATTGCTTCCGCCGGCGAAGAAGCGTTCGTGGATGGGCATCCGGCCCATGCCGAGCCCGAGCCGGAGCGTGGAGCCGAAAAGGACGCGGGGCACGAGGCTGAAATAGCGCTGGACCTTGAACAACCCTTTGAGAAAATCGGACTCCGTCTGAAAAAGAGGCAGGGCCCAATCGAGCGCCAAGCTGGAAAAGCTTCCTCCCTCCGGGTTGAAGGCATCGTCCCGCCGCTCCAAAACAAAGCTTGGGGCGAACGAGGTCTTGGAATAGGGGTAGAACTGGCGGTCTATCTCATTGGGCGGAACGTCGAGCCGGGTCAGCGTCGTCCGCGCGTAGCCGATGGTGGCCAGCGCGTTGAGGCCCCCGAAGATCGGCCGCATTCCCGTGAGGCTGACTCCTTCCCGCTCGAAAGCGAAGCTGATCCGGTCCTCGGCCTCGGCCCAGCCGCTGACGTAGGTCTCGAGGGGGATGTTGAACAGGAAGTAGGGTTGCTGCCAGGTGACAACTGCCCGCTTCTCGGAAAGGCTGAACTGGGTGACGAGACTCAGGTTGGCGGCGGTGCCGAACATGTTGCCCCGCATAAATTCCGCCGTGCCCCGGAGGCGCAGACTCGCGTCGAGGAGCGAGGAGGCCGACCGCAGGGCGTCCCGGGTCTCCACGCCGACGCCGAGCCCGGCGTAATTTCTTTCTCCTTCCCGGACCGTGACGATGACATGTTCCACGCTTTCCGAGACCGGGATCTCCTCGATGATCACCTCGGAAAAAACCCCCAGCCTCTCCAGGTTCTGCCTGGACGCGGAGATCTGGTCCGCCCGCGCCGGGCTTCCCTCACCGATCCTCAACTCCCGTTTGATCACGTTGTCCCGGGTGACCAGGTTGCCGGAGATGAAGAGGCTTTGGATCTTCATCGCCCGGCCTTCCCGGATGTTGAAGGTGATCTTGAACAGGTCCTCCCCCTGGGGCTCGATCTGCGAATCGATCCTGGTTCCCCGGACGGACTGGTCGAGATAGAAGGCGCTCAATTTCTCGATTTCTCTCTGGATGACGGGCCGGAAGAAAGCTCCGCCCTCGACGATGCCCAGCTGCGCCCGGATCGTCTCGGGGCTGAAAAGAGAGGTGCCCGCGATCTCGATGGACTTGATCCGCTGCTGTCTTCCCTCCTGAATGGTGTACAGGGCTTCGGCCGTGTTTCCCTTCATGATGAACTCGAGGCCGACTTGAACGGAGGGGAACCCTTCGATCGCGTAGAACAGCTTGATCTCGTCGCCGATCTCGAAGACCCGTTTCCCGTCCAGCGCTCCGAAAAAGAGGACGCGGTCGGGGATGCCCAGTTCGCTCTTGATCCGGCCGGCCTCGAAATGGGTGTTCCCCTCAAGCCGGACGTTCCGGATTTTTATCCTTTTTCCCCGATCGACATTATGGATGATCCTGATTCCGTCGTCATTCCGTTCCACGCGGGAGCCGACCGCGGCCAGGATATACCCCTTTCCCCGGAGGTAGGCCAGTATTCTCGCTTCCCCCTCATCGAGGCCCCACTCTTCAAAAATCCGCTCTTCCCAGATGGGCAGAACGAGCTCTATCGGAACCTGGGCCCCGGAGATGAGGATATCGATCCGTTCATCCGGGTCCGCCCGGATCAGCAGAGACACGGTCCCGTTCTCGGGGAAAAAATCCTCGGCGGATAACTCGACCTCGGCCCGAGGGTACCTGTTCCTGGCGTAAAGCTCCCGGAGCTTCGCCAGATCCCGGTCCAGCCGGCTGAGGCTGTAGAGATCGCCCTCCCGGGTCTTCATGGACCTCTTCAGGTCCGCCTCGGACAGCCCGCGGTTTCCCTCGAACCGGATGCTTGAGATCGCATACCTGGCCCCCGCGGCAATCATGAAGACGACATCGACTTGTGGAGTCCCGGGCACCCGAACCGCGTCGGCCTGGACATGAGGCTGGAAGTATCCTTCATCGTTCAGAGCTCTTTTGAGTTCATCAACGGCCCAGCCCAGCTTGTCCTCCGAAAAATAGGCGAATTCCTCCAGGGCATAAAGAGAGTCCCTGAGCTTTCGTCCCGACGCGCCCTTCTTCCCGCGGAAGGCGATTTTGCGGACAACGAGCCTCCGGGTCAGCAGGAACCTGAGCTCGACGCGATCTTCGCCGCTCCGGATAACCTCGACGTCGGAGAACAACCGGCTGCGGTAGATCTGTTTGATGCTCTCGCTCACGGCGAACAGGGAATACGGGTCGCCGGGCCGGATCGAGACCAGGCGTTCCAGGTTTTCCGTGTTAGGGAGGCCGTCCACCCAGACTTCGATTTTGGAGACGACCGCGGCCTCGGAACCGAAGGAAAATGGGGATGACAGAACGAAGCCCAAGAGCATGAGGAGAACAACGAAAAAGGCGGCCGGGAGAGCCCTTCTCCGGCGCCCGGATTCAAAAACGCCTGCGGACCTTGACATCAAAGCTGAGCCTTCCGACTTCGTTGCGTGTGCCGACAATAGAAAATTCGTTGCTCAGATCCCACTCCATGCGGACGATCTCCTCGGTCTGCCGGGTCAGGTTGGTGGAGTAGTAGATATATAAATCCCGTGATAACTTCTTTCCGATCGTCAGGCGGGCGGTCATTTCGGCCGAAGAGCCGAGGAGGAAAGGGTCGATCCGGAAACGATCCAGGCTGAAAAGCTTCTCGGCCCTCCTCTGGGCGCCCTCGGTCAGGGTGAAGGAGAGCAGCGAGGCGGTGCTGAGCTGGGAGCTCGTCTCCGTCCGGTATTGCCTCTTGAAAGCCTCTCCCTGGGCGAGGAGGGCCAGGACGTCCTCCGGAGGCAGCGGGGGCGAAGAACTGAACTGCGGCCTCATCCGGCTGGCCAAGCCGGACAGAGTGATGGTCACCCGGTAGTCCTTGACATAGGTTTCCGCCCGAAAATCCAGGTAGGGCTCAACCGACGAGGGGTTGAAAAAGCTCAGGCGCCCGCGCAGAATCTGAAATTTCCTGTCCTGGAAGACGGCTTGCCCGCTCAAGGTTTCAATGGTCCCCAGGATGATGGGGGCCTTAACATCTCCGGTGACGCTCAGGTCAAACCGCCCTCTCGCCCGTCCCAGGGAATTTTCCATCCAGGCGTTGTCGTCCGCCTTCAGCCGGAGATCCAGGGTGAGGTCGTCAAAGAACCCGGGCCTGGGCTGAGATTGCGGATAAGGACGCGAGGAGAAGGAGAATTTTTCCTGGATTTCCCGCCTCCAAGAGAGACGTTGGACGCTGACATCCCCCTCAAGCACAAAGCGCCGGCTGTCTCTGATCAGCCGGACCGTGGCATCGGCGAGGGCGCGGGTTCGTTCGAGGGGCGAGAGCAGCATCCTCTTTCCCCTGGCGGAGCAGTCGATCGCGACCTCGCCTCCTTTTCCCAAAGTGACCTCTCCGGCCCCTTCGACCTCCCCTCCCCCGAGTTTCCCTTTGAACGAGCGGATGGAGAACTTCCCCCCGTCAACGTCGATCTTTCCGGAATAATCCGTTATGGCCTGGGCAAACTGAGGGAGGGGCAGGACAGGCCCCTGGATATCCAGGACACCGTTGAGCCGGGGAGAAGAGGGGGTGCCGCTGATTCTCCCCTGGTAGATCAGTCTTCCCTTGACGCCCCGCCAGGGAAAGATAAGGTCCAGGTCGCTGAACCCGCCCTTGAAGTCAACGGAAAGGTTATTTGAGGTGAAAGGGATATCGGCGTCAACCGAGAAATCGTTCTCGGCCGACGAGAAACTCCCGCGGACGGCGAGGCCCATGCCTTCCCGCGTCACCCGGAGCTTTAGGTCGCCGCTCTCCTCGACCTGAGGGAAGGGACCGGCGCGCAGGTCTCTGACTCTGACCCAGCCGGCGGCCATATCTTTGCCGTCCAGCTTCCCTTGCCCCTTGAGTGAAAAACTCAGTTCGCCGTTCAGATCGGGACGAAAGGTGTTCAGGTTGATCCCCTCTCCGGCAGCTTCGATCTCCAGGTCGTCACTCTTTACTCCCAACCGCCAGCCGGTTTTTACTTTTCCGCCCCGGATATCAAAGCTGAGCTCGGGGAAAATGATCGACTCCCCGTCCCAGATGAGGTTTCCCTTTACGGTTTTGAGTTCCTGGGGCCCGAACCGGAGCAGGGGACTGGAAAACGTCCCCTCCACCCGGATGGAATTCCTCGTCGTCCGCACCTGGAAATCTCCGGCCCCGGTTCCGCGGAGGGGCAGGCTGAGGCTCAAGCCGGCCATGATCCTGGATACGTCTCCCTCCGTCATCTGGATGCCGACGTCCAACGCAGCCGGCGTATTGAGGAGCGTGAGGTTCCCCTTGAGGGTGGGATCATCCACGCGGAACTGCCCGCGCACCGTCTCCTTTTGGATTTCCACAAACCCTTCGGCCGCGTCGACATCGTACTTATCGAACCCGGCCGGGGAAAGGGCGAATTCGATCCTGACCCCGATGTCCGACAGGGCGCCTTCGATATCGACCGAGGCGATGCCGCTTCCCCGGATCTCCGGAAAAGTCAGGTTTTGGGGAAGGATGAGGGAGGTGAATCTCCGGGCTTCCTTGACGTCGCCGACTTCGCCGCTGATGGTCATGGAGATGGCCCGGTCAAGGACGAATTTGCCGTCGAAGGAGAGACGCCCGAAACTGGCGTCCAGCCGGGGCGAGGAAAAGCGGAATTCGTTCCGGCGGTCCCAGACAAAGCGCACGGGTCCGGAAAAGGGGAAAACATCCGAGGGCCCGGAGAGGGACGACTCCCGGAATTCAAAATCGGCCACAAGCTGGCTCTCGTCAAGGGTGAACTTCCCCCAGACGGGCGATCTCACCGGCCAGGGGAGCGCCGTGAGGGCGATGATCGGCTCGAGATGAAACCCCCGCGCTTCGCCCGTGATTTTTCCCCCCGCCCCCCGGATCCGGACCGACTCGGCGCCGGACCTTCTCGGCATGTTCATGTCCACGAGAAAGCCCCGCGCCGTCGAATACTCAATGCGGCCCGTCGAATCGTCCAGCGGGACCCGGTTGAGGGCCAGATCCGTGCCGCTGAAGCCGCTCGCGAAGTGGATCTCCTCCCGCGTCCGGCTCAGGTCTCCCTCACCCTGAATCCGTCCCCTCCATTCGAAAGGAAGCCCCAGCACCTTGGCCAGGGCATCCAGGTCTGAGCCGAACGAGACCCGCAGAGTCCCCAGGGGATCGAGCTCGCCGTAAAGGCTTCCCTGGGCTTTCACCCAGGCCTCCCGGCCGGCCAGGGCAAACCGGTTGATTCTCCAGCGGTTTCCCCGGTTTTCCAGAAGGAGCTCCAATCGGCCCTCCAGGGCCTGCCGCTCGGGCTCGAGCCGGAAAGATGTCTCCGCCGCCTCCAACCGAAGCGACAGGACCCCCTGGTTCAGACTCAAGCTGGCCTTGAAATTCCTGGCCTCAAAGCTCTCCTTGCGGCCGAGATAATAAAATTCACCCCCTCGGACCAGCCCCTTCTCGATGGCAAAGGGGAGGGCCAGGGAGAATTTGGTGCGGGCCTTTTTCGGTTGATTTTCGGGAAGAGCGGAGACCCGGATGACCGGCTGGTCGATAAAGACCCGGAAGGGCTTCTCGTTCTTGAAAAGGGAACCGAAGGGAAGGGTTATGGACACCCTCTTTGCGGTGAACGAAGGAGATGCAGAAACGGCCCGGATGTCTTCGAGCAGGACGGAAGGCGGAAAAAGGCGAAGACGGATGCGGGAATACTCGAAAGATTCCAGGATCTTTTTCTTGACCTGGCCGCCGATGAAGTTCCGCACATAGATCCCTCCGCCAAGAAGGAGAGAAACCAGGACGGCGAAGGCGATGAGCGATCCCAGCCTTTTTTTGGTCATCTCGTGGAGAGGTTTAATATACCATTATCGGGAGATTCTTCTCAATTGGGCTCGGGCCAGCGGCCTCGAAACCACGGGTTTCTCGTCCACCGCCCCTCGCCCTTGTAAAACTGGCTTTTGTAGAGAGCCTAAGCCTTTCTACTCGACGGTGAAAAGGACGGAGCCGGCCTCGGCATAATCGCCGGCCCGGAAATTGACCCGAACGAGCTCCCCGGCCTGGGGAGACTTGATCTCATTCTGCATCTTCATGGCTTCCAGCACCAGGACCGGTTGGCCTTCCTCCACCGTGTCGCCCGGGTTCGACATCACCTGGACGACGCGGCCCGGCATGGTGATCCTGACGTCCTTCTTTTTCTGCCGGCCTTTCTCCTCCCGCAGGGTGTTGAGCGCCGAGCGCTTCTCCACGCGGAAAAGCCGGCCGTTGACAAAAACCGTGTGGGACAGGGAATTGGAATGGACGATGACGTTGAATATCCGGCCGTCGACATTGAGGAGAACCTCCTCCCGCCCGATGAACTCGACGGAGACATCGTAAGTCGTGCCGCCCACGGAAATGCGGATGAGGTTGTCGCCGGCCGGCTCGACGTTGACCTTGACCTCTTTCCGGTCCAGCCAAAACAGGAAGTTCATCCTATAATCTCTTGGCGAAAGTCTCGATCCGGCCTTGGACCTTCCAATGGCTCGCCTGGCTCTTCTTGGGGAACACGGCTCCGAGCTGGACATCCCGGCCGCTCATGATCCCCGCGGCGATCAGGGCGACGATCTCCTCGGCCGGGTCCACGCGCTCGGGCTCCTTCTCCAGGTCGGCGATGAAATGGGTGGTGTACTGGCCGGCCTGGAAACGGGGGTGAAGCAGGATCCGCTGGAAAAAGGGAATCGTCGTTTTTATCCCATAGATCTGATACTCGGACAGAGCCCGACTCATGCGGAGGATCGCCTCCTCCCGGGTCTTGCCCCAGGTGATCAGCTTGGAAAGAAGGGGGTCGTAGTCCAGGGGCACCTCGTACCCTTCGTATATGCCGCTGTCGTCGCGCACTCCCAGCCCGGCGGGGGTATGGAGATAGACGATCCGGCCCGGCGACGGCATGAACTCATTAAAAGGGTCTTCCGCCAGGATCCGGCATTCCATGGCATGGCCTTGAGGCTTGATCTCTTCCTGACGGAAGGGCAGCGGCCGGCCGGCGGCGATGTCGATCTGGCATTTGACCAGGTCGATTCCGGTCGCCATCTCGGTGATGGGATGTTCGACTTGAAGCCGGGCGTTGACTTCCAGAAAATAGAACTTCCTGTCCGTGTCGACGATGAATTCGACCGTCCCCGCGTTCCGGTAGCCGATGCTGGCCGCCGCCTTGACGGCCACGCGACCCATGGCCTCTCTCGTGGGCTCGTCCAGGAAGGGCGAGGGCGTTTCTTCCAGGACTTTTTGGTAACGCCGCTGCATCGAGCATTCCCGCTCTCCCAGGAAGACAACCCGCCCCTCGTTGTCGGCCAGGATCTGGATCTCGATGTGATGCGGGTCCTCGATGTATTTCTCGATATAGACGGCCGGGTCAGCGAAGCTCGAGAGAGCTTCGGACTTGGCCTGCCGGAAAGCCGGAAGGAGTTCCTTCTCTCCGGCCACGAGCCTCAGGCCCTTGCCGCCTCCGCCGGCCGACGCCTTGAGCAGCAGGGGAAAGCCGATCTCCCGCGCCTTTCTCCGGAGCTCCCGTTCGTCGGCGATGGATTCCAGGGTGCCCGGGATGATGGGCACGCCGGACGCCGCCATCTTCCTTCGGGCCGAAGTCTTCTCCCCCATCATCTCTATCGCGCCCGAGGGGGGGCCGATGAACACGATCCCCTCCTCTTCGCAGCGCTTGACCAGGCGGGGATTCTCGGCCAAAAAGCCATAGCCGGGATGAATGGCCTCGGCGCCGCACTTCCTGGCCGTGGCGATGATTTTTTCGATGTTGAGGTAGCTCTCGGACGGTTTGGCTTCGCCGATGAAATGGGCCTCTTCGGCCAGCCGGACATGAAGGGCCTTCCGGTCGACCTCGGAATAGACGGCGACCGGGCTGATCTTCATCTCCCGGCAGGCGCGGATAACCCGGACCGCGATTTCTCCCCGGTTGGCGATCAGGATCTTCTTGAACATTTAGAGAGGGATGTTGCCGTGTTTCTTGGGCGGGTTCTTATCCCGCTTGTTCTCCAAGAGCCGCAAAGCGGAGACGAGCTTCGGCCGGGTGAAGCGGGGCTCTATGACCTCGTCGAGATAGCCCTTCTCACAGGCGATATACGGGCTGGCAAACTTTTCCCGGAATTCGACGATCTTGGCGTCCCGGGCCTGGGTCGCTTCCGAACTCCCGTTGAGCTCGCGCTTGTAGACGATGTTCACCGCCCCCTCCGGGCCCATGACGGCGATCTCCGCCGTGGGGAAGGCGAAGTTGATATCCGCCCGGATGTGCTTTGAGGCCATGACGCAATAAGCGCCTCCGTAGGCTTTCCGCGTGATGACGGTGATTTTGGGCACCGTCGCTTCCGCAAAAGCATACAGAAGCTTGGCTCCATGGCGGATGATGCCGCCGTGTTCCTGGGCGACGCCGGGGAGGAACCCGGGCACGTCCTCGAAAGTGATGAGCGGGATGTTGAAGGCGTCGCAGAAGCGGACGAACCGGGCGCCCTTGTCGGAGGCGTTGATGTCCAGAGCTCCCGCGAGATGGTCGGGCTGGTTGGCCACGACGCCGATGGGCTTCCCGGCCAACCGTCCGAACCCGATGACGATGTTCTTGGCGTACTCGGCCTGGACCTCGAAGAAGTAGTTCTCGTCGACGACCTCGCGGATGACCCGGCGGATGTCATATGGCTGGTAGGGATCGTCCGGGACCAGGAGGTCGGCCTCTTCACTCGACCGGTCCCAGGGGTCCGCCGTCTCTTTTTCCGGCGGGTCTTCGAGGTTGTTGCCGGGGATGAAGGAGAGAAGCTCCCTGATGAGGGCCAGGGCCTGCTGTTCATTCTCGGCGGCGAAGTGCGCGACTCCGCTCAGGGCGTTGTGTGTCTCCGCCCCGCCCAGTTCCTCCATGCTCACCTCTTCGTGCGTGACGGCCTTGATGACGTCGGGACCGGTGATGAACATATTGCCGGCATCGCGGGTCATGATGATAAAGTCCGTGATGGCCGGCGAATAGACGGCCCCGCCCGCGCAGGGCCCCATGACCGCCGATATCTGGGGGATGACCCCCGAGGCCAGGACATTCCGTAAAAAGATATCAGCGTAACCGGCCAGGCTGGCGACGCCCTCCTGGATGCGGGCGCCGCCCGAATCGTTGAGCCCGATGATGGGGACGCCGACTTTCATGGCCAGGTCCATGATCTTGACGATCTTGGCGGCGTTGGCCCCGCTCAGAGAGCCTCCGAAGACCGTGAAATCCTGGGCGAAGATGAAGACCTGCCGGCCGTCGATCCGCCCGTAGCCGGAAACGACGCCGTCACCCGGAATCTGTTTCTTCTCCATCCCGAAATCACGGCTCTGGTGGACGACGAGCTTGTCCATCTCTTGAAAAGACCCGTCGTCAAGGAGAAGGCCGATCCGCTCCCGCGCCGTCAGCTTGCCCGACTGGTGCTGTTTCTCGATCCTCTCGACGCCGCCGCCCAGCTCGGCCAGCCGGTTTTTCTCCCTGAGGCCATCCAATTTTTTTTGGATGCTCATGATGCCCCCTCCAGGCCCTGTTATTTCCTGACTTTTCCCCAGTCTTTCAGGAATTTTTCGATCCCGATATCGGTCAGCGGATGCCGCACCAGTTTGTCGATGACGGAAAAGGGAATGGTGGCGATGTGCGCGCCGAGGAGGGCGGCATCGACCACATGGCGGGGATGCCGGATGCTGGCGACGATGACCTCGGTCTCGAAGCCGTAGTTCCCATAAATCATCAGGATCTGCTCGATGATCTCCATCCCTTCCTGGGAGATGTCGTCCAGCCGGCCGATGAACGGGCTGACGAAGCGGGAGCCGGCCTTGGCGGCCAGGAGCGCCTGGCTCGGGGAGAAGATCAGCGTCGTATTGATCATGATCCCTTCTTGCGAGAGGATGCGCGTCGCCTTGAGCCCTTCGAGGCCGATCGGGATCTTGACGGCGACGTTGGGAGACAGGGAAGCGAGCTTCCGGGCTTCCGGGACGATCTCGTCCGCCCGGCCGGAGACACACTCCACGCTGACGGGTCCGGGACAGAGGCGGCAGATCTCCTTGACAAGCTCCTCGAAAGGCTTGTTTTCCTTGGCGCAGAGCGAGGGGTTTG
>Ga0079037_100000809_pt1 | contig 15256 bp, 10 predicted proteins | sample Mud3Dept4metaG_FD_71479 | JGI IMG/M metagenome (GOLD analysis project Ga0079037, IMG submission 71479) | Freshwater wetland microbial communities from Ohio, USA, analyzing the effect of biotic and abiotic controls - Mud 3 Core 4 Depth 4 metaG | ecosystem: Environmental > Aquatic > Freshwater >... | reverse complement strand
CATATCGGCTGAGGATCCAACCATGCGGCTCACGCTTTTCCGCCGGCTCTGCCTGCTCGGCACCGTCATCGCGCTCTGTGTCGTCGTCCTCGGCGCATGGGTCCGCCTCGGGGATGCAGGGCTCGGCTGCCCGGACTGGCCGGGGTGCTACGGCCACCTGACGGTGGGACAGGCCGTCCAGAACGTGGAGACCGCGAACGCGGCCTTCCCCGATCGTCCGCTGGAGGCCGAGAAAGCCCTGAAGGAGATGATCCACCGCTACCTGGCCTCGACACTGGGATTGCTCATCATCGCGATTGCGGTCGTCGCATGGACGAACCGCGGGGACCGTGCACAACCGGTGCGCCTCCCGGGTTTCCTTGTCCTGCTCGTCGTATTCCAGGGACTGCTCGGGATGTGGACGGTCACGCTGCTGCTCAAACCACTGATCGTCTCGGCGCACCTCGTCGGCGGCCTGACGACGATGTCGCTGCTCTGGTGGATGAGCCTGCGCGTGGACCGGACCACGCGCCCGCCGGGTGAGCGCCGTCTGCGGACCTGGGCCGCCGTCGGCCTCGTCGTGCTCGTGTTCCAAATCCTGCTCGGGGGCTGGACGAGCAGCAACTACTCGGCGCTCGCCTGCCCCGACTTCCCGACCTGTCAGAACTCGTTCTGGCCGGACATGGATTTCAAGGACGCGTTCGTGTTGTGGCGCGGGCTCGGCATCGACTACGAGGGCGGCGTGCTCGATCACCCCGCGCGAGTCGCGATCCATTACACGCACCGGCTCTGGGCCGTCGTCACGGCGGTGGTGCTGGGGTTCGTCGCGTGGCGGGCCAGCCGAACCGGGCAGTCCCGCGCCGTCCGCCTGGCCGGGGGCGCGATTGCGGCCGTGCTGGTCGTGCAATGGATACTCGGGCCGGTGATGGTGCTCAACACGCTTCCGCTTCAGCTCGCTACCGCTCACAACGCCGTCGCCGCACTGCTGTTGCTCTCGGTGGTCGCGTTGCTCAGGTTCCTTTGGGCGCCGAGGACGTTCCGCTGACCGCCTGACAGCACTGGCGAACGGCGGGGCCCGCGCCGGTACGGCCCTGTACAATGTGCGCCCTCCATGACCACCGCGGACTCATCCGTCGCCTCCCCCGGGATCGCCACCTGGCGGGATTACCTCGAACTCGGCAAGCCGAGGGTCGTGTCGCTGATCGTATTCACTGCGATCGTGGGCATGTTCCTCGCGGCGCCTGGCCTGCCACCCCTTCCGGCGCTGATCTTCGGAACGCTCGGCGTGGGACTGGCTGCAACGAGCGCCGCCGCGATCAATCACGTGCTCGACCAGCGCTTCGACGTGAAGATGGCGCGCACCCGAAGGCGGCCCATCCCGACGGGGCACGTGACCACGCTGCAGGCGCTCGCTTACGCCGCGGTGCTCGGCGTCGCGGGCATCGTGGTGCTGTGGCTGCTCGTGAACCCACTGACCGCAGCGCTCACCTTCGCCTCGCTGATCGGCTACGCGGTGCTCTACACGGTATGGCTCAAGCACGCTACGCCGCAGAACATCGTGATCGGCGGCGCAGCCGGCGCGGCCCCGCCGGTGCTGGGCTGGACGGCGGTCACGGGCAGCGTGGATCCGTATGCGTTGCTGCTGTTCCTGATCATCTTCGTGTGGACGCCGCCGCACTTCTGGGCGCTCGCCATCGCGCGGCGCGAGGATTACGCGAAGGCCGGAATCCCGATGCTGCCGGTCGCCTACAGCGTCGAGTTCACGCGCCTGCACATCCTGCTGTATACGATCCTGCTCGTGATCGCGACGCTGCTGCCCTACCTGACGGGCATGAGCGGGCTCATCTACCTCGCCGCGGCGGTGATCCTCGGCGGGATCTTCGTGCGTTATGCCGTGCAGTTGCGGCGCCAGGGTGGCACGACGCACCTGCCGATGAAGATCTTCCGTTATTCGATCAACTACCTGATGCTGCTTTTCGCCGCACTGCTCGTGGACCACTACCTCGTGATCCGGCCCTGAGGGCCGTGCCGTGGCATCGCGCTCGTACTTCGCCGCGCCGCTCCTGCTCGCGGTATTCGTCGCCCTGATCCTGTACGTGTCGCTGTACCCGTTCGGCTTCGACGCGAACGGTCCGCCGGTCGTGGACACCTTGCGAAGGCTCACGTGGGCCCGTGCTTCGCGCGGCGACATGTTCAATAACGTGCTCCTGTACGCGCCGCTCGGGTTCTGCCTCGCACTCCTGTTCGAGGCGCGCCTGGGCCGGATCGGCGGAATCCTCGCAACGGTGATCGCCGGCGCGTTGCTCTCGCTGGCGATGGAGGTCATGCAGGCATCGATCGCGCCGCGCGTGCCGAGCCTGACGGATCTCTCGCTCAATTCCCTGGGCGCGCTGGCTGGCGCGGCGGCCGGCTCCGCATGGAACGCGCTCGGGGCACGCATGGCGCCACAGGCGACTCCCAAGGGGCGCTCTGCCGCGGTGGCGCTCACAATCGTGGTCCTCTGGTTCGTCGCAAGGCTGTGGCCGGTCCTGCCGGACGCGAGCCTGCGGCAGTTGAAGCGCGCCGTACGCCCGCTCTTCACGCCGCACGTCGACTGGATCGGGATCGCGGCCTTCTTCGTGGCCTGGCTGGTCGTCGCACAAGCGGTGTTCAACCTCGCGCGACGCCAGCGGGCCGTGGATGCGTTCCTGCTCGTGATCACCGCCGTGCTCGTAGGCCGGATCTTCGTCGCCGGTCACACGCTGGTACTCGATGAGATCGCAGCCATCGCGCTCGCACTTCCCGTCCTGGTGCTCATCAACCGTCTCGAGGAACGCGGCCGATCCGCGCTGCTGGCCGCGGTGTTGGGCACCTGGCTGGTCGCGGGAGCACTGCTGCCGGCCCTCACGGACGGGAGTCACGTCTCGATGAATGTTCCGGTATGGAGCGAGTTCCTCCGCCGCAGCGCGCCTCCACCCGCCGAACTGGCCGGCAAAGGTTTCCGCTACGTCGCGCTCGCGTGGCTGCTCGCGGGCGCGGGACTGTTCCCGCACGTCGCGGCCGGAGTTACGGTGCTCCTGGTGCTCATGCTCGGCCTCCTGCAGGCAGGCTCCGCGGCGCCGACGTACGGCTGGATCGACCTCGTAATCGCGATCATCGCGGGGCTGATGGTGTCGCGCTGGATGTCGCGGAGCACGGTGCCGGCGCCGCGTCGGCCGCGTTGAGGTCCGCTGCGGGTTTCACATAATCCGGACCGATTCCGGAGCGCGTTCCGCTCGAATCCGATCCGGCGTATAAACGCATTACGCCTCGCGCCAGGCGCGCGCGGCAGAACAAACTCGACCAGGGGACAGACATGCGCCACGCTCGATTCGTGCCGTTGTGCACACTGCTCGCTTCGTCGATCGCCGTCGCCGCGGCAAATCCTCCTGGACAGGTGAAGGACCAGGCACTCTCGCTTGCGGAGCTGGACGGGCCAGCACGCATCCTGCGCGACGTGGACGGAGTGCCGCACATCTACGCGCAGGACGAGCACGACGCCCTCTTCCTGCAGGGCTGGGTCACAGCGCAGGACCGCCTGTTCCAGATCGACGTGGTGCGCAGGCAGGCGAGCGGCACGCTTGCGGAACTGGCTGGATCGGGCGCGCTCTCCAGCGACATCGAGTTGCGCACGGTCGGCCTGCGACGCGCCGCAGAGCGCTCGCTCGCGCATTACTCGCCCGCGATGAAGGCAGGATTGCAGGCCTACGCGGATGGCGTGAACGCCTGGGTCCGGCAGAGCGGCACCCTGCCCGCACAATACACCGCGCTCGAGATCTCGAAGTTCACGCCCTGGACGGCACTCGACAGCGCGACGATCGCCAAGGCGCTGGCATTCCAGCTGTCGTTCGACATCGACGTGGCGGCGACGCTGCAGTACCTCGAGTACCAGGCGAAGCTTGCGCCGATCAATCCGGCGCTGCCGGACGGCCTGTTCTTCGGTGACGTGTTCCGCTCGGCGCCGTTTGACAAGGCCTCGAGCGTGCCGGACGCGACCGGCTCTGCGCCGTTCCTCGGCGCACTCGCGAAGACGTCGGCCACCGGCGCACGCAAGAGCGGCGCAGCCGAAGGCCAGGCGGCACGAGCTGGCGGGCTCGCGATCGGGGCCGACACGGCGCGCATGCTGCGTAACGTGCAGCGGCGGTACGAGGGCGTTCCGTTCCTCAGGAACACGCTCAATCGGACTGAACTGCAGATCGGCAGCAACGAGTGGGCGGTCGCGGCGTCGCGCACCGTGGACGGTCGTCCGCTGGTCGCCAACGACCCGCACCTGAGCCTCGACCTGCCGGCCAACTTCTATCAAGTGCAGCTGGTGGCGCAGAAGGAAGGCCTGGATACGATCGGCAGCAGCGTCGCCGGCGCGCCGTACGTCGTGCTGGGCCAGAACCGCCGCGTCACCTGGGGCGAGACGACGACCGGCTTCGACGTCACCGATACCTACCAGGAGCAGATCCAGGCGCTGCCGCCCGGGCCCGGTGGCCTGCCGCAGTTCGTCACCTATTACCAGGGCTCGCCCGAGCCGGTGACGGTGATTCCCGTTACGTTCAAGGTCAACGTGGTCGGCGACGGCGTGCTCGACAACCTCACGACGGCCAGCGGTGGACCCGTCCCGCCCGTCGTGCTCACCATCCCACGGCGCAACAACGGTCCGGTCATCGACCTGCAGATCGATCCGGCCACCGGCGCGGGGACCGCCATCAGCGTGCAATACACGGGCTTCAGCGGGACGCGCGAGCTCGAGACCTTCCGACTGATGAACTACGCGAAGAACATCGGCGACTTTCAGCGGGCGCTGCGGTACTTCGACGTCGGGTCCCAGAACTTCATCTATGGCGACATCGACGGCAACATTGCGTACTTCACGTCGGCGGAAGTGCCGCTGCGCGAGGACCTGCAGGCATTCAACGGCACAGGCCTGCCGTTCGTCGGTTCCCCTCCCTGGTTCATCCGCAATGGCCAGGGCGGCAACGAGTGGCTGAAGGATCCCGACCCGGACCAGTTCAACGGCAGCGGCTACCTCGCATTGCCGTTCGAGGAACTGCCGCAGACGGTGAATCCTAAGAACGGCTTCGTCGTGAACGCCAACAACGACCCGGCCGGCGTCACACTCGACAACAATCCGGTCAACCAGCTGCGCAAGTCGGGCCAGGGTGTCTATTACCTCGGCTACGCCTTCGAATTCGGGACACGCGCTGGCCGCATCACGCAGGCGCTCACGGAGCGGCTCGCCGCCGGTCCGGTTGGCCGCGCCGACATGAAGGCGATCCAGGCCGACGTGATGCTGCTCGACGCACAGGTGCTGACGCCCTACATCGTAAGGGCATTCGACAACGCCAGCGCAGCAGGCGCGCCTCCGGCGCTTGCGGCCTTCTCGGCGGACCCACGCATCGCAGAGGCGGTCGGTCGTTTCCGCAACTGGAATTACACGACGCCCACCGGGGCGGCCACAGGCTACGACGCGACTGACGTGGACGGCCACCTCATGCCGCCCTCGGCGACAGAAGTGGCACACAGTATCGCCGCGACCATCTACTCGGTGTGGCGCGGACAGGCGATCCGCAACGGCGTGGACTTGACGCTCAACGGACTCGGCGTGCCGACCCCGGGCTCGAGCGAAGCGATCAAGGCACTCCGGCACCTGGTCGAACGCAATGGCATCGGCCTTTCGACGATCGACTTCTTCGGCTGGGCTGCCGCGGCGGGGCTCACCGACCCGCAGCAGCGTCGCGACTACGTGATGCTGAAGAGTCTGTCGGACGCGCTCGACCGCCTCTCGGGCGCACCGTTCGCTGCCGCCTTCGGTCTGTCGACGAACCAGGACGACTATCTCTGGGGCAGGCTGCATCGCATCACCTTCGACGGCATCGTCGTGAACGGGCCGTTCAGCATCCCCGGCGCGACGCCCGGCTTCCCGCCGTCGTTCGCCGGATTGCCTGGCCTGGCGACGGACGGCGGATTCGGCGTCGTGGACGCCTCCTCGCACAGCGCGCGTGCCGATTCCGCCGGCGCGTTTACGTTCGGCAGCGGCCCGAATCGCCGCTACGTCGGCGTGCCGGGGACGGTGCCGGGATCCATCGACGCGGAGACGGCACTGCCGGGCGGCATGAGCGGCGTGCTCGGCAGCAAGTTCTACGCGAACCTCCTGGGCCGCTGGCTCACGAATGACACTTACCCGCTGCGCCAGAACCCGGGCGAGGTGATGCAGAACCTCGACAGCCAGCAGTTCTTCAAGCCGGGCGCCCCCGGCAAGAGCGGGCAGGTCACCGCTCGAGGCAGGAGCACCGTGAAGAGTTCGGTGAAGAGACCGGTGCAGTAATCGACAACCGGCGCTGGCCCGTCTCTGTCACGGAGGCGGGCCAGGGCGCGACGCCGCGGGTTGCCTGCTAGAATCCGCGCCCTTCCATGGACGTCTCCCACCTCCTCGACCCGCTGAACGACGCGCAGCGGCAAGCGGTCACCGCGCCGCTCGCCCCGACGCTCGTGCTTGCCGGCGCCGGCAGCGGCAAGACGCGCGTACTCACGCACCGCGTGGCATGGCTGGTGCAGGTGGAGAACGTCTCGCCGCAGGGCATCCTGGCCGTCACGTTCACCAACAAGGCCGCGGGCGAGATGCGGGCGCGCATCGAGGCGCAACTCGGCATGCCGTCGGCGCCGTTGTGGATCGGCACGTTCCACGGCGTTGCGCACCGCCTGCTGCGCATGCACTGGCGCGAGGCCGGCCTGCCGCAGGGCTTCTCGATCCTCGACGCCGAGGACCAGCAGCGGCTCGTGAAGCGCATCATCCGGGGCCTGGGTCTCGACGAGGCCCGCTGGATACCGCGCGAGGTGACGTGGTTCATCAACGCACAGAAGGACGAGGGGCTGCGTCCGAAGCACCTGAAGGACGACGGCGACCCGACGCGCCGGCAGATGATCAAGCTCTACGAGGCGTACGAGGACGCCTGCCGCCGCAACGGCGTCGTGGATTTCGCGGAGCTGCTGCTGCGGAGTTACGAACTGTGGCGCGAGGCGCCCGGGCTCGTGGATCATTACCGGGCGCGCTTCGGCCACGTGCTGGTGGACGAATTCCAGGACACCAACACGATCCAGTACGCGTGGATGAAGGCGCTCGTGGGCGCGACCAGCATCCCGTTCGTGGTCGGCGACGACGACCAGTCGATCTACCGCTGGCGTGGCGCCCGGGTCGAAAACCTGCAGCAGTTCCGCCGCGACTTCCCGGGCGTGCAGCTCTTCCGCCTCGAACAGAACTACCGCTCGACCGGCACCATCCTCGCCGCCGCGAACGCAATCATCGCGAACAACACCGGCCGCATCGGCAAGAAGCTCTGGACGGACGGCAGCAGGGGCGAGGCGATCCGGCTCTATCGCGCTTACAACGAGCGTGACGAGGCGGAGTTCGTCGTCAACCGCATCCGTGACTGGGCATCGCGCGGCGGCAACCGCCGCGACACGGCGATCCTCTACCGCTCGAACGCTCAGTCGCGGGTGTTCGAAGAGTACCTGCTCGCCGCACGCATCCCCTATCGCGTGTACGGCGGGCTGCGGTTCTTCGAACGCCAGGAAATCAAGGACGCGCTCGCCTACCTGCGCCTGATCGCAAACCGCGACGACGACGCGTCCTTCGAGCGCGTGGTCAACCTTCCGACGCGCGGCATCGGCGCACGCACGCTCGAAATACTGCGCGCCCACGCCCGCGCCCACGCGATTTCCCTGTGGCGCTCATGCGCTGCGTGCGCCGGGGAACTGGGCGCAAGGGGGACGGCCGCCCTGCAGGCCTTCCTCGCGCTGGTCGAGCGTCTCGACGCCGACACGCGCGACCTGCCCCTGCACGAGCAGGTGGACCACGTCATCCAGGCGAGCGGGCTGGCCGGGCACTACCAGAAGGACAAGGCCGACAAGGGCGAGGCGCGACTCGAGAACCTCGAGGAACTCGTGAGCGCGGCCCGCGGCTTCGAGCCGGAGGACAGCGAGCTGTCCCCGCTCGCCTCGTTCCTCTCACACGCGGTGCTCGAATCCGGCGAGGGCCAGGCCGAGGCCTGGGAGGACTGCGTCCAGATGATGACGCTGCACTCGGCCAAGGGACTCGAGTTCCCCGTGGTGTTCCTGTGCGGCATGGAGGATGGCCTCTTCCCGCACCAGCGCTCGATCATGGACGTGCAGGGCCTCGAGGAGGAGCGGCGCCTCTGCTACGTGGGGACCACGCGCGCCATGCGCCATCTGTACGTCACCTACGCCGAGCAGCGGCGCATGCACGGCGTGGACAGCTACGGCGCCCCGTCGCGGTTCATCGCCGAGATCCCCGCCCAGCTGATCGAGGAAGTCCGGCCCAAGGTGCAGGTCTCGCGCCCGGCGTATGCGCCGCACCACCGCCCGTCCGCGCCCGCCTCCCAGTCCCAGCGCTACGCGGACGATTCTCCCGGCAGCCTGCGGCTCGGCCAACGGGTCAGGCACCAGAAGTTCGGCGACGGCGTGGTGCTCAGCGTCGAGGGCCAGGGGTCGAACGCCCGCGTCCAGGTCAACTTCGAGCGGGCCGGGACCAAGTGGCTGATGATGGGTTACGCCCACCTGGAAACCGTCTAGGCGCACTCCGCCCAGGCGCTACAATGCGCCGGTGAAAATCATCATCCTAGGGGCCGGCCAGGTCGGCCGGACAGCCGCCTATCACCTCGCGCGCGAGGAGGCCAACGACGTCACCGTGGTGGACATGGACGACGACCTGCTCCGGGACCTGCAGGACCGCATCGACATCCGCACGGTGCAGGGCAATGCCGCCAGCCCGAAGACGCTCGAGCTGGCCGGCGCGAAGAGCGCGGACATGATCGTCGCCCTGACCAACAGCGACGAAGTGAACATGGTGGCCTGCCAGGTCGCCTGGACCATCTTCGGGACGAAGACCAAGATCGCACGCATCCGGTCGCAGGCCTTCACCCGCCGCCCGGACTTGTTCGTGTCCACGGAGACCGAGCCTCCGGCGCAGCTCGCCGGTTTCGCGGTCGACATGTACCTGAGTCCGGAAGAGGCGGTCACGGCATACATCGAGCGCCTGATCCGCTACCCGGGAGCGCTTCAGGTCGTGGATTTCGCCGACGGAAGGGTCCGTCTCGTGGGCTTGCGCGCCCTGAAAGGAGGGCTGCTGGTCGGCCAGCCGATCCGCGCGATCCGCCAGCACATCCCGAAGGTCGAGGCGCGGGTCGCCGCGATCTACCGCGCCGGCGAGAGCGTCGATCCCGAGGGCGACACGGTCATCGAGCACGGCGACGAGGTGTTCTTCATCGCCGCGACCCAGGACATCCGCACGGTAATGACCGAGATCCGCAAACTGGAAGACCCGGTGAAACGCGTGGTGATCGCGGGCGGCGGTAACATCGGGCTGCGCCTCGCACAGAAACTCGAGGACGATAACCACAACGTCAAGATCATAGAGCGCGACGTGGCGCGCGCGCGGCATATCTCGGAGCAGTTGCGCGAGGCCATCGTCCTGAACGGCGACGCCGCGGACGAAGAGCTGCTGGTAGAGGAGAACATCGACAGCGCCGACGTCTTTTGTGCGCTCACGAATTCAGAGGAAGCCAATATCCTCTCGGCGATGCTGGCGAAGCACGTCGGCGCCCACCGCGTGATGGCCCTCATCAGCCGGCCGGCCTACGCCGAACTGATGCAGACCGGCCCTATCGATGTCGCAATTTCGCCGCAGACCGTCACGATGGGCTCACTGCTCGCCTACGTCCGGGGCGGCGACGTTGTGCAGGTCCATTCACTGCGCGGCGGCGCGGCTGAAGCGATGGAGACCGTGGCCCACGGCGCGCACGGCGGCAAGGTGGTGGGTCGCGCAATCGAGGACATCAAGCTTCCGGCGGGCGCGTTGATCATCACGCTCGTGCGGGGCGACGACGTGATCATGGCGCACCACGACACCGTCATCGAAAACGACGACCACGTGATCCTGTTCGTGACCGACAAGCGCCACGTCGAGCAGGTCGAGCGGATCTTCCAGTCCTGACCGCCGCAAGAGGCCAGCACTACCGATGCTTGCGGTCGTCCACGTCCTCGGGTCGATGCTGATGCTGTTCAGCGTCACCTACGTTCTTCCACTCGCCACCTCGCTCATCTATGCCGACGGTTTGTTCGTGGATTTCGTCGTCGCATCCCTGGTCAGCCTGGTAACAGGAGCGATCCTGTGGACGACGACCCGGCGCATGAAGCGCGAGCTGCGGTCCCGCGACGGCTTCCTGCTGGTGACCCTCGGATGGGTGCTGATGTCGGCGATTGCGACCGTGCCCCTGCTCATCGCCCTGCCAGGCCTGTCGTTCACCGACGCATTCTTCGAGACGATGTCGGGCTTGAGCACGACCGGCGCTACGGTGCTGGTCGGCATCGATCACCTGCCGCCATCCATCAACCTGTGGCGCCACGCGCTCTGCTGGTACGGCGGCATGGGCATCATCGTGCTGGTGGTCGCGATCCTGCCCCTGCTGGGCGTCGGCGGCATGCAGCTCTACAAGGCCGAGACGCCTGGCCCCATGAAGAACGACAAGCTCACGCCACGCATCACGCAGACAGCGAGAGCCCTGTGGTTCGTCTATTTCCTGATCACGGTCGCGTGCATCGTTTCGCTGAAGCTGGCCGGAATGGGCTGGTTCGACGCCGTCTGTCACGCGTTCGCCGCCATGGCACTGGGCGGGTTCTCGACCTACGACGCCAGCGTCGGCCACTTCGACTCCGCGGCGATCGAGGCAGTGCTGATCGTCTTCATGCTGATCGCGGCGATGAACTTCGGTCGGCACTTCATCGCATGGCAGCAGAGGAGCCTGCGCACGTATCTGACCGACATCGAGGCGAAGACCATGCTCTGGCTGATCGGCCTGAGCACCCTGGGGCTCTCGCTCTACGTATGGGCGCACGGCGTGTACCCGGGCTTCGGCACGACGCTGCGCCACGTCGCCTTCAACCTGGTGTCGATCGCGACGGACTGCGGTTTCGTGAGCCAGGACTATGCGGTATGGCCCGCGTTCGCACCGATGTGGATCCTGATGTTGTCCTGCTACTGTGCGAACACGGGCTCGACGGGCGGCGGCATCAAGATGTTCCGGACACTGGTGCTGTTCCGCCAGGCCATGCGCGAGCTGATGCTGCTGGTACACCCGCAGGCGGTCACGCCCGTGAAGATCGGCGGGCAGGTCGTCCAGAACCAGATCGTGTTCGCCGTGCTGGCGTTCGTGGTGCTCTACTTCGGCACGGTGGTCGTGCTCACCTTCGCGTTGCTCGCGAGCGGGCTGGATTTCGTGAGTTCGTTTTCGGCGGTCATCGCCTGCATTAATAATGCAGGCCCGGGCCTCGGCGCCGTTGGCCCGGCGAGCAACTTCCAGGTCCTGACCGATTTCCAGACCTGGATTTGTTCGCTCGCGATGCTGCTCGGCCGCCTCGAGATCTTCAGCGTGCTGGTCCTCTTCACCCCGACCTTCTGGCGCAAGTGATGGCACGGAGGAAGCTCTCCGCAAAGACCCGTAAGCAGCTGCAGCGCGGCGTTGCCCTGCTGGCACTGCTGCTGCTCATCGTGTCGATCGTCGTCGTCGCCGTGCTCGACCGGCGGGTCACGGCGCAGTTCGAGGGGCGGCGATGGACCCTGCCGGCACGCGTCTACGCGCAGCCGATCGAACTCTACGTCGGGCAGGAGCTGTCGGCGCAGCGTTTCGTCGAGGAGCTCGAGCGGCTCGGCTACGTCGCGCGGCCGAAGGCGGACCGCCCTGGGACCTACAGGCGCAGCGGCCAGCGCGTCGACGTTCACGTGCGCGAGTTCCGGTTCTCTGACGAGCTTCAGGCGGCGCGGGCCCTGCGCATCGGCTTCGACGGCGACGCGATCGCATCGCTCGAAGGCATGAGTGGCGAGGATGTTCCCGTCATCCGCCTCGATCCCTTATTGATCGGCAGCATCTTCCCGATTCACGGCGAGGATCGCATCGTCGTCTCGCCGGAGCAGGTGCCGCCGTTGCTGCCCGAGGCGTTGAAGGCGGTGGAGGACCGCAAGTTCGACTCGCACCACGGAGTCAACCCGCTCGCGATCCTGCGCGCGCTCTTCGTCAACGTGCGCGCCGGGCAGATCGAGCAGGGCGGCAGCACGCTCACGCAGCAGCTCGTGAAGAGCTATTTCCTCGACAGCCGGCGGACGTTGCGGCGCAAGGCCGAGGAAGCAGTGATGGCCGTCATCCTCGAATCCCGTTTCGAGAAGGCGGACATCATGAACGCCTACATCAACGAGATCTACCTCGGGCAGGACGGCCGGCGCGCAATTCACGGGTTTGGCCTGGCGAGCCAGTTCTACTTCGGCAAGCCGCTCGAGGAACTGGCGCTGCACGAGATCGCCCTGATGGTGGCGATCGTGCGCGGGCCCTCGTACTACGACCCGAGGCGGCACGCAGAGCGTGCGCTCGAGCGGCGAAACCTCGTGCTGCGCGTACTCGAGGAACAGGGCGTGGTGAGTGCCGAGCGCGCCGGCCAGGCGATGAAGAGGCCGCTCGGTGTCGCCGAGCCTGGGCGCAGCGGCGCGAGCTTCTACCCGGCGTTCCTCGATCTCGTACGGCGGCAGCTGCGAACGGACTACGAAGAAGAGGCCCTCACCGAGGCCGGCCTGATCGTCTTCAGCACACTCGATCCCCTGCTGCAGGAGAAGGCCGAGGCTGCGCTTGCGACCGAGCTCGAGCGCCAGGACGCTTCAAAACGCAAGGCTTCGCGCGGCCTCGAGGGGGTCGTCGTCGTCACGACGCCTCAGACGGGCGAGGTGATCGCGGTGGTCGGCGGACGACGCGCGGCGTTCGATGGATTCAACCGTGCGCTCGATGCGAAGCGCCCGATCGGCTCACTCGCCAAGCCACTCGTCTACCTGGCCGCGCTCGAGACCGGACGCTACACCCCTGCCACGGTCATCCCGGACGAGCCGGTCGAGATCAAGCTGCCGAACGGCGACACCTGGCAACCTGCGAATTTCGACAAGCAGCTGCACGGCAACGTGCCCCTGGTCCGCGCGCTCACGCAGTCGCTTAATCTCGCGACGGTCAACCTGGGCCTCGAAGTGGGTCTGGCGCGAGTCGCGCGAGCCTTCGTGCAGCTCGGCCTCGAAGAGGCACCGGCGGCTTACCCCTCGATGTTGCTGGGCGCCACGAACCTCAGCCCGGTCGAAGTAGCGCAGATGTACAACACTCTCGCGAACGGCGGCTTCCGCTCGCCGTTGCGGGTCGTACGCGCCGTGCTCGACGAGAGCGGCAAGCCGCTGAAGGCGCCGGAGCTGGAGGTCACGCAGGCCGCACCGGCAGAGGCCGTGTACTCGCTCGACCGGATGCTGATCCAGGTCATGGAGCGCGGTACCGGCGCGCCCGCCAGGAGGACCCTGCCGGCCGGCCTGACCGTGGCTGGCAAGACCGGGACGTCGAACGATTACCGCGACAGCTGGTTTGCCGGCTTCTCCGGGGGGCATCTGGTCGTGGTATGGATGGGGCACGACGACAACTCGGCGACTGGTCTCACCGGAACCACAGGGGCGCTGCCGACGTGGTCCAAGCTGATGGCGTCGATCACTACCTCGTCGCTCGAGCCGCTGATGCCCGAGTCGCTCGAGGATCGCTGGGTGGACTTCTTCTCCGGGCAGGAAACCTCGCCGTATTGCAGCGGGTCGGCCGTCAACCTGCCGTTCCGCGTCGGCACCCTGCTCGAGCCGAGCGCAGCCTGCCCGCCGGGTGCCACCGAGGAGCGGGCGGGCTTTGCTGATCCAGCCGCCGTGAGCCCGGAGCCCGCACCCGTGCCATGATTCGGCTCGGAGGTACCACCTGCATGGTCCTGTTGCGTCCGCTGCTCCTGGTTGTCCTGCTCGCCATCTCCGGGTGCTCGCTCCCACCTTTCATGAAAGGATCCGGGGACACTGCCGCGGCCTCGCCGACCAGCCGCGCGCCGGGCTCGGGCCCCGTACTGGCCACCCCGACGGAGGCGTTGCCGCCACCGGCGGGTGCGGAGCCCGCCATCGACGCGTTGCCGCCCGCGCCCCTGCCACGCGAGCGCCCGCGAACCGCGCCAGCCACACTGGGTCCGGCGAGCAAGGCGCTCGTTTCGCAGGCACAGGCCCAGCGCAAGAAAGGCGACCTGCCGGGCGCCAGTGTTTCGCTGGACCGCGCGCTGCGCATCGAGCCGAATAACCCGTTGCTGTGGATCGAAATGGGGCGGCTGCGCATGGACCAGCGCAATTTCCCGCAGGCCGAGAACATGGGGCGCAAGGCCCTGGCCATGTCCGTGGGCGACGATCGCACGCAGTCGTCAGCGTGGCAGTTGATCTCGGACTCGCTGCGGGCACGAGGCAAGAATCCCGAAGCGGAGGATGCGGCCGCCAAGGCGCGCGCCCTGGTGCAACAGTAACGGGAGCGCGCGAATCCGGATGGACCTGCCGGGCCGCAGGTGCGAGACCTCCACACGGATTGCGAGCCGCGGATGAGTCGATATTCCCCACTAGTGTTTGATTTCTATCACAAATGTTTACCTTTGTGTTTGTGAATTTGGCCAGACTTGTGCGGTCGCCTGAATCTCATCCCACTTTTTCCCTCGTCTCCGGGAATTAACTCAGAAGTTCGCGAGGCAGCTCGCAAATGAGGGAGATGTGGGATTAGCTGCGATGGAGTCAGTGGGTCGGCCAGCCACTGTGGCGATCCTTTGCAATGATATGTGAATTAGTTACGTTATTGTGGTAAAGTGTATCGTGGTGGCTTGAATGATTGGCTTGCTGCAGCGAGTGAGTCAGGCCCGGGTCACCGTGGATGGCGAGGTCACGGGCGAAATCGGGCCCGGACTGCTGGTACTCCTGGCCGTGGAGGCCGGCGACTCGGCGGCACAGGCCGAGCGGCTCGTCGAGCGGCTCGTGGGCTACCGGGTATTTCCGGACGCCGCGGGACGCATGAACCTCAGTCTCGCTGACACGGGCGGGGGACTCCTGCTGGTCCCCCAGTTCACGCTTGCCGCGGACACGAGCAAGGGGATGCGGCCAGGCTTCGCCTCGGCGGCCGCGCCCGGGCACGGCGGGATCCTGTTCGACCACGCCGTGAATGAGGCTCGCCGGCGCCTGGGTGAGCGCGTCGCCACCGGCCGTTTCGGCGCGCACATGCAAGTCAGCCTCACGAACGACGGCCCCGTCACGTTCTGGCTGCGCGTGGAGCCGTCTGCCGGGAGGTAGCCGGCGCGATTCGCGTATCATTGCCGTCCGCCCTGGTTGGCCCCGGAGAATGCA
>Ga0079037_100000808_pt1 | contig 15262 bp, 12 predicted proteins | sample Mud3Dept4metaG_FD_71479 | JGI IMG/M metagenome (GOLD analysis project Ga0079037, IMG submission 71479) | Freshwater wetland microbial communities from Ohio, USA, analyzing the effect of biotic and abiotic controls - Mud 3 Core 4 Depth 4 metaG | ecosystem: Environmental > Aquatic > Freshwater >... | reverse complement strand
AAGGAAGGTCCCCAGCCAGCTGTGAAGAAAGAATTGATTATTGCAGAAGTGCCCTCCGGAAGCGCTTATAAAATAACACCAGCTGTACCGGTCAGAGAAGAGATTAAACCTGTCGATAAACCGGATATTAAAACGGAAGAACAAAAGGCCGCAATCGTTCGGGAGGAAATAAAACCCCCGATTGAAAAGATGGCATTGGCTGCGGAAGAGACGCGTATGGTGGAAGAAAAATCAGTGACGTTTCCTGGCGGCGGATTGATTATAATGCCGGCAGAAGCGCCTGTCCCTTCCCTTATCGAACAGCTATCTGCACAAACGAAAGAAACCATGCCTGACGGTACGGAAAAGCTCTCTTTGGGAAAGATGGAAACAGCTGTTACTGTCAGCCGGGTGGAGAAGGCAGTGGACAGAGAAGAAAATGTTCCCCCGGCAGGGAAAACAGAAATGTATTTAGAAAAGCCTGAGACGTTCCCCGGAGAAATGTTCATTGAAGGGACTAACAAAAGGATCGTGATATTCCCATTTGAGAACTTGACTGATAACGGGGAGGCATTTCAACATGTTTTACCCCTGTTGATTCGCAGGCTGCAGGACAGAGGGTTTGAAGTAGTAGATGGAGACGACCTGATTAATTTTTTATGCGGGGAAAGGGTTCGTTCCGCAGGATATCTTTCAAGGGAACTTTCCGGAAAAATACGAAAGAGATTTAACGTATCAACTATTCTGACGGGGGCCATAGTGTCCTTCTCCACCGAAGAAGTCCCTGAGTTTGGAATCGTTGCGCGCATGATAGATTCATCTAACGGGACAATCCTCTGGGCGGATTATTCCGCTGCGACAGGAGAGGATTTCATCGCGATTCTGGAGCTGGGGAGATTGAAGTCCATATTCAGCTTAATGCCCAAGGTTGTTGATAAACTATTTGCATCATTCAAAGCCGAGGACCTTAACAGAGGAATAGAATCTTTGCACAGAATTGCGGTCATGCCCTTTAAGAACAACACCGATTTCAATAACGCAGGGACCATCGTAACGTATATGTTTATAGTAGAGACGTTAAAGGGCCGGCAATTTATTCCGGTGGAGTATGGTGATACAAGAGAGATGATCATTAAACAGGGCATCAGGCTCAAAGGTGATATTGGATATGAAAATATCGGCATGGTTTCATCAGAATTGAAAGCAAGGGGTATTGTGGTGGGCGTAGTTGATAATTATTCAAATGGAGCAGCTGTTTCTGCGGCCCCAGCTGTGGGCATTACTGCACGGCTTATTGACGGGAGTAATAAAAAAATAATGTGGTATAATAGCTACCAATTAAACGGAGAAGAGAACATTATTGCGCTTGACTGGGGCAGGGTCAGGTCAGTCCATACCCTCGCTTATAAAGCTGTTTCCGGGTTAGTGAAAGAAATGAGCAGGAAAAAATGGAAAGATTAGTTCTTGGCGTTGCGTTCGGACTGTAAATTATGGAAACCGACTTAAACAAGCGGCCTGTTTTGATTATGCACGGGAGCAATTTATCTTTCCTTTGTCTATGTTCTTTGCTTTGTCTTCTGGCTGTGTTGGGATGTGCATCGGTTCCCGGTGAGCGGGCTGATGCTCTGGCATGGGTCGATGGAGAGCCGGTTACCAGAAAGGACCTGGAATATTCACTGCAGATTGCCCATCGCCGCGAAGACCTCTCAAATGCAAAGCAGATCGATATATCCCGGTATGTACAGAAGTTGATAGATGACAGATTGATTGTGCAGGAAGCTCAGCGCATGGGACTGGATGATGCACCGGAGGTCCGGGAGAAGGTCAGGGAATATATCTTGAGGGAGTCGGTAGTAAGACTGTATGATGAGGAAATCCTTGGCAAGGTTTCCGTGACCGGGGAAGAGATAACGAATTACTACAGGGAGAACTATGAAAAATATACGCTGTCTGTTATCGAAGCAGGTACGGAGAACGAAGCAGCAGAGATAATGGGCAAACTTCAGGGCGGGGAAAGGTTTGACAATTTTGCTATGGAATATGCTTCTCATTCAGAAAAGCAGAAGACCAAGGAGCGTGTCGTTAAAAAAAAGACTTTGAAGCGGGCCCTGCAGGAAGCCGTTGCCGGTTTAAAACCGGGTGAGATCAGCAGTGTTATAAAAGACCAGGATAAATATTTCATTGTGAAATTGTTGGACAGGCAGGCCGCACCGGATGAGGAATTGGCGTCTGTCAGAAAGAGCATTGAAGGCGCTCTTAAAGACGAGAAGATTAAACAGCGAAGCGCTGAATATCTCGTTGAACTTCGTAAAAAATCGGACGTGAAAATTGACCGGGAACTTTTGGCCTCTATGAAATTTCAGGAAGGAGACAAGACACGCGAAGAATGGTTAAATGATAAAAGGCCCCTTGTACAGGCAAATAACATGACTCTTGCAGCCGGCGATTTTGCAGCGATGCTCCCGGAAAAGCCCCTGAAATCGAACGAAGAAATCCTCGATACGTGGCTTGACCGCAAGATGGTCGATCTTGAGGCCCTCAGCCGTCATTATGATATTAACACAGACCTGAAGGATATGGTGCAGCGTTATAAAAACGAATTGCTTAAAGCCGCATTTGCCAGGAATGTGATCAACCCCCAGATTAAGATATCAGACAGGGATACGGAAGATTATTACCATGGCCACCAGACTGAGTATACCAAACCCGTTAAGTACAGGACCCAGCAGATTACACTGAAGTCTTCGGAAGACGCACAGGAAGTGTTGAACAGTCTGGCGGGGGGCGCCAGTTTCTCCTGGCTTGCCAGGACCAAATCAAAAGATTCATTCGCCTCAGCCGGCGGGGTCACCGATTGGAAGACGAAAGACCAATTGCCCGGTCCCGTAAAGGATATTATTGATAATCTTAACGTGGGAGATATAAGTCCTGTATTGCCGATTGACGGCGAATATCTGATTTTCAGACTGATGGAGACGTCAGGGTTTGAAGTTGAGGAATTCAGCAGTGTGAAAGGATTGGCATACCAAGCAGCTTATAAAGACAAATTTTATGAAATATATAATGCATACCTTGATAAATTAAAAAAAGACGCCCGGATAGAACTCAACGACGATGTTGTCCGGTCTTATGAAGAAACCTTTAAAAAATAGAAATCTTCTTTTGAGGGGCTATGAGGATGGGATCCGGATTCAGACATTTCATTTTTAAAATTTCCTTATTGGCGGTTGTATTTCTTTTTGTCCAGTGCGCTCCTGAAACAAGACCGGTCAGGAAAGGATTTGTGCCTAAACCATGCATGGAATGCCACACTGAAATACAGAACGACTTCTCGAAGCCGTACGTGCATGATCCTATGATTAAACGTAATTGTGAGGCATGTCATCTTCGTCACGGAAGACTGGCGGTAAAGTCATTTGTCGAGAGGGAAGAACGAAAACTCTGTTTCATCTGTCACACGAAGATGGCCCTGGATGTCGAGCAGATGACCAGCGTACATACCGTCCTGAAGAAAGGAAGCTGTCTGCCGTGCCACAACGCCCATGCATCTGACAACAAATCACTTCAGAAAAAGCTGGGGAACGAGCAGTGTTTTATGTGTCATGATAAAGCCCCATTTGAAAGGACGAAGCGGCATAAGCCTCTGGATGACGGGTGCCTGGCCTGTCATGCAGCCCATGGGTCTCAGCACAAGAATAACCTGATCAAGGAGGAAGTGGATCTGTGCCGGTCGTGTCATATATATGAGGTAGACGGTTTCAGAAATGCCCATAAAAAATATCCTGTGGAGAAGGGGACATGCTCCGGCTGCCACACATCTCACAGTTCTTCAAATGACAAGCTTTTGAGGGAATCGGTCCATGAGCCGCTTGTGCTCGGACAATGTAATGCGTGCCACAAACCGGATACGGACCCTGAGCCTCTTGCCCTGATTGCTCCGGATGGTAAACTGTGTTATGCCTGCCATGAAAAAGAAGAAAAGGAATATAAGACTGCATATATCCATCCCCTGACAAATGACGGCAAATGCCTGAGCTGTCACAGCCCGCATGCTTCAGACTATCCCAGGGTCACCATGAGAGGTAAAAATGATCTTTGCACGGAATGTCATATGGAAAAGCCGGATATGAAGGTCAGCAACCTGCATGAGCCGATAAAAAAAGACGGCTGCGTTGCCTGCCATAATCCGCACGCGTCGGAAAATAAGTTTTACCTCAAAGCAGCTGAAAAAAAGATATGTCTTACGTGCCATCCCAAAGTCCAAGAAGAGTTAATAACGGCGAAGTCTTCACACAGGCCTTTTTCAGAGATCGAATGCTCAAAATGCCATGATTCACACGGTTCAAACAATCCCGGGATACTCAGGTCGCCGCTGACCGACCTGTGCTATGAGTGCCATAAAGATGCTGCAGAAAAATATTTTAAAACATATGTCCATAAACCGGTGAGTGACAGGCAATGCTCCGCCTGCCATGCATCACACTCCTCCGGATATGATAAATTATTAAAGGTGTCAGAGTCGGATCTGTGTGTGAAGTGCCATGAGAGCATGTATCTTGAAGTTGAGGAGGAAGGTACCCATCCACTGTTCAGGGACAAAAAGTGCGGCACCTGCCACGATCCGCATGCAAGCGATTATGTTGCATCCACCCTTATGCCGTCCAATAAACTCTGCTTCACGTGTCATGAGGCCGTCATGTCAGGACTAACGAAAAGCACCGTTAAACATCTTCCTGTAGAGGAGGGAAAATGTTCGGAATGCCACAGTCCTCACGGGACGAAGCTCAAATATCAATTATTGAACCGTCCCAATGAACTATGCCTCTCCTGTCATGAGAGGATAATTACAACGACAGAGAGAAATGGGCATATATACATGGAAAACGGTGACTGCCTCAGTTGTCATAATTCTCATTATTCAGACATTAAGTATTTACTCAAGGGTGCTGACCCTGCGATATGTGTCCAATGTCACGCTGTCGATACAGAAAGGCTGCTGAAAGTGCACAGGGAACCAATAAACAAGATCGGCCGCTGCACAAGCTGTCATGAACCCCATGTAACGCAAAAGCCCGGATTGCTGAGAGAGATAATGCACGAACCGTTTACCAGGGGAGATTGTGAGGCCTGCCATGTATAGAGAAAAAAATAAAAATGAAAAATTAAAAATAATAAATAATGGGAATGACAGGGGCATAATAATTTGCAAACTCCAATATGCGGTTTGTTTATTTATAATCAGTTTTATTCTTACGTGGGGAGCAGCTGATGCACAGGTAAAACTCAAGACAGCGGTGCCCGACCTCTGTTTTGAATGCCACAAAGAACTGAAAAACGCCCAGTCAGACCCGGTTGTACATTTTTTATTTAAGGACGGCAAATGCGTTAGCTGTCACGACGCACACGTCAGCAAGAGAAAGGGCCTGCTCATTGATAAAGTGGATTCTATCTGCCTCGGATGCCATGACAGCATTAGAAATCGGCTTGAAAATGCCATTGTCCACGGCGCTCTCAGGGACTATAGCTGTACAGAATGCCACTCCGCCCACAGTTCAAAAAACAGGGCTCTGCTCACCAAAGAGGAAAAGGGCCTCTGTCTTAATTGTCATGAAGATTTGAACCGGCAGTTGGAGAAGCCCTATGTATGCCGTCCCTTTAAGGACGGGGAGTGCTCATCCTGTCACAATTCACATGCATCACCGGTAAACAGTCTTCTGGTCTACCAGCCTAACAAACTGTGCAAAAAATGTCATGAACCGAGATGCAGGGCCGGCCAGGTGTCGCTTGCTTCTGCAGTGGAAGGCAGCGATTGTACGAGCTGTCATTCCGGTCACAGTTCCATTGATAAAGGCCTTCTCGGACCGTTCGGCCATAAGGTCTTTCTCGAGAAGAATTGTGAGGAGTGTCATAATCCGATCAAATCGCCTCGGGACATAACCACTAAGCTTAAAGGAGCTGATTTATGTTTCAAATGCCATAAAAGAAATATGTCGAAATTTGAATATGTCGACAATGATATACATGTTAAAGATGCCAAGAACCCGTGCACCGTCTGTCATGATGAGCATGCTTCAAACCAGAAGAATCTTACCAGGAAGGAATCGGATGTTTGCGCAAAGTGCCATGAGAGTACGGAAAGAAGGACATCGGCCATGGAAGGCGCACTCAAATCAGTTGGATGTGAGCCGATCAAGAACAGAAAATGTTTTGAGTGTCATATCCCTTCTCATTCATCCCGTCCGCTTAATTACCGGGCGGATGAAATTCCGCTTTGCGCCCGATGCCATGCAGCACAGCATAAGATTACGCATCCTGTCGGTATTGATATTAAAGATCCCCGCAACGGCCGGCCATTGACCTGCAATTCATGTCATAGTATGCATTCTGCAAGCGCCGACTTTATGCTTACCCATGACAGAAAGAGGGCACTCTGTATCCAGTGTCATAAGATGTGAGATATGGATGGGATCTCCTTTTTGTCTATCAGAAATTTGACTGATTCCGGAGCAAGCGCCAGGCATTATTATTGCATTATATTTAAATCAGCATATAAACTATTGGTGGGAGTTGCGTAAATTTGATCCGATTGAAATTACACATATTTCTTCTGTTAATCGTGCTGCTCGTCCCTCTGTTTTCGGTTGACGTACCGGCTGTGATTACCGGAAAATGCAGCGATTGTCATACGATGCATAACAGCCAGAACGGGGCTGCCGTGGTTTCGTACATATTCGGTTCAGAGACAACCGATGCCAAGGACTACCTATTGATAGGAACATGCCTGGGATGTCATGCCCAGGGTGGCCCCAGCATGGTTGCAAATGTAAACGGCAATGATACCCCCCAGGTTTATCACACTGATGCAACAGGTGATCTGGCAGGCGGTAACTTTGCCTATATAATCGGGACAAAGGGCTCAGGAGCATCTGATGCGAAGGGCCATAATGTTATTGATTTTGGCAATAACGAAGATACACTTACATCTCCGCCCGGGCATCACGATCCTGACGGGATAGGGATAAATATAACCTGTGACAGCATAGCCGGATGTCACGGCGTTCGAAAATCGGGTGGCGGTATTTATGGTACGCATCATCGTAATGTTGACGGCAAGCTTACTACTGCTGATGAAGCATATAACAGTTTCCGGTTTTTGACTGGAGTTAAAGGACTTGAGGACGCTGACTGGCAGAAAACAAAAAGTGTGTCAGACCACAACGAGTATTTCGGGGTGACAACACCGATGACCTACAGCTCAAACTGTAATATCTGCCATAATCCCTCGGGAATCAAGCCTGCAAATAACACGATAAGCGGGTTCTGCGGCACGTGTCATAGAAGCTTCCATGTGACAGATCAAATCGGCGGCTCAACTTCTCCCTTTACAAGGCATCCGACCGATGTGATTTTACCGGGAAGTGGTGAGTATTCAAGTTATAACGGGGTAGGGAACCCGTATAGTTTTGTCGCTCCTGTTGCCCGGACTACGGTCCCTGATACCCCGGGGAGTACCGTTGCTCCGGGCACGGACGTTGTTATGTGCCTGTCCTGTCATGCAGCCCATGCAAGTGACAACGCTGACATGATGAGGTGGAACTATAAGAGTGCGACCCTGTCAACAGCCATTTCAGGATGTAACGTATGTCATACGGGAAAGAATTAGTGAGAGAGGAGAACCCTGCGGGAATGGGAAGACAACATGAAAACGAAGACATAATGGGACCAGCGGAATCTTTAAGGTTGAATAAGGTAAAGATATTTTTATTGACACTATGCAGCTTGCTTCCCTTGTGCGGATTACTTGATATCAAGACGGTTAATGCCGGCGCATACCTGAATTCTGCTCATGGAAATTCTACATATGGAGTCAAAAGAAGCGCCTCGGGTTTTCCCGCTGATTATACAAAAGGTTTGTGCGGCCACTGCCATGAGCAGCACGCCAGTATTGACGGGTCTGAACCGGAGCCGATAGAGGGGGCCCCGTCAAACTATGAATTGTTCTATAGCAACTATTTGAATCAGACAGATAATTTTTGCTATCAGTGTCACACGGATGTTGGTTCGTACCAGACGGGCGGCAGTTTGATAAACCGGAGCTACAGCTTCAGGGCAGGAGGATGGACCGCTGATCCGCTTAATGATGTCCTGGAAGCATTTTCATTCACCACTCCAGCTGCCTCACATAATCTTGATGATATAAAAACAATCATTACCGCGAAAAGCTGGAATTATACATCGGACTCAAACCCCTGTGATGCATGCCATAATCCTCATGCTGCCCAGGGTGATCCGGTCGGCGCCCCAAACAGCGCTAAAAGTTCCGGCACAAGGGGCTGGCCTGTTTCCCGTCCCAGCCTGCACAGCAAGGATAACAGCGTATGGGGTCTATGGGGAGATAGCTCCGGAGAAAAAATGAGTGATTATGCCGGGCTGCTCATATATCAGGCTCCTTACCGGTATAATTCCGCTACCACGTATGAACCTGACGGATCTACAACGCAGGATGGATCAAACCTTGCTGATTATGTTACCTTCTGTACGGACTGCCATAATACGATAAATACCATCTATAGCACTACGCTTGGAAGGAACCTGCGCACTATTGACTGGACTGCAGCCAAGCATGGCAAAGGGGCAGCTGTACTCGACAGCGCTTCCGACATATATTCGCCTTATCAGGACGCCCAGTTAGGCGATTATGTTCTGGCCTGTACCGACTGTCACGAACCACACGGGTCCTCAAACGTATTCTTTATCAGGGGAGAGGTGAATGGCAGTGTTCCGGTCACTGTGCTCACAGAAGCAGGAACAAACGATGGCCCAGGGAGCAGGTGCAACACTGAATGGACCTACCTTTGCGGTAAATGCCATAAAAGGCTTGGTGCTTCGGATGGACATGCCCATCCTTCATATATTCCGCCTGATACGGAAGGTTGTTCGGACGCTGCCTGCCATAGTGGTGATGATGGGTGTATCTACACATCATGCGGTACATGTCATTATCATGAATCCGATACTGTTTTCGGAACGTCTTATGGTGAAAAATTATTTTAATGCATGAATGGAGGATATCGATAACAATGATTAAAGGCTTATTAACAATGACAGGAAGCTGCCTGTGCCTGCTTCTTTTTTTACAGGCCAATCTGGTATATGCAGCCGCACAACGGAATCCTGCCACAATGCAGGACCATATCGAAAAGGTAAAACGCAAGAACCCTGCCGAATATCAGAAGATGGTGGACAAGGCGGGAGGGAATATTACCAACTGTATAAGCTGTCATACAGACATAGGAAAAAAGAAAAACACGCCAGGCCAGACAGCTCCCCGATAAGCATGTCAGATAAATACCGGAACCCTAATGATTGTTCTTTTCTGCCGGGATGGATGGACTGTTAACGGAAGATTTAGATTTAAAACTTGTCCTTATGGCAGGCAACACAGATTTGCAGATTGACCCCGGACAACCGCAGCCTGTATTTCTCGCTTGCACCCTTTGAACTCGCCCTGTCTCCTGGAATCACGCCCCGTTCATGTGGATTATGACAGGTGGGACAGGTAATCTTGCCTTCATAATTAAGCGGAAGAATGATGCCGAATTTCTTTTCTGTCTCCTTTATGTTTTCCACAATGGTAGGATTTGGAGTTACCAGGTGGTTGGCATTTATCGGATGGAACTGACTTTGCTTGTAATGACACCTGAAACACAGTACTTCAAGGTCGCCGATGAGTTTTACCTCTTTGAAAGTGGCGTGCTTTTCATCGGGCTTTTCGATATGGCAGTACAGACATTTATCTGCAATGATGGCCCCGGTTTCTGTTATCTGGTTATGAGGATCAAGCATGGTATATTTCTTTTCATCGTGGCACCTGAAACAAAGAGTTGTCCGGCTTACATACGGCGCTCCCCTCAAGAACCTCTGGTTAATGGCTTTAAATCGAGGGTTCTTTTGACATTGGAGGTACATATCATGACAGGTGGCGCATGAAATCTTCCCGTCTTGCAGGGGGAAATCCGATTGCATTTTTGTCTTTTTTTCTGCGGAAGGGACTATATCTACCGGATGTATGTACGTGCCGGGAGTATAACCGTGACACTTGCACAGTTGAGTATAATCGCCGCCGAATTTCAGGAATGTATCGTCGCCTGGCGTGGGGGTTTTTTCGTGACACTCGCTGCAGTATTTGCCTGAATAATGTACGTCAGTCTTGTCCGTGACCTGTTCCGCACCATTTACCACTGTTTGTGCGGATGGATACAACGCGAGGAGAAAGACAGCGAATATGACTTTAATTACCAACCTATTCATCTTATCGATAATTATTTTCTGGTTAACTTAACAGTGCTATGCTATTAATTTAATATTATATATTAAGGTGCTTTAGTTTAGCATAAAACTTATATCCCAACAAGTATATGTGTAAAAAGCCCGGTGCTTATGAGAGGGGAAGTGAGAAGAATTTTATATCAGGAGATTAAATCCCTGTTTATCTTTATGTCCATCTGGCGTTTAATGGACTCAATATAAGCCTGTATCATCTGACCGCTTTTTGAAGAGCGGAAGATGGACCGCAGTTGGTCCTTGTTTCCTGCATTCATCGACTCAAGAATTTGTAATTCCTCTGATGACAGTTCTGATGTTTCTCCGATTAAATTGCTTATCTTAGAAATAATCAGGTCGTTCTTCATGCTGTTTTCAAATGATTGAGGGGTCAAGCGGTTTAATCTTAAGGCCCTTTTATATACTTCAGAGTCGAATACACCGTCTTTCTGAAAATAGGGGGTATTTATTATAGCCTCCTGAAGCTCTTTTTCGGTCACCGTTATCCCTGCTTTTGGAGCGGCAGCAACCAACACCATCCTGTTTACCAGTGTCGTGAGTACCCGGTCTTTGAGGTTTAACTTTTCAATTTCTTCCGGGCTCTTGTTCTGTTCTTTCAGACGTTTGACTTCATTATCATATGCCCTCCAATATTCATCGAGGGTTATCTTTTCACCTTCAACACTGGCTACATATGTCACCTGTGGATTGTCCTGTGGCCCGATACCCCAGAAGACGAACGCCACGGTAATCATGATTGTGATTGCCGAAAGCACGATCACAGTGAAGAATTTATGGCTTTGCATTGTTTTTAGCATAGGATAATATAGCTTATGGGGCGGTCAAAGGGCAAGACAGCGGAAACTTAATGATCATAGAATTCATCGAGGATCTCTTTTGCGCCTTTTGCAAGGAGTTTTTCAGCCAGCGCTGTTCCAAGAGATTCGGCTTTTTCCGGGTAGCCTTCTGATATGTCTTTTATGAGGGTTTTTCCGTCCAGGCTTCCGACCAGGCCTTTAATAACAATCCTGCCGTCTTTCATCTTTGCGTAAGCGGCAATGGGCACCTGGCAGCCTCCCTCGAGTTTTTTAAGGAAAGCGCGTTCGGCCCTGACACAGACTGATGTCTCTTCATGATTTAATTTTTTCAGAAGGCCGTTCATGAATTCATCATCCACCCTGCACTCTATTCCGACCGCACCCTGTCCAATCGCAGGAAGACTGACTTCAACAGGCAGATGTTCTGTAATCCTGTCTGCAAATCCGAGCCTCTTTACGCCGGCGGTGGCAAGAATGATAGCATCAAATTCACCTTCGGCAACTTTTCTGAGTCTTGTATCGACATTGCCCCTGAGCTGTGTGATCTTAAGGTCCGGACGCACGTGTAACAGCTGGCATATTCTTCTCAAACTGCTTGTGCCGATATTTGCTCCCTGCGGCAGGTCCGTAAAACTCTTTATGCCCCTCCCTGCAATGAATGCGTCCCGGGGGTCTTCCCGTTTTGTGATTGCGGAAAGATGAAGGCCCTCGGGCAGATCAGTCGGGACGTCCTTCATGCTGTGAACGGCCAGGTCGGCCTCTCCCCTGAGCATCGCTTCTTCAATTTCCTTTACAAAAAGCCCTTTCCCGCCGACCTGCGCGAGCGGGACGTCAAGGATCTTATCTCCTGTCGTCTTTATCTTGTTCAGTTCAATATCAAATGCAGGATTTATTCCCAGAAGCAGGGACTTGACCCACTCGGCCTGCCATAGAGCGAGCTTGCTTCCCCTTGTTGCGATAACTATTTTACGTTTTGTCATTATCATCACTCTCTATTTGTAAATTATACAGTTTCTGGATAATACCCAGCATTTGTTCCTTGTCATCCTCCTCTGCCTTGAGCGCAGCCGTCGGAGGATGGATAAGCTTGTTCACGATGGAGGAGGTAAGCTGCTCTATCGATCTTATGGTTTTCTCTTCCAGTGGGCCCATCTTCAAAAGGGTTTTTTCGACCTCGTTTTTTCTGATTTCCTCTGCCTTGTTCCGGAGGGCCACAATGGTCGGGGTCGCGGTCAGCGCAGCAGTCCATTTCAGAAAGGACCCTATTTCTTCGTCCACAATCTGCTCTGCTTTTTCAGCTTCTTTTGCCCTCTCCTGAATGTTCGTATCGATAATCCCCTGAAGGTTATCTACATCATAAAGATACACATTATCGAGGTCGTTGATCGCGGGATCAATATTTCTCGGCACTGAGATATCGATGATAAACATGGGCTTCTGTTTTCTCTCTTTCATTATCTTATGGACCTCGTCTTTCATCAATATATAGTGCGGGGCCCCGGTAGAGCAGATGACGATATCAGTGTATCGAAGTTCCTGTGTGAAATTATCAAACAGGACCACCTTCCCTTGAAACTCACAGGCAAGCTCCTCCGCCCTTGCTGTTGTGCGGTTGGTCACATAACCGTCTTTTATGCCGCTGTTTATCAGATGTCTTGCAGCGAGTTCCGCCATTTCACCGGCGCCGATAAGCATGAAAGATTTTGTGGTCAGATCGTCAAATATTTTCTTGGCGAGTTCAACAGCGGCGAAGCTGATGCTGACGGCGCTTTCCGCGATTTTTGTTTCTGTCCTGATACGCTTTGCCACGGAAACGGATTTGCGCATCAGCTTGTTGAGGTACATACCGGTAGTTTTGTTCTTAAGGGCAGCGTCATAAGCATCCTTTAACTGACCGAGTATCTGGGGCTCTCCGACCACCATTGAGTCAAGGCTTGATGCGACCCTGTACATGTGCCTTATCGCTTCCTGGCCTTTATGGATGTATAGTGATTTATCCAGGAGGGCTTTCGGCACGTTATGAAAATCCGAGATGAAATCTTTGATCCCTTCGACCCCTGCATTGATTTCATTTACCCCTGCATATATTTCAACCCTGTTGCATGTTGATAATATGATATTCTCTCTTACCGTATTGGAAGTTTTCAGGATGTTCACGGCCTCTTCAAGCTTGGGGCCGTTAAAGGCCACTTTTTCCCTGACCTCAATGGGCGCTGTCTTATGGTTCAGTCCGACTACTAAAATTTCCATAATTTAATAAACGTAATGCGTAACGTGTGATGAATAATGAGTAATGTGTAATGCATAATGAGATTCACATCACGGATTACGGTTTGCTTACATAAATACATGACTTCCCTTCAGGATCAGCGTAACACCAAAGAAGGCGAATATTATTATCGCAAAGCCGACGATCGAGAGAATGGCCGCCTTTTTGCCGCGCCATCCGACGGTAAGCCGTAAGTGAAGTACAAGCGCATAAATAAGCCATGTAATGAGGGACCATACCTCTTTGGGGTCCCATCTCCAGTACGTTCCCCAGGCAGAGTTGGCCCATATTACCCCGGTGATCATGGCAAAGGTAAGGAGGGGAAACCCCAGTGTTATGAGATGGTAATTAATATCGTCAAGGACCTGAAGGCTCGGCAGCTTCTGAAACAGTCCGCCCAGGTGCTTTGATTTCACGAAACGCTCCTGGAGGAGATACATGATCCCAATACCGCAGGCCATTGCAAAAGCGGCATCGCCCAGAAAGGCCAATATAACATGAATACCGAACCAGTAGCTTTGAAGCACGGGGCTTAATGCCTTTATCTCCCGGGGGAATATTGATGCTGAAAGCATAAGTATAAAAACTATGGGCATAATAAACGAGCTGAGAAGCCCGAGCTTGTAACGGAGCTCATGGAAAAAGAACAATATCAGTACGCACCAGGAAAAAAATGAAGTCGCCTCATGCATATTTGTGACAGGGATGTGGCCGCCCTGAACGTACCTTACAATTATATTTGCGGTATGAAAAAGAAAACCTGTTGCCGCAAGATAAAACGCCAGCCGGGAAGTGGTTTTTTTCCCCCGGAAAATTTCTACTATTCCTGCGATGGTGGCGATGAAATAAAAGGTAAGTGCCAGCTCAAAGAGAAGGACATTTATTTCCATGTGTAAATCATATACTCCTTGCCTGTCAGTTATTTAATAACTGGATAAATAATGTGTTGTACACATTGATTATATCTCGGCGGTTATCAGAATATTCTTAATTTTATTATATTGTGACTATAATTATCTGATATATTTTTTGACATAGGTGATGAATTTGTCAATTTCACCCTGTTTTTCTATTAAGTCTATCCGGAAAGTGAGGGCATTTTTTTGTGATAACGGGATTATTGAAGCTGGATCTTTTATCATATTTGGGGAATTCACCACTATGATATCTGCCTTTTCGCTCACCTCCCCGGCCGAAGGCTTTATCTGTCCGTCCACTCCGATAATAAATATAATCAGATCGGGATTCAGATACTTGGCAGGACTGTTCCCTTCAACCACTACGCCTTTCAGCCCCTCCATCCTGTTCATCGCGAGGCGCAAGTCATTTTCCAGGTCACTGCCGCTGCTTTTGACCCATACAACCTTCTCAGCTCCGGCGCGGGACATAATTGCAGTATCTTTGTCATTTTGCATGATGATGTCCGGATCATCAATGACAGAAGTATAAAGAGAGGTTTTTGTGAACTTAATTGCGCCGAAGCCTTTGAGGTTTTCAAGCAGGATCGAGCAGAGCGTTGTTTTTCCCACTTTGCTGTGGGCCCCGGTTACGGAGATTACTTTAAATGACATGAATACAGGATACAGGATGCAGGATGTAAGGTGCAAGATTTGTAGGCGGAAACGTTGGCCCACATTTCTCGGTCGTGTTGGCTTCGAGGCTATATGTATTTATACCCTCTCAGTTGTGTGAACAAACCGCAGGTTAAACACGCTATGGCTCAACAGAGCCCGTCCTGAGTAAGTGTCGCACTTCGACAAGCTCAGTATGACAATCGAACAAACAGTCATCCTAGACCTGTTTGTCATCCTGAGCTTGTCGAAGGATGGCGAATTGCTGCCATATCGTTATTTCTCGAGTCCCTCACATTTGT
>Ga0079037_100000807_pt1 | contig 15268 bp, 12 predicted proteins | sample Mud3Dept4metaG_FD_71479 | JGI IMG/M metagenome (GOLD analysis project Ga0079037, IMG submission 71479) | Freshwater wetland microbial communities from Ohio, USA, analyzing the effect of biotic and abiotic controls - Mud 3 Core 4 Depth 4 metaG | ecosystem: Environmental > Aquatic > Freshwater >... | reverse complement strand
CAACCTGTCGGCGGGGGTGCTCGCCTTCGACGACGGGCAGCGGCTGCGGTCGTTCAATCCCAGCGCCGCCGCCATCATGGGGATCGACCCCGAGCGGCTCGCCGACGCGCCGCTCCCGCGCTGGGGCGAGCGCGAGCCGGCGATGGCCCCGCTCGCGCGCGAGCTCATCGCCGCGTTCGAGGGCGGCACCGCCGAATGGCAGCGCGAGGTCGAGCTCGCCACGCCCGACGGGGAGCGGGTGCTGCTCGTGCGCGGAACGCGGCTTGCCGTCGGCAGCGAGAGCGGGTTCGTCGTCGTCTTCGACGACATCACCCACGTCCTGCAGGCGCAGCGCGCGGCGGCCTGGAGCGAGGTCGCGCGCCGGCTCGCGCACGAGATCAAGAACCCGCTCACGCCGATCCAGCTCTCCGCCGAGCGCCTGCAGCTCAAGCTGGCGTCCAAGCTCGCCGGCCCCGACGCCGACATGCTGGTGCGCTCCACCGACACGATCGTCAACCAGGTCGCCACCCTGAAGAAGATGGTCGACGCGTTCCGCGATTACGGGCGCATGCCGGAGCCCGCGATGCAGGCGGTGGACGTCAACGCCCTGCTGCGGGAGGTCCTCAATCTTTACGGCTCGCTCGCCTCCAGCCTGCGGCTGGAGCTGGCCGAAGGGCTGCCTGCCGCGTTCGCCGACCCGGCCCAGCTGCGGCAGGTCATCCACAACCTGCTGCAGAACGCGCAGGATGCGCTGGCGGGCACGGGCGAGCCGCTCATTACGGTGCGCACCGAGCCGCAGGGCGCCGCGGTGCGCGTGAGCGTGACCGACAACGGCGCCGGCTTCCCCGAGACGATCATGAAGCGCGTGTTCGAGCCGTACGTCACCACCAAGCCCAAGGGCACCGGGCTGGGGCTCGCGGTCGTGCGCAAGATCATCGAGGAGCACGGCGGCCGCATCGAGGTCGAAAATATCCGGCCGCACGGCGCGCGCGTGGCGTTTTCGCTGCCGGCCGTGACGACTGCCCTGAAAAAAACCGCCGCGCAGATGTAGACTAGCCTCCCCCTATGCAGCAGATCCTTGTAGTCGACGACGAAGTAGGCATCCGCGAGCTCCTCTCGGAGATCCTGCACGACGAGGGCTATCGCGTGACGCTGGCGGAGAACGCCGGGCAGGCGCGCGCGGCGCGCGGCCAGGCGCGGCCGGACCTCGTCCTGCTCGACATCTGGATGCCCGACACCGACGGCATCACGCTGCTCAAGGAGTGGGCGGCCGCCGGCCAGCTCACCATGCCGGTGGTCATGATGTCCGGCCACGGCACCATCGACACCGCGGTCGAGGCGACCAAGATGGGCGCCTTCGACTTTCTCGAGAAGCCGATCGCGCTGCAGAAGCTGCTTGCCACCGTCGGCCGCGCGCTGAAGAGCGGCGCGCAGCAGCCCAAGCCGGAGCTTTCGCTCGCCGCCCTCGGGCGCGGCGCGGTGATCGCCGGCCTGCGCCAGCGGCTCGAGCGCCTCGCGGGGCTGCGCGCGCCGCTGCTGCTCACCGGCGAGCCCGGCAGCGGCCTGGAGCTGTGCGCGCGCTTCCTGCACCAGCCGAGTGCGCCCTGGGTGGCTCCGGAGAGCTACTCGGCGCTGGCCGAGACGCCGCTCGACGTGCTCGGCGAGGCGCGGGAGGGCACGCTTTTCATCCACGACGTGAGTGAGCTCACCCGGCTCGAGCAAAAGGGCCTGCTGCTCGCCATCGGGCGGCTCGACAAGTTCAATGCGCGCCTGATCTGCGGGGCGACCCGGCCGCTGCCGGAGCTCGTGGCCGAAGGCGGCTTCGACAGCCGGCTCTACGGGGCACTTGCCGCAACCACGCTGCGGGTGCCCAGCCTGCGCGAGCACCGCGAGGACGTTCCCGACCTCGCCAACCTCCTGCTGTCGCGGTTGGTGGAGGTCAAGGAGACCCCGCCGCGGCGCTTCTCGACGGCGGCGCTCAACGCGCTGCGCAACTACGACTGGCCCGGCAACCTGCCCCAGCTCGAGGGCGTCGTGCGCTCGCTCGCGCTCGGCGCGAGCGGCAGCGAAATCGGGCCGGTGGAGGTCACCCGCCTGCTCGAGGGCCCGCCGGCCGTGGCCACCGCGAGTGCGGGCGCCCTGCCCCTCGACCTGCCGCTGCGCGAGGCGCGCGACGCGTTCGAGCGCGTCTACCTCGAGCACCACATTGCCCGCGAGGGCGGCAACATGAGCCGGGTCGCCGAGCGCGTCGGGCTCGAGCGTACCCACCTCTATCGCAAGCTGAAGCAGCTCGGAGTCAAGCTCGGCCGCCGCGGCGAAGAGTAACCCCCCTGCCGGCGTGGCGGCCGGCCCCCGATTGGACGATAATTGCGGCTCGATTCCGCCCGCCTTCCCCCGTCTCGTCCAGGACCGTCATGACCCCGCCTTCAGATCTCTCCAACGCGCTGCGCGCGCTCGCGATGGACGCCGTGCAGCAGGCGAACTCCGGCCACCCCGGCATGCCCATGGGCATGGCCGAGATCGCGGAGGTGCTGTGGAACCGCCACCTGCGCCACAACCCGGCGAACCCCGGCTGGGCCGACCGCGACCGCTTCGTGCTCTCGAACGGCCACGGCTCGATGCTGCTGTATGCACTGCTGCACCTGACCGGCTACGACCTCCCGCTGGAGGAGCTCCGGCGGTTCCGCCAGCTGCACTCGAAAACACCGGGTCACCCCGAGTACGGGTGCGCGCCGGGCGTCGAGACCACCACCGGCCCGCTCGGGCAGGGCCTGGCCAACGCGGTCGGCATGGCGATCGCCGAGCGCGTGCTCGCCGGCGAGTTCAACCGGCCCTGGTTCGAGATCGTCAATCATTTCACGTACGCCTTCGCCGGGGACGGCTGCCTGATGGAGGGGGTGTCCCACGAAGCCTGTTCGCTGGCCGGCACGCTGGGCCTCGGCAAGCTGATCGTCTTCTACGACGACAACGGCATCTCGATCGACGGGCACGTCAAGGGCTGGTTCGCCGACGACACGCCGCTGCGCTTCGAGGCCTACGGCTGGCACGTGATCCGCGACGTTGACGGCCACGACACCGCCGCCCTCGACGCGGCGGTGAGCAGCGCGAAGGCCGTCACCGGCCAACCGAGCCTCATTTGCTGCAAGACCGTGATCGGCAAGGGCTCGCCGAACAAGGCGGGGCATCACGACACGCACGGCGCGCCGTTGGGGGAAAAGGAGATCGCAGCGACCCGCGCCGCCATCGGCTGGAACCATCCCCCCTTCGAAATCCCTGAGGCGGTGCGCGCCGCGTGGGACGCGCGTGCGGCGGGTGCGCAGGCCGAAGGCGCCTGGAACGAGAAGTTCGCGGCCTACGGCGAGAAGTACCCCGAGCTCGCCGCCGAGTTCCGGCGCCGCATGGCAGGCGAGCTTCCCGGCGGCTGGGCGGCGCACTGCGAGAAGCTCCTCGCGCAGGTCGTCGCCAAGGCCGAGACGATCGCCACCCGCAAGGCGTCGCAGAACGCCATCGAGGCGCTCGGGCCGCTGCTGCCCGAGTTCGTCGGCGGCTCGGCCGATCTGGCGGGCTCCAACCTCACCCTGTGGTCCGGCTCGCGCGCCATCGGCAGGTCCGAGGGCGGCAACTATCTGCACTACGGCGTGCGCGAGTTCGGGATGGCGGCGATCATGAACGGCCTCGCGCTGCACGGCGGGATCATCCCGTACGGCGGAACGTTCCTCGTCTTCTCCGACTACGCCCGCAACGCGCTGCGCATCGCGGCGCTGATGAAGATCCGCGCGGTGTACGTCTTCACCCACGACTCGATCGGCCTGGGCGAGGACGGCCCCACGCACCAGCCCGTCGAGCACGCCGCGAGCCTGCGGCTCATCCCCAACATGGACGTCTGGCGCCCCTGCGACACCACCGAGTCGCTCGCCGCCTGGATCGCCGCGGTCGAGCGGCGGGACGGGCCGTCGAGCCTGCTCTTCTCGCGCCAGAACCTGCCGTTTCAGGCGCGCACGGCAGAGCAAACGGGGGGCATCCGCCGGGGCGGCTACGTGCTCGCCGAGGCCACCGGTGGCGCGCCGCGTGCGGTCATCATCGCCACCGGCTCCGAGGTGGCCCTCGCGCTCGAGGCCCAGAAGCTCCTCGCGGGACGCGGCGTGCCGGTGCGGGTCGTGTCCATGCCTTCGACCAATGTCTTCGACCGGCAGGACGCCGCGTGGCGCGAGTCGGTGCTGCCCCGCGGCGTGCCGCGTGTGGCGGTGGAGGCGGGAGTATCCGATTTCTGGCGCAAATACGTCGGCCTCGAGGGCGGGGTGGTCGGCCTCGACCGCTTCGGCGAATCCGCGCCGGCCGGCCAGCTCTTCAAGCACTTCGGCTTCACGCCCGAGAACGTCGCGCGGACGGTCGAGAGCGTGCTGCAGACGGTAAAATAGACAACTTTTTCGGTACCACGGGAGATACCCAACATGACCATCCGGGTCGCCATCAACGGCTACGGCCGCATCGGCCGCAACATCCTGCGCGCGCACTACGAGTCGGGCAAGAAGCACGACATCGCGATCGTCGCGATCAACGACCTCGGCAACGCCGAGACCAACGCCCACCTCACGCGCTACGACACCGCGCACGGCAAGTTCCCGGGGACGGTCGCGGTGGACGGCGACCACATGGTCGTCAACGGCGACCGCATCCGGGTCTTCGCGGTGCGCAACCCCGCCGAGATTCCCTGGGGCTCCCTCAACGTCGACGTGGTGCTCGAGTGCACCGGCCTCTTCACGAGCAAGGAGAAGGCCGGCGCGCACCTCAAGGGCGGCGCGAAGAAGGTCATCATCTCCGCGCCCGGCGGCAAGGACGTCGACGCGACCGTCGTCTACGGCGTGAACCACAAGACGCTCAAGGCCGCGCACACCGTCATCTCCAACGCCTCGTGCACGACCAACTGCCTCGCGCCCATGGCCAAGGTCCTGCACGAGAAGATCGGCCTCGTGAGCGGCCTCATGACCACGGTGCATGCCTACACCAACGACCAGGTGCTCACCGACGTCTACCACGAGGACCTGCGGCGCGCCCGCTCGGCGACGATGTCGATGATCCCCACCAAGACCGGCGCCGCGGCGGCGGTCGGCCTCGTGCTGCCGGAACTCAACGGCAAGCTCGACGGCTTCGCGGTGCGCGTGCCGACCATCAACGTGTCGCTCGTCGACCTGTCCTTCATCGCCGCCCGCGCCACGACGGTCGACGAGGTCAACGCGGCGATCAAGGCGGCGGCCGACGGCGAGCTGAAGGGCGTGCTCGAGTACAGCACCGGCCCGCTGGTCTCGATCGACTTCAACCACAACCCCGCCTCGAGCATCTTCGACGCGACGCTCACCAAGGTCTCGGGCGGCACGCTCGTCAAGGCGCTCTCCTGGTATGACAACGAGTGGGGCTTCAGTAACCGGATGCTGGATACCACGGTTGCGTTGATGGGCGCGAAGTAATGCGCTTCGCGATCACCGCCCCATTCATTGCGGCGAAGGCTAACATCGCTTGCGATGTCAGGGCGCGCAGCGCCGGCCGAAGCCACAACGAGTGGGGCTTCAGCAACCGCATTGCGGCGCGCTGACGCAATCGCGCACGACTTCGAGCTCCGGGACCCGACGTGAAATTCCTCCGCATGAACGACCTGCCCCTGGCGGGCAAGCGCGTGTTCATCCGCGCCGACCTCAACGTGCCGCAGGACGACGCCGGCAACATTACCGAGGACACGCGCATCCGTGCCTCCATCCCGGGCATCGAGCAGGCGCTGCGGGCCGGGGCGGCGGTGATGGTGACCTCCCACCTCGGGCGGCCGACCGAGGGCGAGCTCCGGCCCGATGACTCGCTGGCGCCGATCGCGCGGCGGCTCTCGGAGCTGGTGGGCCAGCCAGTGCGGCTCATCGCGGACTGGGTGGACGGCGGCTTCGAGGTGCGTCCGGGCGAGGTCGTGCTGCTCGAGAACTGCCGCGTCAACAAAGGCGAGAAAAAGAACGACGAGGCGCTCGCCCGCAAGATTGCGGCGCTGTGCGACGTCTACGTCAACGACGCCTTCGGCACCGCGCACCGCGCGGAGGCCACCACCCACGGCATCGCGAAATACGCGCCCGTCGCCTGCGCCGGCCCGCTGATGGCCGCCGAGCTCGACGCGCTGGGCAAGGCGCTCGGCAACCCGGCGCGCCCGCTGGTGGCGATCGTCGCCGGCTCCAAGGTCTCCACCAAGCTCACCATTCTGCGTTCGCTCGCGGCGAAGGTCGACCAGCTCATCGTCGGCGGCGGCATCGCCAACACCTTCCTGCTCGCCACGGGGCTGCGCATCGGCAAGTCGCTCGCCGAGCCCGACCTCGTGCCCGAGGCGCAGGCGATCATCGACCTCATGAAGTCCCGCGGCGCGCAGGTGCCGCTGCCGGTGGACGTGGTGGTGGCCAACGAGCTCTCCGCGCTGGCCCGCGCCAACCGCGTGCCGGCGACCGAAGTCGGCCCCGACGACATGATCCTCGACATCGGCCCCCGCACGGCAGCGGCCCTCTCGGCGATCATCGCGGAGGCCGGCACGATCGTCTGGAACGGCCCCGTGGGCGTGTTCGAGTACGACCAGTTCGCCGGCGGCACCAAGATGCTGGCGGCGGCGATCGCGCATTCGCGCGCCTTTTCGATCGCGGGCGGCGGCGACACGCTCGCCGCGATCGCCAAGTTCGGCATCGAGAAGCAGGTGGGCTACATCTCCACCGGCGGCGGTGCCTTCCTCGAATTCCTCGAGGGCCGGACGCTGCCGGCCGTGGCCGTGCTCGAGGAACGGGCCGCGGCCCGCTGAACCCCCGGAGGCTGTCCTGACCACCCGCCCGCACTTCGCACGCCGCACCAAGATCGTCGCGACCCTCGGGCCGGCGTCCAGCGACGCGCGCACCCTCGAGCGCATGATCGAGGCCGGGCTCGACGTCGTCCGGCTGAATTTCTCCCACGGGACCGCGAAGGACCACGCCCAGCGCGTCGAGCTCGTGCGCTCGCTGGCGCGGGCGGCAGGGCAGGCGGTCGGGGTGCTGGTGGACCTGCAGGGCCCCAAGATCCGCATCGGCAAGTTCGAAAAAGGGCGCATCACGCTCGCTGCCGGCGACAAGTTCGTGCTCGACGCCGACTGCAAGACGGGCAACGCGTCGCGCGTGGGCCTCGACTACAAGAACCTGCCGCGCGATGTCGTGGCGGGCGACACGCTGCTCCTCGATGACGGGCGCATCGTCCTCGGCGTCGCGCAGGTGCGCGGGAGCAAGATCCACACCGTGGTCGAGCAGGGCGGCGTGCTCTCGGACAACAAGGGCATCAACCGCAAGGGCGGCGGGCTCACCGCGCCCGCGCTCACCGAAAAGGACATGGCGGACATCGAGACCGCCGCGAAGCTGAAGGCCGATTTCCTCGGCGTGTCCTTCCCGCGCTCGGGCGCGGACATCGACTGGGCGCGCGAGCTCATGCACAAGGCGGGCGGCAAGGCGCTCATGATCGCCAAGATCGAGCGCGCCGAGGCCATCCCCGCGCTCGGGGAGATCCTCGATGCCGCCGACGGCATCATGGTGGCGCGCGGCGACCTGGCGGTCGAGGTCGGCGATGCCGCCGTGCCGGCGCTGCAGAAGCGCATGATCCGCATGGCGCGCGAGAAGAACCGCCTGGTGATCACCGCGACCCAGATGATGGAGTCGATGATCGCGAGCCCGATTCCGACGCGGGCGGAGGTCTCGGATGTCGCCAATGCCGTGCTCGACGGGAGCGACGCCGTGATGCTCTCCGCCGAGACGGCGGCCGGGCACTACCCGGTCGAGACGGTGGCCGCCATGGCCCGCGTCTGCATCGAGGCCGAGAAGGAGGACTTCGGGCAGCACGAGCGCCGCAGCATTGCGGCCCCCGCCGACGTCGAGGAGGCGATTGCCCGCGCGGCCATCTTCACCTCCAACAACCTCAACGTCCGCGCCATCGCCGCGATGACCCAGAGCGGCAAGACGGCGCTGCTGATGTCGCGGCTGCAGACCCGCGTCCCGGTTTACGCGCTGTCCCCGGTGGTCGAGACGCGCCGGCGCGTGAGCCTCTTCCGCGGGGTCTACCCGGTGCTGTTCAAGGGCGTGCCGGACCCCGAGAAATGCCTGCACCTCGCCGAAGACGAGCTGCTGAAGCGCGGGGTCGTGCAGAACGGCGACACCATCGTCCTGACGATGGGCGAGCCCTTCGGCAAGTCCGGCGGCACCAACACCATGAAGATCGTCAAGGTGGGGGAGCTGCGCCGCGGCTGAGCGGCAGGCGGGCGGCGGCGGAGTATAATTTTTGCCCGCTTCAGCCGGACCCCGACCGATTTTTCCGGGCTACCAATACCGACACTAGAGCACAGGAGACCGAGATGTTCGAGCGCGAAATGGCGGACGTCGCCAAGGCCATGGTGGCCCCCGGCAAGGGGATACTCGCCGCCGACGAGAGCGGCGGCACGATCAAGAAGCGGTTCGACGGCATCGGCGTCGAATCCACCGCCGAGAGCCGCCGCGCGTACCGGGAGATGCTGTTCACCACGCCGAAGCTGGGCGAGCACGTGAGCGGGGTCATCCTCTACGACGAGACGCTGCGCCAGTCCACCCGCGACGGCGTTCCCTTCGCCGAGCTGCTGAAGAAGAACGGCATCCTGCCCGGCATCAAGGTCGACACCGGTGCGAAGAACCTCGCCGGCGCTCCCGGGGAGACCGTGACCGAGGGCCTCGACGGCCTGCGCGAGCGGCTCGCCGAGTACCGCAAGCTGGGCGCGGTGTTCGCCAAGTGGCGCGCGGTCATCACCATCGGCGCGGGCATCCCCAGCCGCTACTGCATCGAGGCGAACGCCCACGCGCTCGCCCGCTACGCGGCGCTGTGTCAGGAGGCCGGCATCGTCCCCATCGTCGAGCCCGAGGTCCTGATGGACGGCGACCACACGATCGAGCGCTGCTACGAGGTCACCGAGGACACCCTGGTCACGGTCTTCACGGAGCTGCACCGCCAGCGCGTGGACGTCGAGCGCGCCGTGCTCAAGCCGAGCATGGTGATCTCCGGCAAGAGCTGTCCGCAGCAGGCGGGGGTGCAGCCGGTCGCCGCAGCCACCGTCCGCTGCCTGAAGCGGTCGGTCCCCGGGCTCCTGCCCGGCATCGTCTTCCTCTCGGGGGGGCAGAGCGACGAGCTGGCGACGGCCCACCTCAATGCCATGAATGCCATGGGAGTTTCCCTGCCCTGGCCGCTCTCCTTCTCGTACGGTCGTGCACTGCAGCAACCGGCGCTCAAAGCCTGGAAGGGGCAGGCGGGGAATGTTGCAGCGGCCCAGAAAGCGCTATACCATCGCGCCCGCATGAACGGTGCCGCCAGTCTCGGCAAGTACCGCGCCGAGATGGAAAAAGAGGCCCTCGCGGCCTGACCGGCGGACCGGCGAGTTCTATATAAGGGGATCCAGGGAGGGATGCCCGGACCCGCGGGGCGGCGATGCCGCGCCGCGGCGATTGGCGACCCTCTGGGAAACAGCTATCATCCGCCGACATTGAGCGCCTGCCGTACGGGATTCCTGCGCCCGTGCGCCGTGGCCGTGGATCAACGGATACCGATTTTCACGTTTGGAGGAAGCAATGGCACTTAAGGTTCGCGACAAGAAGAACCTGTACGCCGGCATCATGTTCGGCGCGATCGCGGCGATCTTCATCCTTGGGGCGCGCAGCTATCCGATGGGCACCGCGGTGCGCATGGGCCCGGCGTACTTCCCGACCTGGCTGGGCTGGATCCTCGCGGGGCTTGCGGTGCTGATCCTCATCGAGGCCTTCGTCGCCGACGGCCACGATCCCCGTCCGACGCAATGGCGGCCGCTCGGCCTGATCCTCGGCTCGGTGGTGCTGTTCGCGCTGCTTGTCGGACCGCTGACCAATTATGTCGGTGGCCTCGTGCCGGCGACCTTCCTGATCGTGGTGATGAGCGCGCTGGGGGGCGATGACTTCAAGTGGAAGGAAGTGATCCCGCTCGCGATCGGCCTCACGATTGCGACCGTGCTCATCTTCGTGAACGGCCTCGGCCTGCCGTTCAAGCTGTTCCCCTGGTCCTGATCCGCAGCGCGTAGGAGAGTCTCATGGATGCACTTCTTGCCAACCTCGGCCTCGGGTTCCAGGTCGCCTTCTCGCTGCAGAACCTCTGGTACTGCTTCATCGGAGTGTTCCTCGGCACGATGATCGGCGTGCTGCCCGGCATCGGCCCGGTCGCCACGATCGCGATGCTGCTGCCGATCACCTTCAACCTCCCGCCCGTCGCGGCGCTCATCATGCTCGCCGGCATCTATTACGGCGCGAGCTACGGCGGCTCGACCACCGCGATCCTGGTGAACCTCCCCGGCGAGTCGTCCTCGGTGGTGACCTGCATGGACGGCTACCAGATGGGCAAGCAGGGCCGTGCCGGCCCGGCGCTTGCGATTGCCGCCATCGGCTCGTTCTTCGCCGGGTGCGTGGGAACCTTCCTGATCGCCCTGTTCGGCCCGCCGCTCGCGGAACTGGCCTTCGAGTTCGGCGCCGCCGAGTACTTCTCGATGATGGTGCTCGGCCTCGTCGCCGCGGTCGTGCTGGCGAGCGGCTCGCTCGTCAAGGCGATCGCGATGATCGTCGTCGGCCTGCTCTTCGGCATCATCGGCACCGACGTGAACTCGGGCGTGGCGCGCTACAGCTTCGGCATCTCGGAGCTCACCGACGGCATCGGCTTCGTCTCGGTCGCGATGGGGATGTTCGGCTTTGCCGAGATCATCTCCAACCTCGAGCAGAAGCAGGCCAACCGCGACGAGAACCAGATCTCCAAGGTGCACAGCCTCATGCCGACCAAGGATGACCTGAAGCGCTCGGTCGGCCCGATCCTGCGCGGCACGGTGATCGGCACGATCTTCGGCATCCTGCCGGGCTCGCACACGGTGATCTCGGCGTTCTCCTCGTACACGCTGGAGAAGAAGCTCGCCAAGGACCCGTCGCGCTTCGGCAAGGGCGCGATCGAGGGCGTGGCCGGTCCCGAGTCGGCCAACAACGCCGCGGCGCAGACCGGGTTCATCCCGCTGCTCACCCTGGGCATCCCGACGGGCGCGGTGATGGCGCTGATGGTGGGCGCGATGACCATCCAGGGCATCGCCCCCGGCCCGCAGGTGATGACGCAGAAGCCCGACCTCTTCTGGGGCATGATCGCCTCGATGTGGATCGGCAACGCGATGCTGGTGATCCTGAACCTCCCGCTCATCGGCCTCTGGGTGAAGTTCCTCACCATCCCGTACCGCCTGCTGTTCCCCGGGATCGCGCTGTTCTGCTGCATCGGCGCGTACTCGATCAACAACAGCCCGATGGAGGTCTACCTCGCCGCCGCGTTCGGCCTGTTCGGCTACTTCGCGGTGAAGTGGGCCTGCGAGCCGGCGCCGCTGCTGCTCGGCTTCGTGCTCGGGCCCCTGATGGAGGAGAACCTCCGCCGCGCCATGCTGATCTCGCGTGGCGACCCGTCGGTGTTCGTCACCCGCCCGATCAGCGCCGGCCTGCTCGGCACGGCGCTGTTCCTGCTGATCCTGATCATGGCGCCGGTCATCCGCAAGAAGCGCGACGAGGTGCTGGTCGAAGGCGACTAGTCCCCGCGACAGTCCGCAAGTCCGATTGCCCTGGAATGGCCTTCCAGGGCAATTTTTTCTGGGGGGCCGGAAAGCGATGAAGGAGGCAGGCAGGCGATGCGGTTGACGGCGGAAGAGCAGCGCATGCTGCGCGGCGAGCGGGGCGAGGCGGTGAAGGAAGCCCTCGAGCTCCAGCTCGCGGTGGGAAAGTTCTTCGGCGCGAAGCGCTTCGTGCCCGTCACCAACGTCCACATGATGGGCGACATCGAGGTGATGGGCGACACGGGCAAGGGCTTTCTCGACCGGGTCGCGAAGATGGGCGCCAAATGCGTGCGCCCCACGACCACCAACGCCCGCTGCTTCGACTTCGAGTTTGTCGGGAAGCTTGGGCAGGACGCGACCGAGGCGGACAAGGAGCGCGCGATCATCGACCGCCTGCGGCAGATGGACGTCGTCACCGCCGACACCTGCATCAACTACCAGACGCTCTATCAGCCCCATGTCGGCGAGCACGTGGCCTGGGGTGACACCGGGACCGTCATCTATGCCAACTCCGTGTTCGGCGCGCGCTCGAACTTCGAGGCCGGGCCCGCGGCTCTTGCCGCGGGGCTCACCGGCCGCGTCCCCGAGTACGGCTTTCACCTCGACGAGCACCGGCGCGGCACCTTCCGCGTCGAGCTGAAGGCGGATCTCGACGATCTCGCCGACTGGGGCGCGATCGGGAAGATCGTGGGCGAGGCGCACCAGGACTACTTCGCGGTGCCGGTGTTCACCGGCATGAGGCGCACGCCGACCGCCGACGAGCTGAAGCACCTCGGCGCGTCGCTCGCGAGCTACGGCTCGATGGGCATGTTCCACATGGTGGGCGTCACCCCCGAGGCGCCGACCCTCAAGGCAGCCTTCGGCGGCCGCAAGCCGCGCGAGACCGTGACCATCACCCGCCGCGACCTCGACCGGGTCTATGCGGGCTACGACACGGGCGGCAACCCGCTCAATCTCGTCGTGTTCTCCGGCCCGCAGCAGTCGCTTTTCGAAATGAAGACGCTCGCGGATCTCCTCGACGGCAAGCGCGTGAAGGACGGCAGCCACGTCTTCATCACCACCAGCCACGGCGTGAAGAGCGCCGCCCGCGAGCTGGGCTACCTGCAGAAGATCGAGGCGTCGGGCGCGATCGTGCTCGAGGGCGTGTGCTTCTACATCCTGCAGAACATCGCGCAGATCCGGGCGCAGCGCGGCTGGGTAAACCTCGTCACCAACTCTGCCAAGCTCGCCAACATCATCCGCGCCCACAAGTTCAACACGATCCTGCGGCGCACGGCGGACTGCGTGCGGATCGCCGTGACCGGGAGCGACGCATGAAGCGCGAGCGGCTTCCCGTCATCAAGGTTGCGCGCGCCTTCGGCCCGGTCGTGGAAGGCGAGGCGCTGGTCTCGACCGAGGGCTTCTCGCCGCGCTACGACCTCGACCGCTGGACCGGTCTCATCTCCCGCCCGGGCCATGCGATCTTCGGCCACAACATCCGCGACAAGATTCTCTTCACTCCCAGCGCCAAGGGCGGCATCGCCGCCGGCTGGGCGTTCTACGACATCAGGGGCAAGGGCATTGCGCCGAAGGCCTTCGTGTTCGGCGTGACCAACCCGGTGATGGTGCAGGGCGCGGTATTCGCCGGCATCACGATCACCGAGGGCTGGACCCCGGTGCCCTTCGGGCTCGTGCGCACCGGCGACATCGTGCGCGTGGATCCGCGGAAAAAGACGATCACCGTTGTCCGTCGCGCCGCCTAGCGCGGCATCGAGGAGGTATCCCGTGCGCCACATCCCGACTTCGCTGCTTTTCCTTGCCGCCGCACTCACGGCCGCTCCGGCGGCGCTCGCGCAGACGTATCCGACCAAGACCGTGCGCATGATCGTCGCGTTCCCGCCGGGGGGGACGACCGACATCCTGGCGCGGGCGACGGCGCAGAAGCTCACCGAAGCCTTCGGCCAGCAGGTCGTCATCGACAACCGCCCCGGCGCCGGCGGCAACATCGGCACGGAGCTCGTGGCGCGCTCGCCCGCCGACGGCTACACGCTGCTCGCCTCGCCCGGCAGCACGCTCACCAGCAACCCCGCGGTGTACGCGAAGGTCCCGTTCGACACGGTGCGCGACTTCGCCCCGGTCACGATCATCGCCGAGGTGCCCAACGTGCTGATCGTGCACCCGTCGCTGCCCGTAAAGACGGTCAAGGAGCTGATCGCGCTCGCGAAGACGCGTCCCGGCCAGCTCGCCTACGCCTCCACGGGCGCGGGCCAGTCGACGCACCTCTCGGCGGAGCTCTTCAAGCAGATGGCGCGGGTGGACATGATCCACGTGCCCTACAAGGGCAGCGCGCCCGCGCTCACCGACATGGTCGCCGGCCAGGTCACGGTGATGTTCGACAACATGCCCTCGTGCCTGCCGTTCGTGAAGGCCGGGCGGCTCAAGGCGATTGCGGTCACTTCGACCAAGCGCTCGCCGACCACGCCCGAACTGCCGACCGTCGCCGAAGCCGCGCTGCCCGGGTTCGACGTGACGGTATGGTTCTCCGTGCTCGCGCCGGCCAACACGCCGCGCGACATCGTCGCCCGCCTCAACGGCGAGATCGTGAAGGCCCTGAAGGCTCCCGACATGCGCGAGCGCCTCTCGCAGCAGGGTGCGGAGCCGGTGGGCAATACGCCCGAGGAGTTCTCGGCGGTGATCAAGCGCGACCTCGCGAAGTGGTCCAAGCTGGTGAAGGACGCGAACATCCGGCTCGACTGAGCAGCCGCAGGTTCCACCGTCGATGGAGGGGAGCATGAAGCACACGATAGCCGCTGCATTGACCCTTGTTGCCGGCAGCGCGCTCGCCGCGGCAGCCGAGGGGCCCGCAGCAACGTACCCGGACAAGCCGATCCGCATCATCGTCGCCTATACGCCCGCCGGCGCCACCGATATCCTCGCCCGGGCCGTCGGGCAGAAGATGACCGAGGCGTGGGGCCAGCCGGTCATCGTCGAGAACCGCCCGGGCGCCAACGGCAACATCGGCACCGAGGTCGCCGCGAAGGCCACGCCCGACGGCTACACGCTGCTCATGGTCACGGCGGGCACGCACGGCGTGAACCCGGGGCTCTACCGCAAGCTGTCGTGGGACGCGGTCAGGGACTTCGCGCCCGTGAGCCTCGTCGCCATGGTGCCCAACATCATGGTGGTGAATCCTTCGCTGCCGGTGAAAAGCGTCAACGAGTTCATCGCCTACGCCAAGGCCAACCCGGGCAAGCTCTCCTACGGCTCGCCGGGACTGGGTTCGACGGCCCACATGTCGGTGGAGCTGTTCAAGACCATGACCGGCACGGACATGCTGCACGTGCCCTACAAGGGGAGCGCCGGTGTGATGCAGGACGTGATCGCGGGCCAGATCGCGGTCACCATCGACAACATGCCGGTGTACCTGCCGCAGGTGAAGGCGGGCAAGCTGCGCGCGCTGGCGGTGAGCCCGGCGAAGCGCTCACCCGCGGTGCCCGACCTGCCGACCATTGCCGAAGCGGGCGTGCCCGGCTACGACGCCACCGCGTGGTTCGGCCTCGTCGCGCCCGCGGGCGTGCCCCGGCCGATCGTGGCCAAGCTCGCCGCCGAGACCCAGCGCATCCTCAGGCTTCCCGACGTGGCCGAGCGGCTGTCCGGCCTCGGCGC
>Ga0079037_100000806_pt1 | contig 15269 bp, 8 predicted proteins | sample Mud3Dept4metaG_FD_71479 | JGI IMG/M metagenome (GOLD analysis project Ga0079037, IMG submission 71479) | Freshwater wetland microbial communities from Ohio, USA, analyzing the effect of biotic and abiotic controls - Mud 3 Core 4 Depth 4 metaG | ecosystem: Environmental > Aquatic > Freshwater >... | reverse complement strand
ATATCAACAAGCGTTCATCATTGGTCAATCGACTTCCACGACCTCATTAGAAGCATATATATTTGGATGGGAAGGACAGACTTCTTCTACTCCTTGTTATATTAGCGGTAGTTCTCCTGAGAATACAACTAGCGCAAACGCCTTTGTCATAGGATCTTCCCAATCACAGTCAAATTATGCGGCATATCTATATGGGGATGCAGTTATCTCGTCGGCTATAAACGCCTACGTAAAAGGTTATTCATCTAATACGGCATCACAACAAGCCTATACAATAGGTTCGCAGCAAATAGCAAGTTCTTCTAATTGTTATCTTGCCGGGAAAGCCTCTCAGTCATCACATATAGCCTTTTACATTAGTGGTAGTAGTTCCCTAAAAGCAAATATCCAGTTATATCTTACTGCTCAAGCAGTAGAGATAACTAACACTCCTTGTTATATAAATGGAACGGCAAGCACAACTTCTAAGACTGATGCATACGTATCTGGAAATCTTATCTCGTCGTCAAGTATTCCAGCATTCCAGCTTGGATCGGGACAAGGAATATCTAGCCTATCAGCACTTGTCTTTGGAAAACTTGACTCTATATCATCTATCCCGGGATATCTCTCTGGGCAACTGAGAACCAGAGTGAATGCCAATCTTACTGGTAGAGCGCCTAATCTAATTCTAAGGGATGGCGACTTTATTCTTGAGTGGAGCGGTAATGGAGAATTTCTGCAAGAGAATACTTTATTGGGAAGCTTTAATACACTAGCACAACTAACCGGAAAGATGTAACAAAAATAACAATTATTCTTGAAGAACCGTAGAAATTAGTGTAAAATAAAAACCGTAATACAAGCCGATATCCCCCAAACGAAAAACCAAAAAGCGAAGAATAGGAAACCAGTCTATGGTTATTTTGCTTTTAGGAGGATATCGTGGCTCTGCAATCAGGACAACCCAAAATACGCTTTGGTGATACACACAATCCAAGCGATAGTGCAGGTGTCTGCTACGTTCCAAAAGTAATCTCCCTAACTAAGACCGTAACTGCGGCAGCCAATGTTGATTTCTGGACTGCTCCAGCAAATACATTTATCCAGCAAGCCTGCGTTTTTGTTGTAGAGGCTCTCGATGGAACTACGCCAGCGGCAACCCTTGGGACCGATGGCACTGCTGACGCGCTGGTTAATGCTACCGATCTTAGTGTTGAAACGGCAGGAAACTGGGCCACCAATATTGGCTCTGCTACTGCCGCGGCTGCTGCCGGATTATTTTTGCCCGCTGGAGATACCTTACGGCTTGCGATCACCGGAACCGACGTTACTGAAGGAAAACTTAGTGTTCTTTTATTTGCATACAACGTTGGCGAAATCACAGAAGATCCACACTTCAATCTCTAAGACAACGAAAGGGATACAAAAATGGATTCACCTAATGACTCAGAAGTAGCTGAGGGATTGACAACTGAGAACGTAACAACAGCCACAGTCACTACTACTCTGCCGTCTGGAACACAGCAAGAAGATTATGAGGCTCGCTATAAGGGTCTTCAGAAAGTTATGGCAAAGAAAGACCAGCAATTGGTCGATTTGCAGGCTAGGTTAGATACTCTTGCCACACAAATGGAAGAGCTTCGGCCCCAAGTTGATCAGAGTTCAAGACAAGCCCGGGAACTTGAAGAAAGTAAAGGCTCTCTTGAGAAAGAGTTGGAGAAAGCCAAAGCAGAAGCCCAAATGGCGAAACAAAGATTGGCTCAATCTACTATTATCATGAAAGAGTTTCCGCAACTGAATGAGTTAACAGAATACATCCCGCAGTCCGACGACGAAGACGTTTTTCGCGAAAGTGCCAAGGCACTAGATGCAAAAGTCAAGATGATTGTCGATGCTCAAATAAAGCGTCTTATGGCTGGTGCTACTGCTCCACAACCAAGTGGAAAGCAAAGCATCGAATCTTCTGCGGAAGCAGATCGATTATGGGATGAACTTATGCGAGTGGCAGGAGTGCCCGGCAAAGAGCGAGAGTATGCTGATCTCAACAGTAAGTGGATAAAACTGAAAGGAACATAACATGGCTACGGGTGATTTTGATCTTTATTATTCAGATAATCCGTGGGAAGCAATGGATAAAAACCAGCGGCAGGTGTACGATCCCAATCTTGTCTCTGTGTTTCGCCAGAAAAGCATCTTCTCTCCAACGATCCAGTTCGTAAAGAACCTGGGCGATCAACGTGCTACTAAGATGACTCTTTCGCAATTGCTGGACCCACACCCCGACTACACCGCCTTGGCTGTCCGCCAGATCTGGATGCCAGCCTCGCACATTGACAGTCGGTCTGTTGAAATCACGTTCAATCGCTATGGCGGCAAGGTCGCCTATACGGTTTACGATGATATTGTTACTTACTGGAAGCAGAATGGTGCAGAGGGAATTAATAGGATCATGCGTGGTGCTCTTGGGCAACACATGGTCGATGTTCTGGACATGCTTGCCAGAAACGCATACGTCAAGGGTGCCCTGGATAGTGGGTATGTATTATATCCTGGCGCGACTAATTTCAGCGATATCGCAGTTGATGATCTGTTTGACATCAATGTATCGATGGAAATCTGGCTTGGTATGGCTCTGCGTGGTGTCAATTCTGCGCTTGGCGTAAACGGTGCCGCAGATTCAATTGTCTGCTATACCACTCCTTCTGTCATCTATGATATTCAGACTGTTTCTGGATCCGAGTGGATCAGCGTGAACCAGTATCAGGGACTTGCCAACCTGCTCCGCAATGAAGTTGGTGCGTACAAGAATGTTCGCTTTGTCCAGTCCCCCAAACTGATCCTGTGGAATGCCGGAACCCTTGAGGCTCAGGCAACCGTCAGCGGCGCAATTACTGCCGGAGATGGCGCACCAGATCCGAGTGCCACAAAGGTTGATGGCGTATACCTGACTGGACAGGAAACTTCTGGAATTACCAACTACATTCAGCTTGGTGCTACTGTCGGATGGCCTGTTGATGTTGATGGCGACGGTATGGCTCACTTTGAAGCAAACGATATGGTGACGATCCATACGACAAGAACTTCAGCATATGGTGTTTCAAATGGCGTGAATCCATTTGAGGGTACCATGCACACGAGACGCATTGTTAGTGTGGATGTCGGCAATCGAAGACTCGTACTTGATCAGCCAATCATGATTGACATGAAAACTGATCTTGGCGCTGGCGTATATGGCTATGTCTCCAAAGGTCGTAATATTCACGCTTCAATCTTTGTTGGTGGTCCTAACGGGATCGTTTCTGGCGTCGCTATGCCGCCTCGTTTCCATGCTCCACCGCCCGTTGATGACTTCGATATGGTTCAGAGATTCTCGTGGGACGGATATCTTGGATATCAGACCTACGCCCCAGAACTGTTTGAAGTTGTCTTTACGGCTGGTACTACTCGGGTGAAAGGCCCTGCGGTTGTTCAGTAACAATGGCTTTTACTCTTGGTTCTCTTCGTGGGCACGTCCTGCGGCTTTTAGATGATCCAGACGGAGGAGGTTATTCAGACGACCTCCTCCTAGATGGTATCTCCGCGGCCTTCGACGCAATCCTACCGTGGATTCCAAAAACTGCCAGCATTGTACTAACAGGAGATGGTAATACAACAGTATTTGATCTCCCTGCTGATTTATACGAAATAGAGGCTGTAAGCTCAAATCTCAATGGAGATATTTGGCCTCGAACTGTTCTGGCTCCAGGGCAGAAATTGGGTTTATGGGTACAGGAAGATAATCAGTGGCTAGACTATCCGGTCAACCAAATAACATTTGCGAAACCGATACGCTCTGGAGAACTGGTAACAATCTTGTATTTATCATATTGGGATAAGCCAACAAGCATGACTGTGCTAGAAGAACCTTTGGAACCTCCAGACATGGCGCTTGTTGGCATTACCCTATATGCCGCTTCTTACTTGATCCTGCCAAGCGCAATTGGTGTATCAGAAATCAATCCGTTCAAACGCAAGGGAGATTCTGGAACACCAGAGCATAATCCAATGCAGACAACCAGCAAGTTTTTACGGGATTTATTTGTGCAGGAAATGTCACGCCATCCCAAACACCAAAAGGCTTCAAGATAATGGATGACGGGTTCCTTTTCGATAATATTCCTACTCAAGTAATGCCAATGGCGCTGTATGCCATTAGGGATTATCTGTCTACAATAATGGTATCGGAAATACCCGAGTCATATCCAACGAGGGCTGTCGTCGTAAAAGTCGGTCGCTTTATAGAAAATCCCTTGGATAAGAACGTCGCCATTGCTATTTCTGGTGGAGACGACGATGATCCAGACTATAAAGATGCTAGAGCGGACGACACTGCTGTCAAAAATTATCCAGTAACGAACCTGGCGGTTACAGAGATAGGTGGTGGGCATTATTGGTACAGGCGCGGCACTGTCCAATTCCAATTGTATTTTGTTAGGCAGCGCTTTCCCGAAGAACAAGCGATGCTATACGCTTACGATTTTTATGGACGCCTAATCAGAGCACTAGAAAACACCCCACTACCATCAGCAAAAGACGAATATGGAGAAGGAATTGTCCTGCCAGTTATAGTTGAATCTTCTACCTTCACAGAAAGTGGCGGAAAAGATAAATTCATCTGGCGTGGAAAAATATATTGGAGATTACTCACATGGCGTCCATAGGACGAGGAGGCTAAATCATGGCTGTTATTGCACAGACGGGCGTTTTTTCTTTTGGCCCACAGGTAGCTAAGGGCACAGCGGCTACCAATTATTATCAACATCGTGCTTCCGATATCGATCTCGGAACTATCTCGGATGATAGATTAGGTCCGCCAGAAGTTGGTGGTATTAATACACCAACGATCCCGTATCGCGCGGGAGTCATGGCCGCTGGTGGAGCCACTATCAATCCACGTCTCGAAAGCACTCTTGGGTGGTTATTTTATGGCGCTCTTGGCGCCGTGGCTACAACTGCCGATAAGGATGTTTTAGGGACTACTGTTACCGGAATGTATAATCATGAATTTACCTTTGCTACCGATGCAGGGTATCTCCCGTGGATGACTTTCCGGAAATGGATCCCTGGAAAAACTTCCGGGGACGAACTCGGAGAGATCTTCCGAGACTGCAAACTAACTGGACTTACGGTGGCACTTCCAAACGAGGGTCTAATCAATGCCAGAGTTGATGCACTTGGCACTGCCGAAGGAGATAATTTTGATCCTGGGGCAACTTGGACCTATGCAAACACTACAATGGAAGACTATCCATCTATCCCAATTGGTTGTACCGTTGGAGGCTACCTGAAAATCCCCGGATATTCAGCAAGCGCCCTTCCCGTAACCGCCGCGACCATAACTTTGCAGAACGCGCCATTGGATCCACGCCAGGAACGCAACTATGGATCTCCGTATCTGGATGATGTTACTATCGTCAGCCGCCAGCTTACAATCGATATGGTTGTAAAATGGCAGAATCCAGAACTGTACGAATCGATCTATACGGGAGCAACAAATGCGACTGCCTGGACTCCGAGTCCGTTTGTGGAGGATCTTGATGTTTATGCGCTAAGCCCTCAGAATGCGCCATTGCTGACTAGTCCATACGGTCTGCGTATTCGCGCCGATAAAGTTGTGTGGTCATCCCCGCAGCCCATTCGTCTGGCTGGCGGACAGGCAATTTCAATCCGCCTGACTGGAACCGCTATCGCTGGCGGAACATACTACTGCAAATTCAACATTGGTAACAAAACTACGCAGTACGTATGGCCCACCTAGAGTCTATAAGGGGTGGGGAGAAATCCCCACCCAACTCTACACAGTAGAAAATGGAGAAAACCAATGCCTGTTAAATTAGCTTCGCCAAGATATGAAACATTCGAATTAACCGAAACCGATAAGGAATATGGCACACCTGGAGACGCACCGACAACCGTAACAATCAAACAAGCACTCCGTCACGAAAGCGATATGCGAGACAGACTGTTCGCCAAAGTTGAGCGTCGATGGTCTGAAGACGATGCGGATCAGACAATCCGGGTTGTTCAGGAAATTGCGATGGTTGATGTGCATGCGAAAGAAGCATTTCTAACCATGGTCGAATGCAATCTACTTGGGCCTGATGGAGAACCACTTTTCAGAAGCCGTAAAGGGAAGAACGGTCATCCTGAATTAGATATGTCAGAATCCCAATTTATGAAAGCCTGGGGAAGTCTATTCCCAGAAATCGGACTTGAGATCATCAAAAAAGTTCATGCAGTTAATCTCCGATGGGCAGGCCCATTGGGGGAAGGCGCTTAGGGGAAAGGTTAGAAGAATTGCGCCAGGCGCTCATAGAATACTATGGCGCCATTAACGAAATGAAAACGCTGGCAGAAAGCCAGCCTCATATAGTGCAGAAGGTAACAATACCAGATAAGCCAGAAGCACTAATACTTTGGCAACAGTGTCGTGAACTTGATATGCCGCTTGTAGATGGAGGTCTTGAGGATCAGCCACATATTTGGCTGGAAGAGATTTCGATCATTCTTGAGGTTCAGCATGTCTTTGAAATTAGAGGTTAGGGTATGATTGATATTACATCAATGTCCGAGGACCGACTTCTTCTTTATCTACAGCAACTGCGAGAGCAGGGCTATATAAATGAGCGCGTCAATCAAGACTTCTCTGAGCAGAAACGACTCTACAATGATGCACTTGGAGAACTAAAGTCTCGTGGCAAGTTAGATGCTCCAGAATGGGCAGACACACTCCGGTGGAAAGAACCAGAAAAGTATGCCGCTTATGATCCGGAGAAACATCCCAATAGTCCTGTATGGGGTGTTGACTTTGAAACTGGTAGCACAATGCCGGGTAGTGGACCAAATCCAAGCCTCGACTATCCTCTTTCTGTTGCATTTGAGCAGTATAGATGGGACGAAAAGAAAAAAGATCTTGTTCCAATAGAAGGTACATCCTTCTATGGGTTGATACGTCCCAAAAACATCGTTACTGGAAAAGAGTTAAGTGACGATGAGATACAGAATCTTCTCGAACAAGATATTGGTGGCAAGACACTCGGAGAGAATAAAACCGGAGCGCCACACCTAACTAATCTAAATATTGGAATGTGGAAATCTCCGGACAAATCTGGAACAAGAGTATATTCTCCAGAATATATTGGCGCGCATATTACCCAGGCTCTACTTGGGAATATGGATATTCCAGCATCAGAAAAACCACCAGTCACAATACTTGGACATAAGGCTGGTACTTTCGATATTGCTGTCCTGAATAGGCTCTTAGCTGCTGGTGGAGCAGAACCAAGATCAGCAGAAAATACACTTATTGCCGACACTCTTGAACTCGCTAAAGAAGCGGGTATTCCATATGGTAGCAGATCACTAGAAACCCTATATAAAGATTTGGGTTTGCCGTATCCCGGATTACCACATCAGGCATCGGCGGATCAGCGGGCATCAGCCAAAATCTTTGGTCCTCTTTATGCAACCAAAAAACAGCAACTGGCATCTTCCCCTCCCTTTTCTCCCCTTCCTCCGTCGCCCCCATCTCCTGGCGATCCGGGAGGTCCAAGAAATCCACCTCCGGAAAATCCTCCTGCACCATCAACTCCTCCCGGAGCAAATCCATGGGAGAAGCAGGATCAAAAGACTTTTGAAAAAACCATATCAGACCAGATCGTCAAAAGTCTCGGTCGAGAAACGAAAGTGGAAACGCGGCGGATCAAAGATGATGTCACGCGCTTTTCTATTTTGCCGAAGGATCAAAAAGAACCTCTTATTCTAGACCTTGCTCCCGGATATAACACACAGCTTGGGCATACAATCCAATTGGTATCTGACTCGGACTGGCGTGGCATTATAGGTTCAGAGGCATTTATAAAAAACCTTGAAGAAATTACGATAAAGACACCATTAGAGGCATTCGGGAAATACGTCTCAACGGCCTTCGAAGGAAGATTCGGACGAGACTGGACTCCACGAAGAAAGTTTATGATGTCTCTTGGGCTAGGAGATGTGATCAATCCCGGGTCTGAAACATCGGGTGGTATTTTGTGGACTGGTCCTGTACACGATATACATACCCAAGCCGATATGGCATCTCGTATCAACATAAAAGTTTCCGATGATATCAAAGATAGAGAAGCGGCATACAAGGCTTTTTATAACAGAATTGAAATTGCCCAGAAATCGCCAATAGAAGGTGTACCAGCACTGGCGCAACGAGAGCGATGGCAAAAACTGAAGAACTATTTGCTCATGAAAGAAAACGATGATCGCGTAAGAGCCAGAGCCGTTGGCGCGTCATTAGAGGGGGGAGATATTGAGATTGTTGGTACAGATTTTGGCAAAACGCTAAAGCGTATCAATGTTGAACAAGATGTTCGCGAGCGAGCGAACCTAATCTCAATTGATCCAGAAACCGGGAAACCTGTTATTTCAGAGCCGCGTTCTATTACAGGAAGAGACTGGAAAGGAATGGCTGGATATAGGATTCTCAATGCAATAATGCCAGGAGAAACCAATCCGGCAAAAGCAGTTGTTGTCCCGAATACAGCAGTACTTGCAGGAGAAACCCTTTCTGGAGCAATGATTACTTATGGCGATCCAATGGAAGGAAATATTTCTGGCGGATATCCAACAAGTATCGATATTCCAATTCCACAGCTATCTATGCACCAGCTCTCTCGCGCAAAATGGGAGTGGGGTAGATACAAAACTATTAGAGATAAAGAAAGTGGACAGGTAAGCTATCAGAAAACAGATGATGTTGCAAAAGTTGTGGCGCCCGGAGATATAGCCACCGTTGGTCTTTTGAAATATGAGGGGGAAGCCGGAGACGAAATAACATATCCACTCAATGTCTCTACGTCTGGAAGACCACTGTACCTAACTGGAAAGCCAGTGCTTAGTGTGCCAACAGACTTTTCGGCAGCAACTGGTAGGGGAACATCAGGAATGACTCTTGGCGAAAAAGTGCCGAAGGATCTTGTTCCTACAGAACTGTACATGAATGAAATAAAAGCAGGATTTGGGAATGAGGTTGAATATGCTACTGGAACACCTGGCGCAACCGGGCAAATAGGGCTACGCCTTCCGGCAGATATTGGTGTTGCTCTTTCTGGAAAGACACATGGATGGAAGTTTACGTATGCACCCGCGACAACACCATACGGATTTCATGTAAATAATGTTGTTCAGATACCGACTGGCAATGCGAATGAATTTATCACAAGAAGAATAAATGCCGTAACCGGCTCCCTAAAAGCTAAGTCTCTTGGTTTTATGGGACACTGGGCGTCAATGGAAACAGAACAGCAAGTTAGAATGGTCGGTGAGTTTTACGATCAGTATCCTGAAATGTCCCTGAAAATGCAAGAGCATATAAAACAAGCTGCCCCATATCCGCAGATTGACGAACTGGCTAGCATTTATGCAGAGTACACCACCGGAAGTAGAGAGAATGTTACTCCGAATACACCGGGAAAAATGTTTGGGCATCTTAGACAAGCAGTAGAAAGACTTCCTGCCCATGAACAAATTCAAAGATATGGATACGGACCACTTCCAGATAGTACATATTATCTTGGCATGAGTAGCGAAACTGGAGTAAAACAACTCCAGCATATGTTCTACAAAGGAACACGGGAAGCCCTGAAGAAACCATCGGGAGAAGGCGGTTTCGGAATTGACATAGGAACAGCAGAAGGGCTAAAAGAGTTCAAGAAGATATATCCGGGCGGCTTCAAAGGACTTATGAATAAGGTACTAAACTTTGAGGAGTTCTCGCCAACCGTTACGCCAAGTGGAGAAATAAAATATAGTCCGGACTTATCTGCTGCCCAAACAGAAGCTATAAAGCAGATAGAGCCGGATCTCGATACTTCTGTTGCAAAACCACCTACAGAAAAGCAATATCTTTCTTTTCTAAATGCACCAGCAGTAATGATGACAGCCACAACGGAAATGGTTCCAGAACATATGGCCCAACTTCCTCGCCTTGGCTATCAGGAGTTGGCGGCGATGAACATGGTCGCGCCTAACATGGCAGACTGGCTTGGTTTTGGTATGTCTGATGTATCTGGACAAAGTGCAACTGGAATGGTTCCGAGTCATGTAAGGGCTTGGAAAGAAATAGGCGAAGTAACAGCTTACGCGAGCCAGAAGGGTCCAGTGAAGCATCTACCATATACAGCATCAGGAGAACGTGCCTATACTGAAGTAACTCCCCAAATGGTAGAAGAACTTCAAACACTTTTCTCTATGGGGAAAACAGATTTCGAATCACTTGAAGAAGTTGCATCTCGTTATGGTACGGGACCTCTTTATGTTCCAGAAACTGACATCATGTTCCCGCGTCCAGAAACAATGAAAAATATTAGCACTATGGGATTTGTGTTTGGCAAGGAAGATCAAGTTGCTATCTCTACTGCATCAAGACACTACCCACAGGGGCTTCAGCAAGCCATGCACAGGTTAAGACCATCTGATGTTGGCGCTGTCTCAATGAATGAAGTATTGGCACTTGGACAAGAGGCATTTATGTCCAAGTCTAGAAGCGTTCCCAAGCTATTACAATCAAGATATTCACCAAATGCAATTGTTGGAAGATTTGGTGGATTTACTGGAGGAGCATCATACGGAGCGTCGGTTGTCCCAAGACAAGCACTTGACACAGCCCTAAGTCAAATGGCAGAAGCTGCCGGAATTTCTCCAACAAGTTCTGTTCCAAATCCACTCCAGCCCGGAGAGGAAATGAGTTGGCTGAAGCTAGCTAAAAAACAAATTACGGAACACGAATACATACCAATCATGGCGTGGAGATATCCAACGTATCAAGGGAAACAGGGAGCAACAGTTCTTCCAGCCCTTACGGAAGAAATACTAGAAAATAAAGGTATAAGTTACCCAAAGTCTACTACAACGATAGGCAATAGAATTATTCCAGGAAGTGCATTAACAACTGGCTATATGATGATGATGGACCCGGCTGTTGCCTACGAAATTGGTGGCGATATTGATGCAGATATTGGAGGAGAGGCTTTTGTTGCGAGGGCGACAAAAGCTGGACTCGAATTTTATAAGGGCGAAGAAGCAGATAGACTTATAGGGCAAGAAGGCAAAAAGCGATTCGCGGAACAAGTAAGAGCGCTCAAAGAGAGTGGACTTTCCTCTTTCAATCCGCTTCCAAAAGAACTTGGACAGCTTGCTATGTCAAGCCTAACTGGAAGAAGTGGAATTGAGGCACTTGGCCCGAGCGGTCCAGTCCCAATTACTACCAGAGTAAGCGCAAGGGCAGCTAGAACAGAAGCTAGAAATCTACAGAAAACCATCAATGGAATGGCTGTCTCATATCAAATGAGAGATCTTTTTGAAGCCGCCGCCAGTTCAATGGGATTAGATCCAGATGTTATTAACAGAATGAAATCGGAGCAGGCTCCATTCTATCAAACATATCTCGATAAGCTAACAAAATATGTTTCGCAGGTTCAAGCTGGTGGATTTAGAAATCTTGAGACAATACTTACTACAGGAATTTTATCGGCTGTTCCCGGATCAAAAGAAGCCCAAATAAATGTGAAACCAAGTGCCGATAGAAGGCATGAACTCTGGTGGTCTGAGACATGGGGAAACGCCTACAATGCAAGCACGCCAGAAGGAGAAGGCGGATTCGCTACATACTTCTCCAGAATGATTGGTAGAGGCTTAACGGAAGCACTCGCCGAAGATATATCCAACATGCCAGAGCCAAGCCTTGACCTTGCCGCTACACTTGTGACCGATCTGACATCCCCACAGGATGCAGAGGTTCTACGAGGTAGAATGGAAGAATTACGCGCTGGTGGAATGCCAGTAAAAGATGCTATTAGAACAGCCCTTTGGTCTAGTGGATCCTTCGGACTCTCAACAACACCAGATGAGGGAGCATATCTACAAACCCATGATATAACAAAATCTACGCTTGGCATTTCTTTCGCAGCTTCAATTATAGGACGCACTCAAGGATGGCAGAATAAACCCCCAAGATATTACGATGAAGAATTGGGCACTACAACATTGTCTGCTATTGCTGGACAGCATTTCCCGTTCCAGGGCGAGATGAATACAGTAATGGGACTTACAAAGAATCCCGTAATCCAAAATACATTGTCACTATATTCAATGCTAACAGGAAGATTTGGAAAGGGAACGCTAAAAGGAGAAATGGTCTTTGCTCCTCCATCTATTCAGGAGCGGGCAAGATTATATGCACTTCGTGAGTCCTTCAAAGAAAAGGGAATGAAAGTTCCGCAATTATTAGATTATGCGGTAAGTCAATTCGAAGGACAGGCCGCTGATGCGTCAATGGCAATGACTGGCAGACGCGTTGGAACAGAATTATCAGATCAGGATTTATCTGGACTTGCACCAACCATAAGACTTGGATCAAGCAAGTTGCCCTATCTTTCGAAGATGGAAAATCTTGGCATAGGAACGCCAGAACAAGAAGCGGCATATAGAAAAGAAGCCAGGATAAACTTTGCCGCCCAGAACCTCTTTGGAATTTCAGAAGATACTCTCTTGAGTGAAGAAGAAATAGCGAAGAAGAAAAAATACACGAGTCTTGGAAGCACAACAGAAAGCCAAGTTGCTCCTAGGATAGCAGAAGAGAATCAGATGTTTCTCCGAGAAGAAAGATTGGGGAGACAGCGAAGAGTTGTTGGTCCTATTTATGGAACAGGGCATGAAGAGTATCCCGGTGAACGACCCGCAGAATGGTATCCAGCATCAGATATTCTTGATGAGGAAACTATATCCAGAAATCCAGAAGCCGCAAGATCAAATGTTCTTCTGCACTTTGCACCAGATATTATGGGGCCGACTTTCGGACAGCGCGGTCTTGGACCGCTTTTGGTTGGTTCAGTAAAATGGTCGAGAGAAGAAGGGCGCGCAGAAGGAAAGGTTATTTCTGGAAGTGTAAAGCTACAAGAATCACAATATGTTCTTCCAGTGCAAGAGTATGTACGTGCTGGCAGCAAAAAGCTTCGTGGACTAATTGAACCACTAATACGGCGCACTCCCTGGTTTCAAGAAGACTGGGGAGAAGAAACATTACGCCAGGCTGGATTGAAGCCAGAAGAAATCAAGAAGGAACAAAGCCGAGTTATAGAAGAGAATGTAAAGCATTGGAGAGCAAGTGCCCGTACAGGATTTGATCCACGTATATTCTCGTACTTCCCACAACCAACACAAGAAGATCCAGAAAAACTTGGGATGGTATCTTATGGAGAAGAACAAGAAGTAAGAGGAGTTCCAATAGCTGGAGTTGCAACTCCAGCGATGAAAGACTATATTGCGTCGGCTGTTGTAGAGGCTGGACAAGTAAATGAGCCAGCTAATGTTAGAGGTTACATCTCTGATATCTGGAAAAGCGCAGTCGAAGCAGGCACCCCTATTTCAGATCTGGGTCCAGCCTTCAATAATCTTATTACTGGAGAGTACATTCCAGGGGATTCCGGACAGTTTGTTGGTCCGAGAAAGCACACAGAAATAAGAGTTGCCAAACCAGATAGAAAAGGCAAAGGGACACCCTTCACCGCGGCCCAGATGGATAAAACAAGATGGAGCACTGGTGGTAATAGAGGTACTGGAGGAAAACCGCCCGTTCCTCCGATTTCTGGAACACAGCCACCTATTTCTCCGGCTCCTGGAGAAAGAGATGATGGTCCAGACTTTATACCACTATATGGAGAAGAGGGCGGTAAGCCTTCTGCGATAACTGGATTTATTGGAACGAGAACAGTTGGTGGGAAAACAGTCTTTTTTGGTGGCAGTGGAGGCGAAGGCGCCGCTGTTCCCCAGGAAGCGGATGTTTATCATCACTTCTTTGGTATTGGAGCAGATCCTAATAAAGCAAGATTCGATTTAACAAAAGCGATGGTTGGCGCAACATCAATAAATGTTCCGTTATTTACTGGAGCAACAGCGCCAAACGAAGTTGGCGACACTGTAACTATTCCTTCATACGAACAAAGAATGAAATTAGGACTTGGCGAAATACTTGGAATGCCTCCGGAGCAAGCAATAAAAGGTGATCTTCCGATAATGCTTGCACAGGCCCAGGCCCAACATGGCGAAACGGCTAAATTCAAGAATCTTATGTTCAGAGAAGAGGGCTGGACAGAAAAAGGAGCAGCTATATACAGACGTGTATCAACGGCTGTTCAGGCAGGAAAGAAACTACAACAGACGAAAGAACAAGCTACCTTTAGCGCTTCAATTATGGGTATGACAGAATCAGAAGCTACAGCCACAATTGGAGATATCTATAACAAGAGTGATCCTAGAGGAAGTGAATGGCAGGAACTTGGTAGCAATATCCGCGCCGCGAGTCTAGTAAAGCAAGCCACAGACGATATGAAAGTATCTTCTAGTGATGCGAAAAAGCTTCCAATTGAAGAGGTGAAGAAGTTTGGGGAAGAACTATCAAAGAGTGTCGAGAAACTCGTAAACTTCAATGAAATAATGGATGATGTAACTAAAAAGCCACGAGAAAGAACTCTCGCGGCAATTGGTGCGGAAAGAGAAGAAATTGCTATAAGAAGGTTAAAAGAGCAGGCAACATTTAACCAACTTATAGATCTTCGTAGTGAAATGGAAAAAACTGGATATGCTGGCTATACCGAGACACAGGTTGGCTCGATACTAGGAGAAATCCCTGCCACATCAAAAAGAATAAGAGCACTTGCAACGAGGGAAGAAAAGCTTCAAACGGAACAGGAAGATCTTGAAGCAGGTGGAATTGGTGGAACACTTGCGCCAAGTGCAAGATTCTGGAGAAGAGCACTTGGTGGATTTGGGCTTATGTATCTACAATCACTCGTCGGCTTTGCTACGGGTGGAATGGGATATGGGCAACAAGAAAGAATAGAATTAGACAAAACACTTATGATGGGTGCGGGAGCCGCAACTGGAAGAGCATATCATATTCCTAGCCAACTTCAGACTCTTCAAAATCAGATTGCGGTTCAAGGAACAGCCTATAATCCAATGGTATCACTCCAGCAGTTTCAGGCCAATGTTCCCCTTGCGCGCGAAGTCGGGGCATTTGCACAAGGAGCGCTTGGAACATATGCTGGCTTGCAGTGGTACGGATCATTTTCTGGACCAGAATCACCACTCGGAATGATAGCTTCCAAAGAAGGTTTGCCTATCTCTGTTGGCGGGAAAAATCTTGGATCTCTTACTGCCGGAAAATTAGCAGTAGGAGTTGGGCTTCTCGCTCTTGC
>Ga0079037_100000805_pt1 | contig 15272 bp, 14 predicted proteins | sample Mud3Dept4metaG_FD_71479 | JGI IMG/M metagenome (GOLD analysis project Ga0079037, IMG submission 71479) | Freshwater wetland microbial communities from Ohio, USA, analyzing the effect of biotic and abiotic controls - Mud 3 Core 4 Depth 4 metaG | ecosystem: Environmental > Aquatic > Freshwater >... | reverse complement strand
GCTCCACCTGCGCGTCCCTGGTGGCTCGTTCGAGGACGCCGACCGGGTCCCGGCGAAAGGCCAGTCGGAAGGCCTCATCGGTGGCCAGCCGGCCGATCACGACTTCAACGCCCTTCTGTGACACGGCATGCTCCGAGCCCGTCCAGCGCCTCGCGCCTTGCACCCGGGTCACTGCCGGGCGCCTCGCGCCGACAGGCCGACACAGTCCAGCACCGGAATCACGCCAGGCAACCGAGGAGTCGCACCAGAACTCCCGGCTACCGCCAGTGTCGGCGAACCGTCGCCATTCACCTGCTGCAGCCGCCTCGCGCCGGCAACTTGTGTTTGGAAACGCAATCAGTGGACCGTGGGAGCCGTCGACGGGTCAACGACGTACGTTACCCGTAACGTCAGCGTGCTCAACAGTTATGTGAATGAAGCAGCACGAGCTCTCCGGCTGACTGCTCTCAGGCTCCCAGCCGAAGTGCTCAAAGAAGCGCAATCTGGTCATTATGGGTCATCTTGTACAGGCGACTGTTCGCCTGACGCCTCAGAGGCCCGGCGCTGCCGCACTGCCTCTCTGCTCGGTTGGGGGCGACGGTGGCCCAGCGCCGAGCCGAGCGCGTGGCGGTGGCGCCGTGGCGCGGTGCCGCCAGCCTTCTGGGCCCAGTTGACGTGACCGTGGGCCGTCAGGCGCCCGCCGCTGGGTGCTGGGCGTTGGGCGCTGGGCGCCAGGCTGCCCTTGTCACTCCAGCCCGTAGCGCCGCAAGCGGACGTAGAGCTGGGCCCGGGTCAGCCCGAGGCGCTTGGCCGCACGCGTCTTGTTGAAGCGGGACTCCCGCAGCACCCGTTCCACGAGCGTCCGCTCCAAGCGGCGGAGGTCTGTCGCAGCGTCGGTCGATTGTCCGACATCACTCCCGTGGCTCAGGGACCAGGAGGATGCCTCTGGAGTCCCACTCGGCAAGGCAGCGTCGGTTTCATGAACAGTGTCGGCCGGTCGGCTCTGGTCGGTGGGCCGACCACTGGGAGGATGTGCGCGAGGATCGCGCTCGGCCCTGATCCCGTCATGTCGATGGGCCGTCGATGACTCGGCGATCGCCCGCTCGAGTCCGCCGAGGTGCTCCCGCGTGATGAGGCCGCCGTCAGCCAGGATCGAGGCCCGCTCGAGGACGTTGCGCAACTCGCGGGCGTTGCCTGGCCAGCCGTAGCCGAGGAGCACGGGCTTGGCCTCCCGCGAGAGCCCTGCGGGCGGACGCCCCAGCGCACGGCCGATCTCCTCGAGGAACGCGCCGCACAAGGGCAGGATGTCCTCGGGGCGCTCGCGCAGCGGAGGCAGGTGAATCTCGAAGACGTCAAGCCGGTAGAACAGGTCCTCCCGGAACTCCCCGTGCCCGACCATCCCCCGCAGGTCGCGGTTGGTGGCCGCGAGCACCCGGACATCGGCCTTCAGGGTGCGGGTCCCCCCGAGGCGCTGGAACTCCCGTTCCTGGAGCACGCGCAGCAGCTTGGCCTGCAACGGGGCGCTCATTTCCGCCACCTCGTCGAGGAACAGCACCCCGCCGGCGGCGAGCTCGAGGCGACCCGGTTTGGCTTGCACGGCCCCGGTGAACGCGCCTCGTTCGTAGCCGAACAGCTCCGACTCGAGGAGCGGGTCGGGCAGCGCGGCACAGTTCACGGCGAGGAACGGCCCGCCCGCCCGCGGCGAGCCCTGGTGGATCAGGCGCGCCACCACCTCCTTGCCCGTCCCTGACTCGCCGGTGAGCAGGACGGTGGCCTCCGTCGGCGCTACCCGGGTTGCCTCGCGCAGGACGGCCTTCCACGCGGGCGAGGGCCCGACGATGCGGTGGCCGGACCCGGTGAGGGAGGCGAGTTCGCTGGCGAGCGCCTCGACACGGTGCTCGAGCTGCCCGGCCCGCTCGCGCGCCGCCGCCTCGCGCGCGGCGCGGGCCGACAGTTCCTGGTGGGACAGGGCCAGCGCGACGTAGTCGGCCACCCGGCGGGCCACGGGGACGTCGGCGGCCGAGAAGGCGTGCGGCTCCCGGTGCATGAAGTTGACGCCGCCGAGCAACTCGCCCGCCGTGCGGATGGGCACCCGCAGGGAGCTGCGATACCCGGCCCGCACGGGCGGCAGGTTCCGCCACTCCTCGAGCGCCTGGGCATCGTCGATGAGCATGAACTCCCAGGGCTCGCCGAGCAGCCTGGCCCGTTCGCTCGGCGGGATCGGCAGCACGTCGGGCCGTTCGAAGTCGATGTCGGCCGAGACGGCGTACAGGTGCACGTGCTCGCGGTCGTCGGCAAGGAGCACGAGGGCCATCGCATCGTGCGGCAGCACCTGCCGCGTGACGTGCGACAGCCGCTCGAACACCTCGCGCACGTCGAGCGAGCCGGCCACCATCGGCAGCAGCTCGGCAAGCGCCTCGAGCCGTTCGAGGTTGGCCAGGCGGTCGGACATGGGGGGATTATGAACGCCTACCGCCTGACGCCCAACGCGTCGCGCCCGGTCTGGCTGACGCCTGGCGCCGTACCGCCTCACGCCCTGGACCGGCGCGCGCGGTCGCTGGAGGGCGCCGCGCGTCGGCGCCGTCCCCGGCCGCGGGTGCGCCCGCTCTGCCTTCTACGCCTTCTACACCTCGATGACGAGCCCGTCGTGCGCGCAGCGTACGGTCTGCTCGTCGATCTCGCCCGCGCGCGCGAGCATGCCGTCGCTCATGTGGGTGAGCAGGATGCGCGCCGCGCGCAGGTCCGGCAGGTGATCGCGGATGGTCTGCCACGTGAGATGGCCGGGCTTCGGCTCGTCCCACGTCTGGCAGTCGAGCACGAGCAGGTCGGCGCCCTCTGCGAGGTCCCCGAGGGCTGGCGTCCACTCCGTGTCGCCCGAATACGCCACCTTCCGCCCTCCCATCGTCACGCGCACACCGTGGCAGGCGATGGCCGCGGAGTGGCGCACCTCGAGCGCGCCGACGGTTGCCGCGCCGACCGCGAGCGCGACCCCGGGAGCGTACTCGACGAACCGCGCCAGGCCACGCGTCGACATCGCACCCTCCACGCTGGTGCGGGCGCCGGGGAACAGCAGGTCCAGCGTGCCGAGCACGTGCGCCTCCACGCCAAGGGGCCCCGCGACGAGCAACCCGCCGGGCCCGTGCCCGGCGTGGAACGCGCGCAACAACATCCACGGGACGCCGCCATAGTGGTCACCGTGGAGGTGCGTCACGACGATCGCGTCGATCGACTCCGGCGGGATGCCGGCCCGATGCAGCGCCATCAGCGATGTGGCGCCGCAGTCGACCAGCAGGCGGCGGCCCTCGGCTTCGAGCAGCAGGCACGTCTGCGCGCGGCCGCCCGACCCGAAGGCATCCCCGCTGCCGATCACCGTGACGCGCATGGCTTCTCCGTCTCCCGGACTGTCGGCCGGGTCGGTCTCTCAGTTGGGCGGCGGGCCTTTCGGGTGGCGCCGGTCCTGCGGCGCCTGGACCTCGCCCGGGGCGCCCTGCGCCGTGTCGACGGAGCCGCACTGCTGGTCCCGCGCGACGACGCCCATCCAGAGCAGCCCCGCGAGGGCCGCGAGTGCGGCGGCGACCGACAGCGCGCCGGTCCAGCCGATTCGCGCGGCGAGCCACGGCGTCGCCACCGGCGAGATCAACCCACCCAGATTGCTGCCGAAGTTCATGATGCCGCCCGCAAGGCCGCCGTGCCCTCCCGCAACCTGGTTCAGCGTTGCCCAGAAGGGACCCTCGGTGCCGATCACGAGCACGGTGCACGTTGTGAGGCACGCGACGGCCAGCCACGCCGATGTGGCTCGAGCCCCAACCACGAGCAGCACGGCCGCGAGCACGAGCGCCGGCAACGGAAGCAACCGGCGGCCCCACGTGGCCCCGAGCCGCCGCACGGCCGCGTCAGAGAGCGCCCCGCCCGCGGGGATCGCCACGAGCGTGCAGAGCCAGGGCAGCGCGGTGACCGCGGCGGCGTTCATCACCTCGAACTGCCTGACCTGGACGAGATACAGGTAGAACCAGAAGACGAAGATGTAGCCGACGTACCCCTGGAGCGTGTAGCTGGCGGTGAGGAACCAGAAGCCCCGGCTGCGCAGGTCCTCGGCCCCGGCACGCGGTGCTGCCTCGGAGACCGTGCGCACGCCGCGCGGGCACAACCAGTGCCACAGCACGGCAGCCGCGCCCGCTGTCCCCGCGGCAAGGACTAACGCGGGCCGCCATCCCCACGCCCGCGTCGCCGCACCCAGCATCAGCGGCGTGAGCGCCGACCCGATCCCGATGCTGGCCAGGACGATGCCGTTGGCGGTGCCCTGGACCCGTGGCGGCAGGTTCACACCGAGCGTTCGCGCTGAGGCGGGATAGGTGGGCGCGGCCGTCACGCCGAACAGCAGGCGGACGACCCACAGCCCGGCGATTCCGGCGGCCCCCGGGGTCATCGCGGCCGTGGCTGCCGTGAGCAGCGCCCACGCGCCGCTCATGCAGAGGAAGAGCCGCCGCGGGTGCACGCGGTCGGCCAGCCAGCCAGACGGGACTTGGCACAGGGTGTAGCCGACGAGGAACGCGCTGAAGACCGTGCCCAGCTGGGTCTGCGTGAGGCCGAACTCCGCCATGATCCCCGGCCCGGCGACGGTGGGCGCGACCCGGCAGATGTAGCCGGCCGCGGCGACGAGCAGGAGCAGCGGCGGGAGCCGTCTCACCGCAGCCTCTTGCGCATGAGCAGCTCGGCGTGGCCCTCGACGATGTAGTCCTCGAGCACGCCGACCAGCCGGTACCCGAGCCGCTCGTAGAGCTGCCGCGCACGCGTGTTGAAGTCCGAGACGCAGAGGAAGATGTTGCGCGCGCCGGGGACGCGCTCCTCGGCGACGCGGAGCATCAGGGCGCCGACGCCGTGACCACGCGCCTCGGGCGCCACTGCGATGCAGGCAACGTAGGGCGACCCGGCGACTCCAGCCGGGGCCAGCAGGATGAACCCGAGGGGGTCTGCGCCGTGCCGGGCGATGAGCAACTCGCTCCCTGGCCGCCGCAGGGCTGCCGCGCAGGCGGCCTCGTCGCGCCGCAGCGTGATCCACGGCTCGGAGGAGGCCATCAGCCGTGCACACCAGGGGTGGTCGGCTTGTTGTGCCCTGCCAATGCGGATGTGGGGATCCCGAGTCACCGTGCCGCCACGTTTCCCGCGAACTTAGGGGGGGCCCCCCGTGCCGGCCCCGTCACGACCCGCACGCTACGGCCCCTGATGCGAGTTGTCAACCACTCGGCGAACCCCGGGGTCCACGGCTGCCTGATGTCGAGGGAATCGAGGAAGATCGGCCAGGGAAGACAAATATCAATCAATAGGATGTCTTAAGTAGCTATGATGAGGCATTCTTGGCGAATCACACTGGCTAGAAACTTGCTTTAGTAGATGGAATGAATTAGCCTCCTTGAATCCTTGAGGAGGACGCATATGCCCCCTGGTCAGATTGCCCGAGTTGTCGTCGTCGCCGGAACCATCGCCGGCGCGCTCGCCGCCGGCTCCGCCGCCCTGCGTGCCCAAGCCGCCGCGCCCGAGGATCACTACCGCTACAACATCCTCTCGGTCACCGACACCGCACCGGGCCAGTACCCGCTGGTCACCTTCTCCGTCACCGATCCCCTCAACGGGAACCGGCCCTACGACATCAAGAACGACCCGGCGTTCACGGTGTTCGCGGGCGGCGCGAGCCGGCTCTTCGTGCAGATCGGGTGGAGCACGAGGGACTACACCAACACGGGCAGCCAGAGCGAGTTGGCACCGACGGCGCCGGCGCCAGCCCTCCCCGTCGCGGTGAATGCGCTGCTGGCCTCGACCGCAAACCCCGACCTCACGTTCACCGTCAGGTCAGCGAAGCCCATCCCGCTCGGCGCGACAGGCTCGGGCACGGTGGCCATCGAGGGACACCCCGCAGTCGACATCACAGGCGACGGCGTGCCCGAGCGGCTCCAGGTGCGGAGCGAGTTCCGGCACTTCGCGATCACCGACCCCAGCCCGGTTGCGCGACGGGCGTCCGTCGACATCACCAGATGCACGCAGTGCCACCAGCCGCACCTCAGCACGCACGGCAACAACCGCACCGACGAGATCCAGGTGTGCGTGATGTGCCACAACCCGAACGCCACCGACATCGCCTACCGCACCTCGGGACCCGAGACACCCATCGACTTCAAGCGCATGGTCCACGCCATCCACGCCGGCGGCATGCGCCACACGCCCTTCGTCGTGATCGGGTTTCAGGGCAGCGTGAACGACTTCAGCGGCGTCCGGTTCCCCGGAAACCTCAAGAAATGCGAGACCTGTCACCTGCCAGGTCGCTACGGCCTGCCGCTCAAGCGCGGCGCGCAGGCAACGACCGTGTCGACCGGCAGTGTCTACGGGCCCACCCGGACGATCGACGGCGATCCAGGCAACGACCTCAACATCACGCCGATCGCGGCGGTCTGCTCCTCGTGCCACGACGACAGCGAGACGATCAGTCACATGGTGCGCACGGGCGGCGCGTCCTTCTCCGCGCGACAGGCCGACATCGATGCGGGCCGCGTGCGGGAGCGCTGCGTCAGCTGTCACGGCAAGGGCAAGGACAAGGACGTGTTCAGGGTGCACGAGGCCGACGGCGACGGCAACTGACTGCACTCGAGGACCCGACCAGTTTTCGACCATCGGCAATCAGCTGTCGGCTGTTAGCTCTGACCCGACATTCGGCCGGCGGCTGCCGCCCTTCGACGTTGTTCAGGGCGCCCCAGACGCAGTCGAGGGGCGGCGGGCGGCTCCCGGCCTGATTGACGAAAGACGTCTTCGGGCCGCCCTCCGTCACGCCACTCGACGTGATGGGGAGGAACCGCCTTTGGCGCCAGCGTGACGCTGTGCTGGCCGCGAGCCGCTGGTCGCCAGTCGCGAGCCGGATTGTCAGATCAAGGTCCAGCGGTTGGCTCATCGGCTCTCACCGTGCGGCCGGCCGGCTCTCTGCGCCAGAGGAGAGCCGCGACGGTCAGAGCCGACGGAGAGGGCCCTCCTGGAACGGGCAGGCTGAACGTCGCGCGCAGACCCACGTGTGCGTGATTTCGATCCGTCGCCTGAACCCGGCGTCGCGGCCCTGGCCGTCTTCAGACTAGCGGACTGTATTAATCATTCATAAAGCGGCAGAATGGCTCATGCCATCTGCCGCCGGGTCGCTGGAATTGACACCCACCGAACGTCAGGAGCTTGAGGGCTTCGCTCGCTCCCAACGCGGGCGCGCAGACGTGGCCCGCCGGGCGCGGGCGGTCCTCATGCTTGCTGACGGAACGTCGTACCGCGAGATCGAACAGGCGCTCGGGTGGAGCTCCGCGACGACCGCGAAGTGGAAGGAGCGGTTCCTCGCGCGGCGAACGGCGGGCTTGTGGGGGCGTCATCAGGGGTCCAAGCCGAGGGTGCTCACGCCGGCTTTGGAGGCGCGCATCCTCAATCGGACGCGTCGCCCCCCGACCGACGGGACCACGCATTGGTCCACTCGCCGCCTCGCCAAGGCGATGAAGCTCTCGCACACGATGGTGGCCCGCGCCTGGCAGCGGGCGGGAATCCAACCGCACCGCCTGGAGCGCTACATGCGCTCCACCGACCCCGACTTCGAGGCGAAGGCCGCCGACGTCATCGGCCTCTATCTGCACCCGCCGCAGCACGCGGCGGTGTTCTGCCTCGACGAGAAATCCGCCATCCAAGCGCTCGACCGCCTCGATCCCGTCCTGCCCCTCTCGCCGGGGCGCGCCGAACGTCATGGCTTCGAGTACTGCCGGCACGGGACCCTGTCCCTCTACGCCGCCCTCAACACGGGGACCGGCGAGGTGCTGGGCCACACCACGCCGCGGCACACGAGCGCGGAGTTTGTCAGTTTCCTTGCCACGTTAGTCGCCAGTCAGCCTGCCGGCCGCGACATTCATGTGATTCTCGACAACGTGTCCACCCACAAGACGAAGCAGGTGCAGGCGTTCCTTGCCGTCCACCCGCACGTGACGTTGCACTTCACGCCCACCTACTCGTCGTGGCTGAACCAAGTCGAGCTGTGGTTCTCCAAGATCGAGCGCGACCGCATCGCCCGGGGCATCTTCACGTCGGTGAAGGACCTCGCCCGGAAGATCCGCCGCTACATCGCGCGCGATAACCACGTAGCAAAGCCTTTCCGCTGGTCGTACTCAGATGCGACCCGGCGGATCGCATGACCGCTTTACATGTCGCTGATACAGCCCACTAGTTCGAACACCACCCGCTCGGGCGGTCCGGCCGACCGGCTCGCGTAGTAGGTCTCGACGGCAACCTGCGGGAACAGCTCGCACAGGCGCGCGGTGGCGCGCGCCAGGTCGGCCACCTGCCGCGCGCGCAGGTCCAGCGTCACCGGCCCGATCTTGTGCACGCGGTACCACGAGCAGTCCTCGTGGGCGATGGCAACGATGCGTGTCGTCCCGTGGCCGGCCACGAGCGCCTCGAGGCGGCGCCGGAGGAAGTTGAAGTCCTTGGGCACGAGGTCGACGAGGGTCAGCGGCTCGATTCCCCCTGGCACCGACACGATGTCGGCGTGCGCGTGGGTGCCGAGGTGGCGGACCGCGAATTCCTGGATGGCCGCGCTCCAGCGGCCATCCGAACAGCAGACGATCAGCGTGTCCGGGCGCGAGCCGTCCCAGGCCACACTCGCCTCGTACCGTTTCTCGCGAGGCACGGCTGGCGCCTCGCCCCGCGGCAGGTGTTTCTCACTCTTCCAGCCGACGACCGCCATCCGCGTCCTCCTGCGGCCGTTTCACGGCTGCGCCTGCTTCTCGGCCTGGGCGGTGGCGGCCTCCGTCCTCGCCTGCACCAGCTTGACGAGGTCGATGCCGAACTGGTCGCGCAGCATCTCGGTCATCGCGGCCACGCCGCCGCCGACGGTGCCCATCAGGCGGTTGACGCCACTCCCGCCGCCGTTGCCCATCTCGATGATGTTGATGCGGTCGACGCCGGCGAGCTGCGTGGCGAAGGCCTGCGCGAGGTCGGGCATCTTCTCGATCACCATGTTGAGGACGGCCGCCTGGTTGAACTGCTTCCAGGCCTCGGCCTTGCGCTGCAGCCCTTCGGCCTCGGCGAGCAGCTTCTTCTTGATCACCTCGGCCTCGGCCTCGCCGACCGCGAGCACCCGGGTCGCCTCGGCGTGGCCCACCTTCTCGATCTTCGCCGCCTCGCCCGCACCCTCGTACTCGAGCTCCTTCTGCGTGGCCTCGGCCTTGACGATCTGCGCCTGCTTCTCGCCCTCGGCGCGCAGGATGGTGGCCTGGCGCTCCCCCTCCGCCCGCAGGACCGTCGCCTGCCGCTCGGCCTCCGTGGGCCGGATCACGGTGGCCAGCAGCTCCTTCTCCTTGCGCAGCGACTCCTGCTCCTGGACGAGCACCTCCTGCTGCTTGCGCACCTGCTCGATCCGGACCTCCTGCTCCATCACGCGCTGGCGGGCGACGGCGGTGGCGAGCGGGCCGGCCTGCTGCGCCTCGGCCTCCTTTGCGCTCACACTCGCGTCGAACTCCGCCTGCCGCATCTCCTTGTCACGGAGCGACTGGGCGATCGTGACGTCGGCCTCGTACCGCTTCGTCTTGCCCTCCTGGTCGGCCTGCGCCGAGCGGATCATCGCGTCGCGCTGGGCGAGGGCCTCGCCGATGATCGCGTCGCGCTTCACCTCCGCCGTGCGCTTCTTGCCGAGCGCGTCGAGGTAGCCCTGCTCGTCGCTGATCTGCTGGATGGTGAGGATGTCGATGTTCACCCCCATCTTCTTCAGGTCCACGGCGGCCTCGTCGGTCATCTTCTGCGCGAAGGCCTGGCGGTCGGCATTGATCTCCTCGACGGTGAGCGTGCCGAGGATCGCGCGGAGGTGGCCCTCGAGCGTCTGGAAGATGACGCCCTTGATCTGCTCGGTGGTCATGCCGAGGAACCGCTCGGCCGCGCCGCGCAGCGACACGTCGTCTCCCGCGATCTTCACGTTGGCGACCGCCTCGACGGTGACCGGCACGCCCTCCTTGGTGTACGCACGCTGGATCTTGAGGGGGATGGAGATCACGTTGAGCGACAGGTAGGCCACCTTCTCGAGCACGGGGATCAGCAGCGCCGCGCCGCCGCGCACGATGCGGAACCCGACGCTGCTCTTGCTGCCCCGTTCGTCGATGACCTGCTGCTTGCGGCCGTAGATGATCGCCACCTCTGAGGGCGGGACCTTGATGTAGTTGCGCGCGAAGAGCGCCATCGCGGCGAAGATGGCCAGAAGCAGGAACAGGACCGCGAAGATCACCCCGATGGCCGACGAGATTCCCGTGAGGACGTTCATGACCGGTCTCCTCCGGCCGCGATGCCGGCCGGCTGGCGCTGCACCGTGACGCCTTCCCCGCTGATGCCCGTGACGACCACGACCGTGCCGAGCGGGATGGCGGTGCCGTCGCGCGATCGCGCGATCTGTGTGTTCCGCTCGCCGTGCACGACGAGCGCGACCTGGCCGACGCCGTTGGCCGGGATGCCGACGACCACCTCAGCGGCCTGTCCGACGAGCGACGTCACGTGCACCTCGCTCGAGGCCTGCTGTCCGTAGAGGACGTGGGCGAACTGGTAGACGAGCGCGGCGAGCACGACCCCGAGGGCCACGCCGGTCCCGCTCGCGACCGGGTGCGAGTAGCCGTAGTAGCGGGCGACGATGCCGCCGGCGCCGAAGGCGGCGAGGAACGAGGCGATGACGCGCGCGCTGAACGGGCTCGGCCCTCCCGAGGCGGCGCCCTCGACGTGGGCGTCCCCTGGGATGTCGGCGTGGAAGTCGTGGTCGCCCCCGAAGAGATCGCCGACGAACAGCATCATCAGGAGGAACGCGAGTCCGAGAGCTCCAATGGCCGCGTAGATGAGCATGGCTGGGTGGGCTCCATGTCCGACGGTGGGGTTGCGCCGGCAGGTCGGCTCCGACAGTACGGCCGGGCCGGAGGGTTGTCAAACCCTGACAGTAACTGCGGGGAGGCGATCACGCTCGACGAGGTCACCGGGACCGTCACGGGGCGGCGGTGAATCTGGTGCGGGAGGGGCGCGCACCGCTGCTCGGCGGGTCACCCCCCCGGGTTGTGTCGCCGCGCGCCACGGCTCGCCGAGGGCCGCCGGTTCTGTGCTAGGGTGGAGCCGGCCGACGCGCGGACCGGCTCGCCAAGCCGGCCGACAAAGGGGGAGGTTCGACCATGCACATGGGCCACCACCAGAAGTTCCTGGCCGCCCTCGAGGCCGCCGGCATCAGGCTGAGCGAGCCGCTCACGGGCCGACTGCTCGAGGCCCTGGACGCGATCCTGGCCGAGGCCGAAACCTCCGCCCGATTGGAAGCCGAGGCCGACGAGATACAGACCCTGCCGGTGCCGGTGCCGGTGCCGGTGCCGGCGCTCGCCGAGGCGGTCGAGGGGACCGGCGAGGCGGGGACCCTGGCGACCGGCGGGCGGGAGACCGGAGCCGAGATCGACGCGGCCGAACCGTGGATCGTCCAGGGGGCACCCGAGGTCGTCGAGGAGTTCGGACCCGGATCCGAGCCGCAACCTCCCCCGGGCGAGCGCTTGTTCCGGGGCTGACGCGCAGGAGGCGCGCGGGCGCTCGCACGTGATTGCAGCGAGGAGGCCCTGTTCGGCGCAAACGAGACCTCACGTCGGCGTCATCGGGTTCACGTCGTGGCGGCAGGCGCTCAGCAACACCAGGGCGTGAGGCACATGGCGGAGGCGTGAGCCAGACCGGGGCGTGAGGCGTACGGCGCCGAGCGCAAGGCGGTTACGATCGCCCCGTGAAGATCGCCACCTGGAACGTCAACGGGATCCGGGCCCGCGCCGGGCAGGTGGCCGACTGGCTGGCCGCCGAGCGGCCCGACATCGCCTGCCTGCAGGAAATCAAGGCCACGCCCGAGCAGATCCCCGCGTTGCTGTTGTCGCTCGACGACTATTGGACCTGCTGGCACGGCGCGAAGGGCTATTCTGGCGTGTCGCTGCACGTCAGCAAGCGCATCGCGCCCGAGGCGCCGCCGTTCCGCTACCCCCCGTTCGACGTCGAGAGCCGGGCCGTCACCGTCGAACTCGAGGGGGTGACCTACGCCTCGATCTACGTCCCCAACGGCGGCCGCGATCTCGAAGCCAAGCTGCGGTTCCTCGACGAGATGCGCGACTACGCCGCCCGCTTCGCCGCGCGCGGTGCGCCGCTCGTCGTGTGCGGCGACCTCAACGTGGCACGCGAGGAGCGTGACGTACACCCGAAGGAGCGCAAGCCGCGCGCCGTTGGCCAGCTCCCCGTCGAGCGCGAGAAGTTCGCCGCGATCCTCGCCACGGGCCTCGTGGACGTCGGCCGCGCACTCGATCCCGACAACGACAATCTCTTCACGTGGTGGGCGCCCTGGCGCAGCTTGCGCGAGCGCAACATCGGCTGGCGCCTCGACTACGTGCTGGCGAGCGAGTCGCTCGCCCGTGTCGCCACGAGCAGCCACGTAGGCCGAGAGACCGGCACGAGCGACCACGGGCCGGTGGTGGTGGTGCTGGGGGATCAGCCGAGTGCCTAGTCTGGTGCCGAGCGCCCGTGCCCGGCTCTCGGACCGCGACGGCCAGCTGGGGCGTCGGGCTCGCGGTTTCGATCTTCGAAGCGAGGAGAGCGATGACAAACACCGATCGCGCGTGGCGTGCGGCAGCGGGATTCCTGCTCGGGTGCGTCGTGCTGGCCACGGGGAGCTCCGCGGCCGCTCAGGCTCAGGCTTCGGCCCCGTCTGCCCCTGGCACCACGGCAGGTGAGACGCGGACAACCTGGTACTTCTACACGGTGACCTGGGGATTCCAGGACGAGTTCCTCGACCTGTTCCAGAAGAACCACTACCCCGTGCTGAAAGCGCAGCTGCAGGCCGGCCGCTTCGCCGCGGTCCGCACCTGGGTGCCGCGCTATCACGGCGACGGTCGCGCCGACTGGACGTTCGTCGTCGAGATCGTCGAGCGTGTCGGCGTGACCGGGATTCCCACCGAGCAGGAGTTCATCGCAAAGCTCTACCCGGATCAGGTGACGTTCCGGAAGGAAGAGCAGCGCCGCTTCGAACTGCTCATCGCGCACTGGGACGTGCCGCTGAACCCCGTCGATCTCGACACCCGGAAGCCCACACGGTAGTCAGCCCAGCGCCGAGCGCCTGGCGCCCGTGCCCTGCACATTGCCGATGATGGTGGAGCCCTTCACCAGCAGGTTGCCGTTCGGGCCCACGACGATGTTGCCCTCGATGCGCGAGAGGCGGAGGTTCGTGCGGCGGGCACTGCGGGACAGGCTACCCTTCCGGCCGCACTTCGACAATACCGTCTGTTCGAGTCCTGGACGGAGGTCTCACCGATACGATGCCACCCCGCGGCGCGCGCCGCGCGAGGCCACTTGACCTCCCGCCGAGTCCTTCGCTATTGTTAGCAGTCGAGCGCCGCGAGTGCTAAACCGGCCGCGCCTCCCCGGCACGGCGGGCCCGCGTCGGGCGCGACAGAAGAGAGCACAGACAGGCGGCAACGGGGACGGGCCCCGCGTCCGCCAGACGGTTCGGCACCACACCAACACCAGTTCGAAGGAGGACTTCCATGAACGTGCGTCCGCTGCGCGACCGTCTGCTCGTCGAGCGTGTCGAGGAGCAGGAGCAGAAGGTGGGCGGGATCATCATCCCCGACACCGCGAAGGAGAAGCCCCAGCAGGGCAAGGTCGTCGCCGCCGGCAATGGCCGCGTGACCGACGAAGGCAAGTTGCTGCCGCTCGACGTGAAGGCCGGCGACAGCATCCTGTTCGGCAAGTACGCCGGCACGGAGATCAAGATCGAGGGCAAGGAGTACCTCATCCTCCGCGAGGACGAGGTGCTCGGCGTCGTCGGGGGATGAGGCCGTCGCGCCGCCCGTGGAGGGCCGGCGCGGCGACGGCGAGAGACGGGCCGGCGGGCCGAAGGCCCGCTCATCGCGCTCGGCTCGTCGCTCGCTCACAACTCACGGCTCACAACTCACGACTCACGACTCACAACTCACAGCTCACAGCTCGCAGCTTCGTCCATCGGGAGCCATCCATGTCAGCCAAGCAGATCATCTACCACGAGGAGGCGCGCCAGGCGCTGCTCCGCGGCGTCAACCAGCTCGCCGACGCCGTCAAGGTCACCCTCGGCCCCAAGGGCCGCAACGTCGTCATCGACAAGAAGTTTGGGAGCCCAACCATCACGAAGGACGGCGTCACCGTCGCCAAGGAGATCGACCTCAAGGACCCGATCGAGAACCTCGGCGCCCGCATGGTGCGCGAGGTGGCGAGCAAGACGTCCGACATCGCCGGCGACGGCACCACCACCGCCACGGTGCTCGCCCAGGCGATCGTCCGCGAGGGCAGCAAGAACGTGGCGGCCGGCGCCAACCCGATGGCCGTCAAGCGCGGCATCGAGAAGGCGGTGGCGGCCATGACCGAGGAGCTGAAGTCGCTCTCCCGCCCGGTGAGCGGCGAGGCCATCGCCCAGGTCGGCACCATCTCGGCCAACTCCGACGCCACCATCGGCAAGATGATCGCCGAGGCGATGGAGAAGGTGGGCAAGGACGGCGTCATCACCGTCGAGGAAGCCAAGACGATGGAGAGCGCCCTCGAGGTGGTGGAGGGCATGCAGTTCGATCGCGGGTACTTGTCGCCGTACTTCGTGACCGACCCCGAGCGCATGGAGGTCGTGCTCGAGAACCCGGTGATCCTCATCCACGAGAAGAAGATCAGCAGCCTCAAGGACCTGCTGCCGGTGCTCGAGCGCGTGGCGCAGTCGGGCCAGCCGCTGCTGCTCATCGCGGAGGACATCGAGGGCGAGGCGCTCGCCACGCTCGTGGTCAACAAGCTGCGCGGCACGCTGAAGGTGGCCGCGGTGAAGGCGCCCGGCTTCGGCGACCGCCGCAAGGCGATGCTCGAGGACATCGCCATCCTCACCGGCGGCCGCGCGATCACCGAGGACCTCGGCATCAAGCTCGAGAACATCAAGCTCGAGGACCTCGGCCGTGCCAAGAAGGTGACGATCGACAAGGACAACACCACGATCGTCGAGGGCTCCGGCGCCCGCGCCGCGATCGAGGGCCGCGTGAAGCAGATCCGCGCGCAGGTCGAGGAGACCACGTCCGACTACGACCGGGAGAAGCTGCAGGAGCGGCTCGCGAAGATCGTGGGCGGCGTGGCCGTGATCAAGGTGGGCGCGGCCACCGAGACGGAGATGAAGGAGAAGAAGGCGCGCGTCGAGGACGCGATGCACGCCACGAAGGCGGCCGTCGAGGAGGGCATCGTGCCCGGCGGCG
>Ga0079037_100000803_pt1 | contig 15276 bp, 13 predicted proteins | sample Mud3Dept4metaG_FD_71479 | JGI IMG/M metagenome (GOLD analysis project Ga0079037, IMG submission 71479) | Freshwater wetland microbial communities from Ohio, USA, analyzing the effect of biotic and abiotic controls - Mud 3 Core 4 Depth 4 metaG | ecosystem: Environmental > Aquatic > Freshwater >... | reverse complement strand
CCGAAGTTCTGCGAGACGGGCCGGCAGGTCGACGAGCGGCTCGGTGAACTCGGGGCGAAGCGAATCGTCGACCGCGTCGACTGCGACGTCGACTACGACACCCTGGCCAATGCGTGGCTCGATCGCGTCGTCACCGGCGCCCGTGACGCGCTGGGCAGCAGTGCGCAGTCCGCGACCGTGACGCGACTGCGCGCGGCACCCGTGGAACCGCAGTTCTCGCGCGAGCAGCCGTTCGTTGCCGAAGTGATCGCGAACCATTCGCTCACCGGGCGCGGCGCGACCAGGGAAGTCCGGCACATCGAAATCAGCCTCGCGGGCTCCGGCCTGACGTATGCACCGGGCGATGCGCTCGGCGTCTGGCACGAAAATCCGCCGGCGGTCGTCGGTGAAGTGCTGCAGGCGCTGCGCCTGGACGGCGAACATGCCGTCGAGCTCGACGGCGCGACCAGGTCGCTGCGTGAATGGCTCACGACCGGGCGCGAACTCACGCGCCTGACGCGGCCGTTCCTCACGCAGCAGGCCGAGCGTTCGCAAGACGCACGGCTTGCCGACGTATTGCTACCTGGCCACGAGGCCGACCTGCGCCACACGCTGAAGGACCTGCAGGTCGTCGACGTGCTGCAGCGTCACCCCGGCGAATGGGACGCCAGGTCGTTCGTGCAGGCGCTGCGCCCGCTGGCGCCCCGCCTGTATTCGATCGCCTCCAGCCAGGAAGCGGTCGGCGAGGAGGCGCACCTCACCGTCGCGTTGGTCGACTACGAACTGGACCGCAAGCGCCGCACGGGTGCGGCCTCGGCGTTCCTCGCCAGCCTGCAGGGCGAGCAGGCGAAGGCGCGGATTTTCATCGAACAGAACGAGCGCTTCCGCCTGCCGGCCGATACGTCGCGCGACGTGATCATGATCGGCCCCGGTACGGGTGTCGCCCCGTTTCGCGGCTTCGTGCAGCACCGCGAGGCGCAGGGCGCCACGGGCCGCAACTGGCTGTTCTTCGGTGCGCGCCACTTCCAGAGCGAGTTCCTGTACCAGGCCGAGTGGCAGGACGCGGTGAAGCGGGGCGTGCTGAGCCGCTGCGACCTCGCGTTCTCTCGCGACCGCAGCATCGTCCGCGAATACGTCCAGGACCGCCTGCGCCGCGTCGGCAAGGACCTGTATGCGTGGCTCGAGAATGGCGCGTACCTCTACGTCTGCGGCGACGCCGAGCAGATGGCGCCCGGCGTGAATGCGGCACTGATCGACATCGTCACGGAGCATGGCGGCCGGAGCCGTGAGGACGCGGGCGACTACCTGCGTCGGCTGGCGGATGACCGCCGCTACCTGCGCGACGTGTACTGAGCAGAAGAATCATGACCGAGCAATCACCCGTCGAGCGCATCAAGCGCAACAGCCGCAACCTGCGTGGCACGCTGGTCGAGAGCCTGCAGGATCCGCTGACCGGCGCGATCCGCGAGGACGACACCGTCCTGATCAAGTTCCACGGCAGCTACCAGCAGGACGATCGCGACATCCGCGACGAGCGACGGCGCCAGAAGCTCGAGCCCGCCTACAGCTTCATGATCCGCACCCGCTTGCCGGGCGGCGTCTGCACGCCGACGCAGTGGCTGCAGCTCGACGAAATTGCACGCCGTTACGCCAACGGCACGCTGCGCATCACGACGCGGCAGGCCTTCCAGTTCCACGGCGTGATCAAGACTGAGCTCAAGGCGACCATGCAGGCGATCAATGCCTCGCTGCTGGACACCATCGCCGCCTGCGGCGACGTCAACCGCAACGTGATGGCGAGCGCGAACCCGGTCGAGACACGGGCTCACCCGGTCGTGCACGAGTGGGCGAAGCAGCTCTCGGAGCACCTGCTGCCAAAGACGCGCGCGTATCACGAGATCTGGCTCGACGGTGAGAAGGTGTCGAGCACGGAGGAAGTCGAGCCGCTCTACGGCCCGACTTACCTGCCGCGCAAGTTCAAGGCGGCGATCGTCGTGCCGCCCGTCAACGACGTCGACGTCTTTGCGCACGACCTCGGCTTCATCTCGATCATCGAGAACGGCGAGCTGCAGGGCTTCAATCTCACTGTCGGTGGCGGCATGGGCGCCACGCACGGCGACGCCGAAACGCACCCGCGCGTCGCGGACCTGGTGGGCTTCCTCAAGCCCGAGCAGTTGCTCGCCGTGGCGGAGGCGGTGCTCACCACGCAGCGCGATTTTGGCAACCGTGTGGTGCGCAAGCGCGCCCGTCTCAAGTACACGATCGAGGACCACGGCCTCGATTGGTTCGTCGCGGAGATCACGCGTCGGCAGGGTTTCGCGCTCGAGCCGGCGCGCCCGTTCAAGTTCGAGACCACCGGCGATCGCTTCGGCTGGACCGAAGGGTTCGACGGCCGCTGGCACCTGACGCTGCGCATCGAATCCGGTCGTGTTGCCGATACGGCCAAGGGACCGTGGCTGACGGGCCTGCGCGAGATCGCCAAGGTGCACCGCGGCGATTTTCGCCTGACGCCGAACCAGAACCTGACGATCGCCAACGTCGACGCGAATGCACGGACCTTCATCGACGGTCTCGTGGTGCGTTACGGACTCGACCGTCACGCGCGTGCCACGCCGGTGGCGCTCAACGCGCTCGCCTGCGTCGCGTTGCCGACCTGCGCACTGGCGATGGCTGAGGCGGAACGCTACCTGCCGCGACTTACGCAGCTGGTCGACGAACGTCTCGCCGCGAACGGGCTGGCCGGTGCGCCGCTGGTGCTGCGCATCACCGGCTGCCCAAACGGCTGCGCGCGACCCTATCTCGCGGAAATCGCGCTCGTAGGCAAGGCCCCTGGACGTTACAACCTGTTCTACGGCGGCGACGGCAAGGGGCAGCGTCTGAACGCGCTGCACCTCGAGAACGTCGACGAGCCCACGATCATCGCGGCACTGGACGCCGCGTTTGGTCGCTACGCCAAGGAGCGCACGGAGGGCGAAAGTTTCGGCGATTTCGCCTGGCGTGCGGGCCTGGTCGGGACGCAGGCGGCATGAGCCACGGAGGATTGGCAAGAATGCGAGCACTGGCGTGGGATCCGGGCCGGGCAATGCACGAGCCGGCCGTCATCGACGAGGTGAACAGCGACCTCGAGCGCATGAGCGCCGAAGATCGCGTGCGCTGGGCCGTGGCGAACCTGCCGGGCGAACACGCGCTGTCGTCGAGCTTCGGCGCGCAGGCTGCCGTGTCGCTGCACATGGTGACGCGCGCGTTGCCGTCGCTCCCCGTGGTGCTGATCGATACGGGTTACTTGTTCCCCGCGACGTACCGTTTCATCGACGACCTCGTCGAACGACTGGAACTCAACCTCAGGGTTTTCCAGCCGCGCGTTTCGCCGGCCTGGCTCGAAGCGCGTCACGGCCGGCTGTGGGAGCAGGGGCTCGACGGCATCGACCGCTACAACGAAGTGCGCAAGACCGAGCCGATGCAGCGCGCGCTGCGAGAACTTGGCGTGAACACGTGGTTCGCCGGCCTGCGCCGCGACCAGGCCGGGACGCGCAGCCGTATCCGACCGCTCGAATGGCGCGATGGCCGTTGGAAGGTGCACCCGATCTTCGACTGGACCGACCGCCAGGTGTTCGACTACCTGCGCCAGCACGAGCTGCCGTACCACCCGCTCTGGCACGAAGGGTATGTTTCGATCGGTGACTGGCACACCACGCGCACGCTGGCGGAGGCTGGCGACGCCGAGGCAACGCGCTTCTTCGGCCTGAAGCGCGAATGCGGCATCCACGGCCTCGAAGGCTGACATGCGCTATTTCCCGCTCTTCGCCGACCTGCGCGACAGGCTCGTCCTCGTCGTCGGCGGTGGTTCTGTGGCCGAGCGGAAAGTGCGACTGCTGCTCGAGGCAGGTGCACGGGTGCGGCTCGTCGCGCCCGAAGTCACGGCATGGTTGCGCGAGAACCCGGCCATCGCAGTCCGCCGTGAGCAGTTCGATCCGCAGCACTTCGAAGGCGCAGTACTCGCCATCGCGGCGACCGACGATCGTGCGGTGAACGAAGCGGTCGCGGCCGGCGGACGCGAACGCAACGTGCTCGTCAATGTCGTCGACGTGGCGGAACTCTCGAGCTTCATCGTGCCGGCGATCGTCGACCGGTCGCCCCTGGTCATTGCAATTTCGACTGGCGGCATCGCCCCGGTGCTGGCGCGGCTCGTGCGCGAGCGGCTGGAGTCGCTGATCGACGGGTCGTTCGGCCAGCTTGCAGGCCTGCTGCAACGGTGGCGCGGAAGGATCAAAGGCGGGCTCCCTGACGTCAATGCGCGTCGCCGGTTCTACGAGACTGCGGTGCGTGGTCAGGTTGCCGCGCTGGTGCGCAATAATGACCTGCCGGGCGCCGAGCGTGAACTCGAACGTACCTTGCAGCTGGCCGACGTGCCACGGCGCGGCAGCGTCGTGCTGGTAGGCGCAGGACCCGGCGATGCCGGCCTGCTGACCTTGAACGCACTGCGGGCCCTGCAGGAAGCGGACGTGATCCTCCACGACCGGCTGGTCGCTGACGGAGTGCTGAACCTCGCGCGGCGCGATGCCGACCGCATCTGCGTCGGCAAGATGGCTGGTGGTCACTCCGTCTCGCAGGGTCGCATCAACGAGCTGCTGCTGGAGCAGGCGCGGCTCGGCCGGCGAGTCGTGCGGTTGAAGGGCGGCGATCCGTTCATATTTGGCCGCGGCGGCGAGGAGCTGGAATTCCTCGAGCAGCATGGCATTCCGTTCGAGGTCGTTCCGGGCATCACGGCAGCCATCGCCTGTGGCGCTTACGCCGGAATCCCGCTCACGCATCGTGAGCATGCGCAGTCCGTTCGGTTCGTGACAGCGCACAGCGGCGACTCGATGGGCAGCCCCGACTGGGCGACGCTGGCGCGGGAACGGCAGACGCTCGCGCTCTACATGGGCGTGGCGGGGCTCGGCACGATTCGCGACCAGCTGGTACAGCACGGACGTGCGCCTGCGACGCCGGTGGCCATCGTCGAAAACGGCTCGCGCTCGAATCAGCGCGTGGTGCTCGCGACCCTCGCCGAACTCGAGGATGCCGGCCGCGCCGCCGCCGTGAAGTCGCCGGCGCTCGTCATCGTGGGCGAGGTGGCCGCGCTGGCCGAAAGGCTGCACTGGTTCGGCGCCGCCCCCGTCCATTGGCACGCATTGCGGGCGGTGGCCTGACGAGCGTCCGCGCGGGTAGTCACCGGGCTCGCCAACTCAGCTCCGCAAACACCGAGCGCGGGCGTCCCGGAAAATAGCGGTAGTTGCCGAACGCAAAGTCGGCGCGGTCTGCATACGCGCGATCGAGCGCATTGTTGACGCGCAGCGTCAGCGACCATCGTGGCGCGAATTCCCAGCGTGCCCGGAGATTCAGCAGTTCGTGGCCGGTGTAACGATGGGCATTGGCGGCGTCGACGAAGTAGTCGCCCACCACGAGCCATTCGGCTTCTGCGGCCACCGTTGGCGATGGCCTGAATTCGAGCGCAGCACGCAACAGGTCGCGAGGCGCTGTGTCCACGTCGTTGCCTGCGGTGATCGTCTCGCCGCCCTCGATGGCGCGCGAAAACTCGTATCGATGCCTGGCGTACGTGCCAGCGACGGTTGCGGAGAGCGCGTCCAGCGCCTGCCACGTCAGCGTGTACTCCACGCCTTCGTGCGATGTGCGGCCTGCGCTCACATAGAAGCCGTTCGAATCGCGGAGGATGACGTTGTCCTTGCGCATGTCGAAGCCAGCCAGCTCGCCGCGCCAGTCGCCACGCGCGAATTTAAGGCCGATTTCGTAGGCGTCCACCTGCTCGGAATCGAGCTCGGACACCGACTGATTGCGCTGCAACCGGTAGAGCTCGGTCATCTCGGGCGGACGGAACCCGCGCGATGCGTTGGCATACAGCATCAGGCCTGTGGCGGCGTCCCAGCGCAGGCTGAGCTTGGGCGCCGCGTTGGTGAAGGAATCGCTGCGATCAGCCGGCCGGCTGTACAGGCAACCCGCCGGCAGGCACGGCACGCCGTTCTCGTCCGTGTTGCCGGCCAGCATGTGGTTGTCGTAATCGTAGCTGACGTATTCCACGCGCACGCCTGCGCCCGCGTGCAGCGAGGGCGTCAAGGCGTAGTCGAGCTGCGCGTAGCCGCCGGCCACGTTCGACGTCACGCTGTAGTCGTAGTGCAGGCCGGCGGGACGGATCGCGTTGGCGGCCGGACTGCCTCCGGTCGTTGGCCCTTCCTGGTCCTCGACCAGGAACGAGTCCGCCCACTCGAGATCGAGTCCGGTGATGAGCGAGACGCCATCACCGAGATCCCAGTCGAAGTTCGTCATCACGCCTGCGCTTTCCTGGCCGTTGCGTTCGACCGGTTGGCCGAGGAGAAAGTGCTGCAGGAAATCCATGCGTGAGGTGCGGAAGTAGGGCCGCAGCTCCAGTTGCCCCGGCAGGGAAGTCTGCGGCTGCACGAGTCCCGTGAGCCGCACGGCGTTGGCGTTGCGATAGGCCTCCGGGTTCAGGTTCTGCTGGCGCAGATCCGGGTCGCGGTAGGCGTTCTTGCCGAAGATGAATCCAGCCGTCTCCTGTTCGAGCTTCGTCGCCGCGAGATCGAACCGCGAGGGAATGCTGCCGCCCGCGCCGGTCGTGAGCGTGGCGTTGAGCTTGCCCTCATCGAAACCGGACTCGTCACGCCAGCCGCCGTCGTGTGTATACAGCGCCTTGATGCCAAGACCAGAGGTCTCGCCCTGGTGCGACGCGACCAGGCTGCCGCGCGCGTACTGGTCAGGGCCGAAGCCGAGTCCCAGCTGCCAGCGCGGCAGTTCAGGCGGCGCATCCTGCAGCACGTTGATCGTGCCGTGCACGGAATTCGAGCCGTAGAGCGCCGACCCGGTGCCGCGCAGGATTTCGATCGCATCCGCCTGCTCGGTGTTGATCTCGAGCATCTCGTTGACGTTGCAGAAGCCCACGGGCCGGATCGGCACGCCGTTTTCCAGGAACAGGAAAGCACCGCATGAGCCCGCGCCAGTCAACACGGGTGAGCGGATCGCCGTGAGGCTTTCCTGGCCGCTGCCACGCTGCACCATCACGCCCGGCACGCGGTTGAGCGCCTCGGAACTGTGCGTGGCGCCGAGCAGTTCGATGACGTCCCGGTCGACGCGACCGATGCTGAGGGGCGTCGCAAGCGCTGCCACGGGCTGCCGTTGTGCGGTCACGACGATTTCTTCGAGCGCGGGAGACGCTGCCCGCGCAGTTGCGGCCGCGGTGATGCCCGCGCCAGCGATGAGGCACGCGAGAAAGCGCGACCAACGAAAATTCAGCAAAGTCATGCCGGATGGATTCAGCTTTGGCGCGGGATGCAGTTTCACCCGCCATTATTACCGACCGGGAGCGGGAGTGGTGTTGGCGTTTGCTACCATCGCCGCAACTTCTGGAGCTGGCAATGCGAATCCAATTCGTGCCCCGCCGCTTGCGCGCCCGCCGACTGCAGTCTCCGTCCCGTCCGGTGTGGACGCGGAGGTCGCTACTGGCCTGCGTCGGCATCGCCTGCATGGCTCATGGCCTGCTGGCGCAGGCGACGACGGCGGAGAGCGCCGTTAAAAACACGCCGGTACCGGTTGCGTCGGAGCCCGCGAGGCCACGGATCGGGCTGGTGTTGAGTGGTGGCGGTGCACGCGGCGCGGCGCACGTCGGCGTGATCCGCATGCTCGAGGAAATGCACATCCCGATCGACGCAATCGCTGGCACGAGCATGGGCGCGGTCGTGGGCGGGCTCTATGCCGCGGGACTGAGCGGCGACGAGATCGAACGCCTGTTCCGCGAACTCGACTGGCAGGAAATGATCCGTGACCGCGCGCCGCGCCGCGATCTGGCGTACCGTCGCAAGCAGGACGACCGCAACATCCTCGCCAAGGGCGCGCTCGGCGTGAACACGAGCGATGGCGTCGTGCTGCCGCTCGGCCTCGTGCAGGGTCACAAGATCACGCAGGTGCTGCGCGATTCGACGGCCCGAGTTGCCGACGTGCAGGACTTCGACCAGTTGCCGACACGTTTCCGCGCGCTCGCGACCGATCTCGAGACGGGCGAGGCCGTCGTCATGGGTGACGGTGACCTGGTGACCGTTCTGCGCGCAAGCATGTCGGCTCCGGGCGTTCTAACGCCGGTTGAGAGGAACGGTCGCCTGCTGGTGGATGGCGGCCTCGTCGACAACCTGCCCGTCGAACTCGCGCAGACCATGGGTGTGGATCAGCTCATCGTCGTCGACGTGAGCTTTCCGCTGGCAAGGCGGGATGGGCTGGGCTCCGCGTTCGACATCACGAACCAGATGGTCGGCATCATGGTCCGGCGCAGTACGCTCGAATCCAAGAAGCACCTGCAGCCGGGCGACGTGCTGATCGAACCCGACCTCGGCGCGATGACCGCGATCGAGTTCGGCCGCATGCCGCAGGTGATGGAACAGGGGAGGAAGGCAGCCATCGCGCAGGCCCCGGCGCTCGCAACGCTGTCATTACCCGCCGCCGACTACGAGCGCTATGTCGCGCAGCGGATTCGCACTGCGGAACCCGCCGTGCAGGTCGCCTTCGTGCGCCCGGGCAGTCAGTCGCAGGACGAGGCGCGCCGGGTCGAGGCCGTTTTCGGCGACCTGGCCGGCAAGCCCCTCGACCGTCCCGAATTGCAGCAACGCCTTGCCTCGCAGTATCGCCTCGACGATTTCGAATCGGTCGACTACCGGATCGTCCGCAACGATGCGAGCCAACGCGGACTGGAGATCGACTTGCGCCGCAAGTCCTGGGGCCCGACGTTCCTGCGACTAGGCCTGGGTGTGGAAAACGATTACGAAGGCGGCGCCACGGCGAATGCAGCGGCGCAGCTGCGCATGACGCACGTCAATGCGCTCGACGCCGAATGGATCATCGACGGCCAGATCGGCGAGGAGCCGACGCTGCGGACCGAGCTCTACCAGCCGCTGTCACTGCGGCGGCCCTATTTCATCGCGCCTGCATTCCGTTACGAGCAGGTCACGCTGCAGATCGTCAGCGACGACGGGCGACGGGTCGCGCGTTATCGCACCCGAGACACCGAGGTGTCGCTGGCGGTGGGCGCGGAGTTGTCGCACTGGGGCGAAGTGCGAGTGGGCATGCGGCGCGGCGATGGCAGCAGCCACGTGCTGGTCGGCGATCCGGGCCTGCCGACAACGGACTTCGACCTCGGCGGCGCGTTCTTGAATTTCGGCTATGACCGGCTCGACAGCGGTTATTTCCCGAAGCAAGGCCAGGCCTTCCGGGCGAGCTGGCTCGCCGACCGCGAATCGCTCGGCGCCACGCGCGATGCGGACATCGTCCGCGCATCGTGGCAACTGGCGCGCAGTCGCGGTCGCTACAGCCTGGTGTGGTCGATGGACGGCGGCTCGGCCCTCGACGACCAGGTCGTCTCGCCGCAGGAACTCTTCACGCTCGGCGGCCTCTTCGACATCTCCGGGCTCCCGTCCGACGCCAGGGTGGGCACCCAGTACGGCATCGCGCGCGCCATCCTGTACCGCCGTATCAGCCGGGGGGGCACGGGCTTCTTCGAGTTCCCGGCCTACATTGGCTTTTCCGTTGAAGCCGGCAATGTGTGGGCGACCCGCGATGACGTTGACTTCGGTGACCTCGAAACCGGCGGCAGCCTGTTCCTCGGCGCCGAGAGCCCGTTCGGCCCGGTCTACCTGGCCGCGGGCCTCGCGAGTGGGGGTGAGCGGGCCTTCTACCTGTACCTCGGCAAGACGTTCTGAGCCGTCGGGCAGGGCGCGTCTGGAAAGGCTAAAATCCAGGCCTTCCCGGAGAGTGTCCATGGCCATCGCCAACGAACAGAACCTGCGGCAGTCGCTGCCCGTGTCGCGCCCGTTTGGACTGCGCGTCCGCGCGCGCCGCAATGACCCGTTCCGTCACCTCGTGGGTGATGACTGGCAGAAGGAACACTGGTTCGCGAGCCGTGCCGAGCGCGATGCGGCCCTGGCGCAGATGAGTGGCCGGTATGTCTATTTCCGTCCGGGTGACGCGCCCACCCTCGACTTCGAGAAAGTCGACCCCTGAGAAATCGAACCCGGAGCAGTCGATCCCTGAACATCGACTCATGGTCGTCGCAGCCGCTCAGTGGCTGCGGTCGCCGGCCCCTTCACGGTCCGACCAGCCCAGCAATCCCCGCGTCACCCACCGATAGGCGGGTTTGCCGGTGCGCATCCAGATCGCGGCCGGCCAGGAGCGGCGCGCGAGGATGGCGTGTTGTCGCGCCGTGAGTCGCTCCGGGCAATACGTGCGCTTGTGCTTCAAGAGGTGCCGCAAGTCGTCGTAGGCGAGGACGCGGAAGCGCCAGCCGCGATACCGCGGGCGCATCGCGAGCTGAAAATCCACGATGGCGGGCGAGCCGTCTGGAGCGACGAGCCAGTTCGGTTCCTTCGCCAGGTCGTTGTGCACGACACCTGCCGTGTGCAGGCGCCGGATCAAGCGCAGGGCTTCGCGGTAATAGCTGGGATCGCGTGGCTGGATTCGCTGCATCGGCTGGCCGTCGAGCCAGGAGCGCCGCAGGCGATGGCCGTCCCACTGCAGCAGTCGCGGGACGCCCGGCACCAGTTGCAGCGCCGCGAGTGCGCGCGCTTCGCGGGCTGCGAGTCGGCGCGCTGCGAGCCGCAGCCACCAGCGCGCGTCGCGCGTGTCGCGCTCGGTGCAGGCGGAGCCCGGTTGGGAGCCTTGCGCAGGCATGTCAATGCGACAAACGGAACCCAGCAGGTCGCGCTTGAGCACGGTGCGCGACGTGGGCCCGTTCACGGCAAGCGCCACCAGGGGGCAGTGGCTCCAGCGTGCTGCAGCAGGTGCGCCACCTGCATCAGCGCCAGTGCCAGCAGCAGGCTGCCGGCGTCGAGCACGGCTTTCCACACCACCCGCGGCTGGATCTCCAGCAACTCCGGGACCGAATAACGTGACCTGTCCGGAAGCAGCGCCGGAACCTGTTCACGATAGCGACGAGCCGCTTCGCCATGGGTGCTCTCGAGTAGCGCGTCCTCGGCCCGCATGGCACCGACATGCAGCAGGGCGGCGATGCCCGCCAGCGCGAGCAGCAGCACGACGCTGCGCGTGACGAGCCCGAGGCCAATCATGCCGATCAACGACAGCAGGTAGAGCGGGTGCCGGCACGCGGCGTACGGCCCGACCTGGACCAGCGTCTCGTCCTTGCGGCCGGCGATGAACAGCGAGGTCCAGAAGCGGCCCAGGGCTGCGAAGGCGACCAGCACGAACCCAAGGAACCCCACCAGGCCGCTCGCGAAACCCGTAAACGTAGGGCGCTCGGTGAGCGCGACCAGGACGATGCTGGCAACGACGGCCATTGCCATCAGACGCACGCGCGTTGTACTGCGGGAACTGTTCACGGGGTCGCGTTGCACGGGGTCATGCAGGCATTCTAGCTGCCGGTTAAAGTACGCGGATGAACTGGCTCGGTCTCTATTTCAGCTCGCTGCTGGCGGCGTTGCTCGCGATCCTGCCGATCGTGAACCCGTTCGGCGCCGTTCCGCTCGTAATGTCCGCTTCAGGGCACCTGCCCGAGCAGGAACGCCTGCGCCAGATTCGCCGCGCCTGCGTCTACACCTTCTTCCTGATGTCGGGCTTCCTCGTGGCGGGCGGCCTGATCATGAATTTCTTCGGCATCTCGCTGCCCGGCATGCGCATTGCCGGCGGCTTGATCGTCGCGTTCCTGGGCTTCCAGATGCTGTTTCCGAACCCGATTTCGGACAAGGAAGCGATGACCAAGGCGGCCGGCGAGAAGTACGACATCGCCTTCACCCCGCTCGCCATGCCGGGCCTGAGCGGCCCCGGAACGTTTGCCGTCGTGATGAGTCTTTCGTCGCAGGCTGCGGCCAGGAAAGGCTACCTGAGCATCATCGATTTCATGGGCGTGCTCACGGCGATTTTCCTGACGGCGCTGCTCAGCTGGTTTGTGCTCCGCGGTGCCGAACGCGTCAACCGGCTGCTCGGCGCCACCGGCATGGTCGCGCTGACGCGGCTCACCGGTTTCCTGATGATCTCGATCGGTGTCCAGTTTCTTATCAATGGCACGACCATGATCCTGCACGATCCTGCGTTCTGGTCGGGCCTGGCCGAAGCGTTGCGCGCCGGCAAGGAGGGATGACGATGTTTGCAACCCGCAAGAAGAAGCTCGACCTGCCGACGACCGACGAAGCGCTGCCTGGCCGCACGCAGCCCTTGTCGGTGCCTGCACGCCACTTCGTGAACGGCAATCGGCTCGAAGCGCCGTTTCCTGCGGGCATGCAACTCGCGCTGTTCGGGCTCGGCTGTTTCTGGGGTGCCGAACGCAAGTTCTGGACGACACCTGGCGTGCACAGCACGCAGGTCGGTTACACGGGTGGCATCACCCCGAATCCGACGTACGAGGAAGTCTGCACCGGTTACACGGGGCACAACGAAGTGGTGCGCGTGGTGTTCGACCCGCGGGAAATTTCCTACGAAGAACTGCTGCGCGTGTTCTGGGAATCGCACGACCCGACGCAGGGCATGCGCCAGGGCAACGACATCGGCACCCAGTATCGCTCAGGGATCTACGTGTATGACGAAGTGCAGCGCGCGGCCGCGGAGAGCAGCGCGGCGGCGTATGGCAAGAAGCTGCAGGCGGCGGGCTATCCCGCGACCACGACTGAGATTCTCGACGTGCCGGAGTTCTACTTTGCCGAGGACTACCACCAGCAGTACCTCGCGAAGAACCCTGGCGGCTATTGCGGCATCGGCGGGACGGGCGTTTCCTGTCCAGTGGGGCTCGCCACAGCGGTCGGTTGAACGTTTGCATCCGCCTCGGTGGCGGGTGCAGCGATCGGCGGTGCGTTCGCTGGCGTCGTCGATTCCGCCACGGCTTTGAGCTGCGCGAGGCCTTTCTCGTAATCGGGCCCGACCATGCGGTCGAGCGCCAGGCCAAAGTAACGGCCGATCAGGCTGCCCGAAAAATCGGTGTCGAGCGTCCAGGTGACGCGGGTGCCCGTGCCTTCCGCCACCAGGCTGATCGTCGACGTGGTCGGGTTGTCCATGCCGAAATCGAGCTTGCTCGTGACGCGTCGTCCCGGTTCGACGTCCATCACTTCCTGGCTGCCGTTACCGACGTCCGGATTGGCGCTGGCCCATTCCATGCGGGCGCCGACGCCGGTCTCGGGGCCGCTGTAGGTGTACTTCGTCGCCGGGTCGAGGCTCGCCCACGGCGACCATTCATTGAAGCGCTTGAAGCCGTCGACCAGGCCATAGACCGTCGCAGGGCTGGCCGAGGTCGTCATCGAGCGTTCGACATGCGCCGCTTGTGGCAGGAACAGGGCCGTCACGAAGAACAGCGCCACCAACCCGAACAGCAAAAAGAACAGCCCACGCAGGATATTCATTGCGCTTTCCCACTGTTCGCAGCGCAGCTTGTCGCCAAACCGAGCTACTGCCTGGCCGAAGCTCAGTCCGCAGGCGGCGGCGCACCCGGACTCGGATCTTCCAGCGGATAGGTCTGGGCCGGTTCGGGCTCGGGCGCGACGGCCGGTACCGGGCTGACGGCGGGTTCGGCCGGCGCGGTCTTCGAGGCCGGAGCGTTCGTCGCGCGCGTCAGTGCTGCGGTGAATTCCTGCGCGGCCGGCGGCACGTTCGTGACCCTGCCTTCCAGGATCTGCGACGCGAGCACGCCCGAAATCCCGTATGCCGATTCATTGGCGCCCCTGTCGATCGCAATGACGGTACCGTCGAGCGCGACGCCGGCAAAGATGCCCGAGTTGCGTGAATAGGACAGGACCTGCGCGCTGAACGTGGCGTCCGTCGCCGCTGCCGACGAACGGCCGAGCGGCCCGGCGGCGACGCTGGCATCGGCGCCAAGCGTCACTTTGCCGCCTGCGATGCCTTCGACGCTCTCGCGCGACATCAGCACCAGGACGACGTCCGTCGACTGCACGCCGAACTGAAAGCCGAAGTTCACGCCACCGAGGGTCACGAAGGTGGGGAGGCTCCACGTGCCATCGGGGTGGCGGACGGCCATGACGCCCTTGCCGCCGCGTCCACCGATGGTCAGGGCAACCTTGACCACGCTCGGTACGACCACCACGCCATAGGCGCGTTCGAGCAGCCAGGTGGGGATGCTCTGCTCGGTGAGGTCGGCGAAGGACTCGAAGACCCGCTGCGAATTCTGCAGCCTCTGGTCCGTCCTGGAGTCCGCCTGCGCCTGCGTGGGCAGGACGAGGACGACTGCCAGCAACAGCGACAGGCACGTGGCGACGATTCTCTTCATGGTGATTTGGGTCATGTGCAAGGTGATGATTCCCGTGACTTTAACAGAATGCGCCCGCGGATCGTCTGGGTGGGTGGGCGTGACCGCGCGCGGCAGGATAAGCTTGGTCCGGGGGACGCTCTGCGCCGGACAAGAATGAAAATGCCTCGCTCTTCGCCCGGCCTCATCCGGGTATTCCTGCCGGCGACCCTCGTCGCGTGCGCTTCGCTGGCGGGTCACGACATTGGTCGCGCGGCGCCGACAGAAGTTCCCGCTGAAGCCGCGCCCGACGTCACCGCGACGGACCGCGAGTTCGCGCAGGCGGCACTCGAGTCCGGGATGCGTGCCGCCTACGACCGATTCCTCGCCGACGATGCAGTCTTGTTCCGACCCTTGCCCGTGCGCGCACGGGATTGGCTGGACACCCACGAGCCGGCGACGGGCCGGCTGGAGTGGGCTCCAGCGCTGGCAGAAACGGCCTGCGATTCCAGTCTCGCCGTGACCCTGGGCACCTGGAGTTACACCGCGAAGGACAGCAAGGCCGCGGACACGGGGCATTATCTCACTGTCTGGCGCCTGAACGAGGCCGGCGCGTGGCGGATCGTGCTGGACCAGTCGATCAACCTGCCATCGATGCCTGCAGCCGCTTTGCCTGTGGCTGCCGCCTGCGACGAGACATCGTCGCGGCTCGAGAAATTGCTCGCGGCCGAGGGCAAGCTGAACTCCGGGCTGCACAACCTGCACGTCAGCGAGACATCGAACATCGAGATCAAGGCGCTGACGGTCGGTACCGTCGCCGGCTCCGCGCGCGCTGATCTCGTGGTGACCCACGGCGAACTGGTCGACAAGCGCGCGGCGCGCGGGAGCGAGCCGCAGGTGCGCGCTGTCTATGTGCGCGTGTGGCAGCGTGATGGCCGCTCGTGGCGGGTACTGCATGATTTCCTCACGCCCGTCACGCCCTGAAAGCGACCGCCGTGCCGTTGCGGGCTTGAGCTTCAGGCTCGCACTGAGGCTCGGTCAGGCCGCGCCTTTGGCGCGCAATTCCT
>Ga0079037_100000802_pt1 | contig 15291 bp, 15 predicted proteins | sample Mud3Dept4metaG_FD_71479 | JGI IMG/M metagenome (GOLD analysis project Ga0079037, IMG submission 71479) | Freshwater wetland microbial communities from Ohio, USA, analyzing the effect of biotic and abiotic controls - Mud 3 Core 4 Depth 4 metaG | ecosystem: Environmental > Aquatic > Freshwater >... | reverse complement strand
GAATCTGCTTGTGCTGTGGTTGTATCTTCTACAGATGCCTGTTCCAGTGCATCGATATCACCAGCTTTCAGTGCCAGGAAGCGCGCTGAGTCATCTGCGATGACGCGCCAGATGATCTCGTCAATCTCCGGGCGACCACCCCAGTAGCTGTCGTTGGCAGTCACACTGATATGATCGCCTTCAACCCATTCCTTGAAAACAAACGGGCCGGTGCCAACTGCGCCAACGCTGGGTGTGCCGTAATTTTCGCCGTTATCCTGAACGGCTTTCGGGCTGGAGATAGCGAAGAAATCCATCGCCATGTTGGCCAGGAAGGGCGCCAGAGGTGAGCTGAGGACGAATTTTACGGTGTAGTCGTCAACCTTCTCGACGCTGGTGATTATGCTGGCATCATCGAAGCCACCCCACATAGCCTCATAGTATTCGAATACTTGGCTGGCGAAGTGATAAGGATTGGTAGTAAAGCGCCAGCGCTCGAAGTTGAAGATCACTGCGTCAGCGTTGAAATCGGTGCCGTCATGAAACTTGACACCCTGGCGCAGCTTGCAGGTCCATTCGGTGGCATTTTCATTCGGGGTACACTCTTCTGCGAGTAATGGGGTGGGAACGGTTGTTCCAGGCTCAAATGTGTAGAGCGATTCTATGATTTGCCCAGCTGCACGGCTGCTTTCACCATCAGTTACGGTGGACAGGTCAAGCGAAATTGAATCGCCGCCACGTCCAAAGATGAAAGAGACTGGTTCCGGTGGGGGGGCTTCGGTCGGTGGTGGTGGCTCAGTGGGAGCTTCGGTTGCAGCCGGCTGTTCGGCGGGTGGTTCAGTCGCGGCTGGTGGTTCAGTCGCCACTTCGGTTGGTACGGGGGTCGCTGCTGGTGCACATGCGCTTAAGATAAAGCTAAGCACAATGATCAGGGACCCAAAGATATAAAGCGATTTGCGAAACATACTTTCTCCTCCTCAAGGATTTAAATGTTTTTGGTTAGGATTATTATTGGTCTTCGTGTAAAAATGCTTCTTTTGATAGGCCTCCTTTCGTTTTAATTACATGTTATTTCTGCTTATGTCATAACGTAAGGCTAATACCCCATTATACGTGAGGATTGTCAGGTGTCAACGGGTTATTTAATAAATAGATGTTAGCCATAAAAGACGCAATTTGTCTATTTATAACATGACACCTGACACTATCTTGAACCTGTACTGGCTACTATAATCTTTGAGTAACCAAATGGAGGTGTCGTATGACGGAGCAAAGCTGGGAACCCGTTCGGGTGATTTATTGCCAACGGGTTGGCGAAGAAGTAGCCTTGGAGGTTGAGCTGGTCTATCCGCCAGAATGGATGCCTAACCAGGATCCACGGATTATGGCGCGGCGCTGCTCGCGCGGTATGGAGTGCAATCTGGACGAACGGGGGAGCTGCGTGTGGGCGGGAACGAATCCGGTCATGGATCCTTTTGTGGAGAAATAAAGGTAAATTAAAAACCTTGCGAAGGTTGCAGATACTTCGCAAGGTTTTTAATCGCAAATCGAAAATCGAAAATCAGGATATTACTCCCAATTTCTTGCCGACTTTAGCAAAAATTTCCAGACCCTGGTCAAGGTCGCTCTTCTCATGAGCAGCGGAGATCATCACCCGGATGCGGGCTTTTCCACGTGGCACGGTTGGGAAACCGATTGCCATGGCGAAGACACCGTTCTCAAACAACTCACGGCTGAATTGCTGCGCCAAAGGCGCTTCACCGAGCATGATCGGGGTGATGGGGGTGGAGCTTTTGCCAGTGTCAAAGCCCATCGCTGCTACCTCGGACTTAAAGTAACGAGTGTTATCCCACAGCTTATCCACTAGCTCAGTGGACTCTTCCAGGATATCCAGCGCAGCCAGGCAGGCGGCAACATCCGGGACGGTCATGGCAGAAGAGAATAGGAAGGGGCGACCACGCTGGCGTAACCATTCCACCACAACCGGATTCCCGGCAACCACACCTCCCACGACGCCAAACGCCTTGGACAATGTGCCCACCTCGATGTCTACTTTACCATGCAGGTCGAACTGGTCGACGATGCCACGCCCGCCGCGTCCCAAGACACCCTCGCCATGGGCGTCATCGACCATTAATATAGCGTTGTATTCACCTACGACCTGGTATATTCTGTCCAATGGCGCGATATCTCCATCCATGCTGAAAACCCCGTCCGTGATAACCATTGCTTTGGGATAAGAGGCTCGGTTTTCAGCCAGCACCCGTTTCAGGTCGTCTGCGTTACAATGGGCATAGCGGATGATCTTTGCCCCGGAGAGCCGGCAGCCGTCGATGATACTGGCATGGTTAAGCTCGTCGGAAAAAACTGCGTCATCTTTGCCCACCAGCGCCGGGATCGTTGCCAGGTTGGCATTAAAACCGGATTGGAAGGTGATCGCCGCTTCTACGCCTTTAAATCTCGCCATGCGCTGCTCCATTTCAATATGCAGGTCCATTGTCCCGGCGATCGAGCGCACCGCGGCTGGACCGACGCCGTATTTTTCGGTCGCCTTACGGGCAGCTCCCACCAATCGGGGGTGGTTAGCCAGACCAAGATAATTGTTAGAGCAAAAGTTTAGGACGCGTTTCCCATCCACAACCAGCCAGGCACCTTGGGGCGAGCTGAGTGTACGGATGCGGTTGTACAGCCCCGAGTCCTTGAGGTTTTTTAATTCATCTTCGATCCATTGAAGTTTGGTGCTCATTTGATCCTCGTTTTCAAATATAGAGTCTATTTAGTCTTTGGTTTTTTACCCAGACCAAGCATGCGACTGAACACACCAGAAACACTCGGTATTTCGACTGTCACACCTTCCACACTAAGCCAGTCACCTGCCTGGCGCTCTTTCCACCATTTCTCGCGCCCTATCCGGGCGCGGCTCAGTCGTTCGTTCAAGCTGTCGCTATCCTGGATGTTGATATCATTGCGGATATTCTGTAAAGCAGCGATGGCGCTATCCAGAACTCGTACTATGCTTTCCTGATCAAGCATGGCTGAAGCTGTGAGCGCTTGAGCGTGGTCGAGGTGGACGCTGGGTGCGGTCGCTTCAGCGTACGCGCGACCGGCTACCTTACGCGCCTCACGCCAACCGGGCTGATCAATAGTGGCGTTAAGCAAGGCAGCGGATAAGAATTGGGGCAGGAAGTGGGTGGCAGCCATCAAGCCATCCATCTCGGCTGGATCGACAAAGAAGGGCGAGGCGCCTAGTAAGCGTGTGAAGTCGACTGCCAGCTTGACCGCTTCGGCATTAGCGGCGGCTGTGGCGACTATCGCCATCAGACCGCTATGAAACATGTCGGCGCGTGCGGCCTGAACGCCAGATTCCACACTGTACAGATAAACCGGGTTTATGACTGGCGTCAGACCCACATAATATCGGCCAGGGGGGAGGAGTTCGATTGCCCAGGTTGTAACAGCTTCCTTAATTGGCGCGGTATCCAGGATAACCGCGCCTTCTTTCAGGTCTTGGGCGATGATCTCCATTGTTTCGCGAATCTGATCTATGGGTATGGAGAGCAGAATCATGTCGGCATTGCGCACAGAATTCGGAAGGTTAATTTCCACGTTATCTACAGCGCCCATCTTTTTTGCCTGTTGGGCGATGTCAAACTGCCGGTCATGACCAACGCGAACCAATAAATCACCCTTACCTGCCAATGCCAGTCCGGCTGATGCGCCAATTTGACCCAAGCCGATGATTGTGATTTGAATAGTCATGGTATTAGCCTCAATAATGGTTATCCAAAGCCTGCAATTTCAGGATGAGTTGTTCTTCGTCAGAAAGAGGATGGTTTAATACTTCCCTTGAGCCATTAGATTCAAACAGATCGTGATGGCGACGGATGATGGAGGCGGTTAAGGCAGAGACACCTGCCTGGGCAGCCATTTCAGCCCCCCAAGTGCCGTGTTGTTCAGCAATGACGAAAGGCCGCCGCCACCTTTCAGGTTCTCCCTGTCCCCAAGCTCTTATCCGGTTTGGGAAAAGCGTTTTAGCAATGACGATCACGACGCGTTCCCTTAGACGTAATGGATGAACGCTTTTACCAATATCGTGCAGCAAGGCTGCAATCAGAAGATCAGAATTTTCTTCACCTTGCACACATAGCTGCTGAAGGATTTGCAAACTATGCGCCCTTTCGCCCGGTTGAAGTCTCATAAAAAGGTCCATCTGCCCTGAGGAGAGCACCTGGCGAGCCTGGTCAAGGTTTTGAGAGTTTGAGTCTGCAGTCAGTACCTGCCAAAACTGGCGAACCCTATAAAGGATCCGCATTATGATCATCCTACCAAAAGATTAAAAAGAGCTTCAACGGGGGGGCCGATGATCGAGTAAATAATATTCACATGCAGGGTGAACCCAGCGACAAATATCATCATAAGAATTAACGGGGAGTATGGTCGAATGCTGTCGAAAATCCGTGCAAAGTTGGGAGGAAGGAGATAGATTGCAATTTTTTCACCATCTAATGGAGCCAATGGGATCAGATTGAACACCATCAGAACTAAATTAATATAAATAAAAAAATAAATGATTTCTGAAAGGCCTGGAAGCAAATTGCCTAATCCCAGACGAATTGGGATGGCTGCCAGAAGCGCTAAGAGGAAATTTGAAAATGGACCAGCGAACGAAACCAACATCAGGGCAGATGAGGAATGTTTTTCGAGAGCATACGGGTTGACAGGCACTGGTTTTGCCCAACCGAAACCTGCGATCAGCAATAACAGAGAGCCTATCGGGTCGAGGTGCGCCAGGGGATTGAGGGTTAAACGGCCGTTCATACGCGGTGTGCTATCGCCAAATCGGGTGGCAGTCCAGGCGTGGGCGAATTCGTGAATCGGTAAGGCAATAAGTAAAACAAGAATCAGCGAAATCCATTCGAGAGGGGGTCGGTTGATAGGCATTAATAAAGGACTCCTAGGGAGATAATTATACCAAAGCGGCATGATATAATGCCCGGCATGCTACCGGACATTCAAATTGGTAATCTGCTCCAGCTTCGTAAGCCGCACCCATGTGGAAGTTACCTATGGAAAGTATATCGATTAGGTGCGGATATTGGGCTGGAATGCACACGCTGTGGCAGGCGGGTAATGTTACCTCGACGGGATGTGGCGCGGCGTTTGAAGAAAATCCTGCCTAACCAGCAGGATGAGCAGCCAAATGTATAGATTTTTCCTGTTTTATCTCCCCTTCAATTACAAAAGCAAACTTGGGCGAATCAGCGAAGCTTACATCACCTGTCAGCCTATGGTATTATTCAGTTTGCGCGCCAGACAGCCCATGTACTGGTAGAGCAGATTAAGTTAAACCTATGAGGACTACGAATTAAACGGCGAAAAAATGATGAACAATAGCCATATAACAATCCTGCGAAATCTCGGGTTAATCTTCTTCCTGGCGTTGGCTGGGTGTAATCTCCCCGGCGGCGAGGAAAGCCCAAAGCTTGATGTAACTCAAGCCTATCAAACAGTAGAGGCGAACTTAACCCTGGCGGCTACGCTGACACCGCTCGCCTCTCCAACAACTATACCGACTCAAATCCCAACCGTAACGCCGACTGCAACAGGCCAACCGACTACAGCTGTTGTAACACCGTTACCAACGAATACCTCTGCACCGGTTGTCGGGTGCGACCTGGCAGCGCCAGGTGATCCGATCGATGTCACCATTCCGGATGATACAAAAATGACACCAGGAAAGTCATTTACCAAGACCTGGCGCTTGGTTAATGCAGGCACCTGTACCTGGAACACCAATTATAGTGTAGCTGTTTTTTCCGGAGATGCCATGGGTGCACCGGCTAGCGTTCCATTACCAGGAAATGTCGCGCAAGGTCAAAGCGTTGATATTTCCGTAGATATGGTTGCGCCCAACAATCCAGGCACATATCTGGGTTATTGGAAGCTGAAAAATGCCTCTGGCCAATGGTTTGGCATCGGCCCAACCGGTGGCGCAGCTTTTTGGGTGAAAATCATTGTAGAGGGGACACCTACCACCGGAACACCAACTGTTACGGTTACACCAGGGTCCGGCACACCTAGTGCTACGCCAGGTGGAGTTGCGGTTCAGGGCAAAGTTGTCTTGGCGCCTGATAATAAAGTAGATTTAGAAACACTGGCAATTAACAGTAGTGGAAACGATTTACATTACCAGATGACTAGCGGGCAACACTTTCTGGCTCCTTTGGGGAATGCCCTAATCGGTGTTTCTAGCGGTAACCCACCCACCTACAGTGAATGCAAATCAGCCAGCCTAAGCGCGGCAGCCATAACGCTGGAAACAATCCAGGAAGGCACCTATTTGTGTTTCAAAACTAAAAGCGGCTTAATTGGTTATGCGTTATTCTCAAATTTCAGCCCGAACGATAACACGGTCACGTTGAAAATCCTGACCTGGTCGACACCATAGATGTTGTGGGCACGCTTTATCTGGTTGCGACACCCATCGGAAATCTAGATGATATCAGCGCTCGTGCGCTGCGTGTTCTTAATGAAGTCGAATTAATCGCTGCTGAGGACACTCGCCAGACACGCAAACTACTGGATCATTACCAGATTCGGACGCCTCTGATCAGTTACCATGAGCACAATAAACTCACCCGTCTGGGGGATGTTTTGGTCGCGCTGGCTGGAGGGGATGTGGCGCTGGTATCGGATGCGGGCACTCCTGCCTTGAACGACCCTGGCTATGAGCTGGTGCGCGCCACACTAGCGGCTGGCTATATGGTGAGCCCAATCCCGGGTGCATGCGCACCGGTAGCAGCGTTGGTGGCATCCGGCTTACCGACAGATTCCTTCCTTTACCTGGGTTACTTACCGCGCAGGAGAAGCGGGCGGCTTTCCTTGTTACAGGAAGTCGCAGGGCTGCCTTATACCTTGATTTTCTTGGAAGCTCCTCACCGCCTACGGTCGGCTCTATCAGATTTGAGATCTGAACTTGGTGATCGGGAAGTCGCTGTGGCGCGCGAACTGACTAAGCTTTATGAGGAGATCATCCGTGGCAAGTTGAGCGACGTCATCCAGCATTTTGACGAGTATGCGCCGCGTGGAGAGTTTACCCTGGTCGTGGCAGGTTTTCACCTGACAGAAGAGAACTGGTCAGAGGAAAGGCTTCATGATGAGCTACGTAAGCGTATGGATGACGGTGAGCCCCCGGCGCAGATTGCCAGCAAATTGGCAATCCAATCCGGCTGGCACAGGCGAGATGTGTATCGGTTGCTTAACGATATTAAAAACCAATGAGGGAGACCGGCATTGAATCTTGATGATCTTGATCGATTTGCCAGGGTAGATTCACTTGGTATGATTAATGAAATTAATGGCTTGCCTGCGCAGCTTTACAAAGCCTGGCAGCTTGGCCAGGCTTTGGATCTTCCACCCTGGAAAGGGATTCGTCAGGTGGTGGTGGCGGGGATGGGCGGCTCTGCAACCGGGGCGGATCTACTGGCAGCGTATGTAGCGCCAATTTGTAGCGTACCTATCTATATTCATCGAGATTACGATTTACCAGCCTGGGCTATAGGTGGTGAGACGCTGGTGATTGGATCATCTCATTCTGGGAATACTGAAGAGACTCTATCGGCTTTTCATACCGGGCTAGCAAACGGATGCCGGAGCATTGCGCTCACGACTGGAGGCAAACTCGCTCAAGCTGCCGCCGAGGCGAATGTCCCATTATGGCTTTTCAAACATAAAGGACAACCACGCAGCGCGGTAGGTTTTTCCTTTGCCTTGCTATTATCTGCATTGGTTAGGTTAAACCTTTTAGATCATCCAGGAAATGAACTAGAGGATGCATTGAGCGCCATGCAGCGACAACAGATTTCACTATTAGCTCAAGTACCGGTAACTAAAAATCCAGCTAAACGCATAGCAGGTCAGCTAGTGGGTCGCTGGGTAGATGTGATCGGTGCGGGCGTTCTGGCTCCTGTGGCCAGGCGTTGGAAGAACCAGCTCTGCGAGGTGGGTAAAGCCTGGGCTAGCTTCGATGTGCTGCCTGAGGCTGATCATAATAGCCTGGAGGGGATAATAAATCCTGGTGATTTTATATCCAAAACCATGGTTCTTTTCTTGCGCGCTGGGTCTATTTATCCTGCGAACCGAATGCGATTGGACCTGACGCGCAAGACAATGATGTTGGAAGGGGTGAATACCGATTTCATTGATGCCCAAGGAGAAACCCGCTTGGCCCAGCAGTGGACCAGTTTGCATCATGGTGATTATGTGGCCTATTACCTGGCAATGGCGTATGAAGTCGATCCGTCACCGGTAATGACGATTGAGAGTTTTAAGCGAGAGATGCAATCTGCGGCAGCAGGATCAGTGTAAGTAGACCAATCAGGATGCCCAACAAAGCTCCAGCAACCACATCTGATAAGTAATGCAAACCCATTGCCACCCTTGCCAGCGTTACCAGGGGAGCCCAAATTAACAGCAGTACGCTGAGCCACATGGGACCTAGACCCAGAGCCAGGACTGCTAACATTGCGGCGCGTGCTGCATGCCCAGATGGGAAAGAATGGGGGTCAGTTTTACGATAGATCTGACCCCATTCGCCCTCGGGTCTGCGGCGCCGCACAGTGAACTTGATCGCCATAACCAGAGCAGCGGTTACCAGGATGGCTGAAAACATGACCAGCGCACGCCATTTCCAGGCTTCTGAGCCAAACCAATAAAGAATTACCAGACCCAGTAGCCAAAACCAGGAATCGCCTGAATGCGCAAGCAAGACAGCAAGATTACGCATGGTCCCCGGCTGCTCGGCAATGCGCAACCTATGTGTATATCGTGCGTCGAGAGCAAGCAGTCTCTGGCGGAGTTCCAACCTTATTCGGATGCACGTCGGGAAAGATCTGCGCGCACCAGCTCTAATTGGTGTGGCTTATCTACATCCATGCCGATTTCAGCATAGGGGGAAAGGATTGCCTGACCGGTCATATTGAGGCGTTTTGAAACCCGCTTAATAGCTTCCTCTAGTGTCACGGCGCGAAAAAGAAGCAAAATGAGTGTGTCAAATCCCAGAAGTGCAGCTTGTCTAAATGCGCTCTTGCGGGCGGAGACGATGCGATCCCAGAGTTCATCATTGCTGGTCACGGTCATGGCTCGAATAACATTCAAATCTCCGCCACATACTTCGACATCCTTCAGGCGAGTATAGGAGCGCATCGAGCCTGGAAAGCGCGCTTCCATAACTTGTCGAGTAACCAGGTGGTAATACAAATCCAAGTCAGTTTGCTGACAGGTATTAACTACCCAGTTCACCATCTCGGCTTTGATTGTAGGAATATCGGAAGAGACGAGCAGGATCTGGCGGGCTTGGGGAGCCAATTCGAGCACCTTTCTCACGCCAGCGCGAACGTTTTCAAGCATGCTACCATGATCTTTGACAAAGGCTGTAACTTTTGAACTCGTCGCGCCGCAGTCCGCTGGCAATCCAACGATGACCACCTGGTCTACAGTCTCTGCGCCTTCTAAAGCATCTAGCACCCATTGGATCATCGACTTCCCGCATAAGTCGAGCAAAGCTTTCGGTTTGCCCTGAGTATATGAGTAAAGGGCTTCCTCTGGTTTTGGTGTTCCAGCAGCTATAACCACTGCATCCATATTATGGACCTCCTACGAAATCAGCTCAATTCTCTTAATTGGGGTTCAAAACCGAGCTGGTCCATCAATTGGTTGAGCTCGGAGTATGTTAACTTTCGCCTTTTTCCAGAAACAGCGATCAAAGCTGCCTCCATCATGTTTGTGCCAAAAGAGCGCCCTTCGAGAACAGGTGTGCTGGTTACCAGGTATTTACAGCCAATCTTGCTAAATAAGGCTACATCAGACTCGGTTGTTGTGTTGGTAACAATCACCTTACTACTCATATCATCCGGCAAGTGACGCGTTATATAAAGGCAATCCCCTGCTATGACAGAGCCCCAGTGATAATATTTTTCCCACTTCGGTATGCGTGTCTCTTGTTTCTCGCCGGTGGGATAGAGCCAATTAAATGGCAGCCGGCCTACAATCGGCATAATGAGTGCTGCGATACGCTTAAGAGATTTTTCACTGCGGACAGGGATGTTTAACCCCAGACCGAACATAAGATCGCCGAAGACGCATTGATACCTCCCATCCAGAAAAGATTTAGACATCCCCCAGCGGTCGGCACCGCTGACGATAAAGGCTTTTCGCCCGATTTGGCTGATGTAATCGCCAATCCTCGATTCCATGAATGGCACCAACCGGTTTTCTAGGGTGTTTTTCAGCCCGGCGCCATCCACAAGCGGTGTTTTTTTGACAAAACGCACCATCGGTTGTACTGAGTATAGGGGATACCATTTTTTATCAACCTGCAATCCCAGGTCAGCCCCACCGACTCCAAATGCATCCACAACACCATCCAACTCTTTATATAGCTGGGCGGCTTTCTCCATGTCTCCATCTGTGCCGATGCGCTCGAGGCTAACTTTTTCGCCAAGCAGATCGATTTCGACATTTTTATTGCGGGTAGATGATCCGATGCTAATGCTGACTGCACGTTTCATGAAGCCCTCCTGCTAAACCAGCCATTAATTCTAACAGTATACTCTCATCTCTGAGATTTATACACCCTGATTTTCTCGAAAATTTCCTGTGGGGAGAAGAAACAGGTGCCGGTGATATAATGAGAGCGCCAGAAAGCTTAAATATCTATTCCCTGGAGGAGGATAAGTATGGCACTTCCGAAATATGCATATTTTGGCGGAAAAATTGTTCCCTACTCAGAAGCCAAGGTCGGGGTGTTAACCCATGCTTTGAACTACGGCACAGCCGTTTTTGGTGGTATGCGCGGTTATTGGAACGCCGATCAAGAACAACTATACCTGTTCAGACCTAATGACCATTTTCGCCGCTTCCTCGAATCGGCTAAATTATTGTTAATAGAATTTGATCACACAATTGAAGGATTGGTTGAAATCACCCGTGAATTGTTACGAAAAGAAGGCTACCAATGTAATGTTTATATCCGCCCACTGGCTTATAAATCGGATGAGATAATCGGTGTAAAGTTGCATGATTTGCACAGCGCGCTGAGCATTGTCTCATTTCCGTTCGAGCGCTATGTAGCCAACGATACCAATGCCCATGTCACTTTCTCATCCTGGCGGCGGGTGGATGATAATATGATCCCGGCGCGGGGAAAGATCAGTGGCGCATACGCCAACTCAGCCTTCATCAAAACCGACGCCACCACGGCAGGATTTGACGAGGCGCTCGTGCTCAACGAGGATGGGCATGTTTCGGAAGGCAGCGCCATGAACATCTTTATGGTGCGCAATGGCGTGGTGATCACGCCACCGGTTACGGATAATATCCTGGAAGGCATCACCCGCCGAACAGTCGTGGAGCTAGCGCGGGAAGAATTGGGGCTCCCGATTATAGAGCGCAAGATCGATCGCACCGAAGTGTACCTTTGCGATGAATTCTTCATGACTGGCACAGCAGCCCAAATTACAGCAGTGACCAGGGTGGATCATCGCCCGATCGGTAATGGGGAAATGGGTCCGATCACGACAAGACTGCGCCAGCTTTTTGGTGAAATCGTTTGCGGCAGGAACCTAAAGTACTTACATTGGGTGGTACCGGTTTACAAGGAAATCCCAGAGGTAGTCTCCAACTAAAGTATTAGGAACAAAAACCCTGCCTGGTCTCAAGCGGGTTTTTGTTTTAACATTGTGCTAGGTTTGTAGGTTTAAAGCTCTGATACGCTTTCCAGAGAGGGTTGGCTAAATGCGGGTTTTTCCTGTTTGTGGAAGAATAACCAGGTCAGAGTTGTTGCCAGCCCGTAGAGCAGGGCAGTGCTGATGAAGAGGGGAGTAAAACCATAAGTCTCCTGCACCACGCCAGACAGGTATGGGCCTATTGTCCAGCCAGCCTGCCAGGCAGTTTCTTTAACGCTGTTGACAGTGCCCTGTTCCTGTTCGGGCAATTGTTCCATTGCAAAGGCGTTCAGCAGGGGAACTGCCATGTTCATCAGCGCTGCGCGCATTAGGAAACCCAATGAGGATAACCATAAATAGGGTGAGAAGCCAACTATTAGTAGGAATGCCAGGCTTAAACCCTGTGTGAGAACTACGGCGCGAATTTTACTGCCCAAATTAGCCGCCAGACGCGGCCCAATAAAAGCCCCAATGCCCGTCAACACCGAGGAGAGGCTGAAGAGTACTCCCAGAGTGCTATCCGAAATTCCGAAGCGCTCGCGATAAAACACATTCATGTAAGGGATTAGGATTGCAGCGCCTAACCCTATGCACAGGTTGGGTATTGAAAGCTTGATCGTCAACGGCTTGGTGAGCGTGCCCAGGAAGGATCGGGGTGCTGCTTTAGGCAACGCGAGGCCTGGCGTGATCGCAGGTTGTGCCTCCTGGCGAGACAGGCGGATCAACGCCAGGGGTACGATGGTTAATGAACTGAGAACTACGGAAAAGAACAGAACTGCACGGTAAGCCTCTGCGCTTGTGGCTGGAACGCTCAGCAGTTTCCCAAAGAAAGCAGGCAGCTGCCCGGCGAGTAAATTACCAACTGCTCCGGACAGAGTCACCAGACCGAAGTTCAAGCTGAAGAGTAGCGTTCGATTTTCATCATTTGAGACTTTCATCATGAAGGGAGCCTGGCTGAGATAGAAGAGCGTGTACCCAGCTCCTTGGATAAAAGAAGCAACCAGGATCACGGTTGGGTCGACAATGATTACTTCTAAGGCGGTAGCGATGTTTGCAATGACTACACCGAGGATCATAGCTTGTTTGCGCCCAATCCGGTCTGAAAGCAAGCCAAGCGGAATGCCCAGGAGTAAGGCGGCTAGCGAAGCGCTTGAAGTGACCAACCCGAGAAACTCTTTGTCGAAACCCAATTCAAGGATATAGAAATTGAAAAACAGCCACCAAACACTCATCACGATCCCATCCAGGATCGTGGCGATGAGGAACAGGCGAGCTGGCTGGTTGAAACTGCGCAGCTGGGCGATCTGGCCTTGAGAGAAGTTAGAACTTTTCACGTTAACCTTACATTGTTGGCCGTCTGAGATGCCATTCAGTAGCCTGCTCGTAAGCGTAACCTGCACGCAGGACGGTTGCCTCTGCCCACGGGCGGGCGACAATCTGCAAGCCAACCGGCAAGCCGCTGGTGGTGAAACCGCAGGGCAGGGAAAGCGCCGGGAAGCCGGTTAAATTAAAGGGTGCCGTGTAGCGGGTTAATTGGCCAGGCTGTACGTTTTCTTGAATGGGGAGCGCTGCCAGAGGCGTGGTCGGAGTCAACAGAATATCATGATTATCAAAGAAGAGCTCGAACTGGCGCCTTAACTCTGTTTGTGTGCGGCGCGCCTGCACATATTCAAGTGCCGGGGTGGCTGCGCCAGTATGCAAACGCGGGCGAACGCTTTCGCCGAAATCCTCAGGGCGCGCTTGCAGGCGCTGGAGATGGAAAGCAGCCGCCTCGCTGACTACCATCAACCCGTTTGCCTGAGCTGCTTTGCGAGCGTCTCCTAGAGGGACTCGCTGAACCTTGGCGCCAAGCTGTTCGAAGACACGCGTTGCCTTCTCAACTGCCTGGAGCACCTGGGGATCGCCCTCCTGGAAAAAAGCATCATCTGCAACAGCGATACGCCACCTGTTTACACCGGCGTCGATGCGGCTCAGGTAGTCATCCACCGGGCGGTCCTGGGAAGCGGGATCAGCGGGATCATAGCCTGCAATGGTTTGCAACAGAAGGGCAACATCTTTCACCTGGCGCGCCATGGGACCGGCATGGTCCAGGCTCCAGCTCAAGGGGATCACGCCTCGAAGACTGACACGACCGTAGGTTGGTTTGAGACCGGTTATGCCACAAAGAGCGGCGGGGATGCGAATAGATCCGCCGGTGTCGCTACCCAAAGAGCCCAGGCAAAATCCGGCAGCGAGTGCAGCGCCGGAGCCGCCGGAAGAGCCACCTGGTATGCGATCTATCGCCCAGGGATTCCTGCATGTGCCGAAATGGGGATTGATGGTGGTCACCCCCAGTGCGATCTCGTGCATGTTAAGCTTTCCAAGATGAATCGCCCCGGCAGCCCGCAGCTTGTCTACTACGAAGGCGTTGTTTTCTGGGATGTGATCTTTAAAGAATTTTGAGCCTCCTGTAGTGAGAACACCTTCCGTCTCGTAAAGGTCTTTCAAGGCAAGTGGGATGCCCAGCAGCGCGTTTTGATTAGTTGGCGCATTCACCAAACTCTCTTCGACCTGCCTGGCCTGATCAAGGGCAGCATCCGCGCATAGCGTGATAAAACAGTTCAGCGAAGGCTCAAATCGTTCGATACGATCCAGGCAAGCCTGGGTCAGCTCTACTGGTGTGATCTGGCGTTTAGCAATCAGTTGAGAGGCTTCAGAAATACTAAGGTAAGCAAGCTCCTGGTTGGGCATGATTAACTTTCCTTCAGGTGATTTTCTAGCTCGCTTAGCGCTTGTTGCGGGTTACGAAAGTGGATGGCGTGCATATTGATTTGGCGCGCGCCTTCCACGTTGCGCAGGAAATCGTCAATAAAAACGGCTTCCTGGTTATCGACATCCAGGCGTTGAAGGATAAGCTGGTATATACGCGGATCAGGTTTTATCAGGCCGACTTCAGCAGAGATCACCATTTCGTCAAAGGCGTCGGAGATATTCAAGACCTGGGTCAGGTAATAGCGCATGTTAGAAAAGGCGTTGCTAAGCAGGCCGGTTTTATACCTCTCACGTAGAGAGCGAATGTAATCCATAAGCTCATCATCCCGGAAATCTCCACCCCAGAAGTCTTTCCAGAACGAATCCATATCTTCGGGATTCAGGTTGAGTGCGATGCGTATGTTCTCCCAGTGCTGCTCATAGGTAATCTCTCCCAATTGGGCGCGTATCGAGGATGCGCCATCAAAAACTAGCGTTTCCAGTTCCTGGCAGGTGGTTCCCATGCGGTCAGCCAGCCGCTGGCGCGGCGTGTAATCCTTTGTGCGCAGCAGAACACCACCCGCATCCCAAATCACAGCCTTGATCGACATAACTTCCTCCGTGCAATGCGTCTTGATTAAAAATTTTTCTGGTAGATCGAGTTTCGCTTGATAGGACGAAAGCCAACGCCCTCGTATAAATGCAGCGCGCCTGACTCGTTTTGTGTATCTACGCCTAAGGCGGCTTCGTTCATGCCTCGCTCTTTTACCGCGTGCAGGCTCATCACCAATAAAGCCCGCGCGAGGCCTCGCCGGCGCCAGGGACGGCGCACGCAGATATTCTCAGTATAGCCGCGTTT
>Ga0079037_100000801_pt1 | contig 15298 bp, 14 predicted proteins | sample Mud3Dept4metaG_FD_71479 | JGI IMG/M metagenome (GOLD analysis project Ga0079037, IMG submission 71479) | Freshwater wetland microbial communities from Ohio, USA, analyzing the effect of biotic and abiotic controls - Mud 3 Core 4 Depth 4 metaG | ecosystem: Environmental > Aquatic > Freshwater >... | reverse complement strand
GTCGATCACCTGTTCATCCTGCACCGCGGCCGGATCATCCTGGACGAAGGGTACGAGGCCGTTAAGAATTCAACCCGGCGGGTGCGGCTCGCTTTCGCGGGAGAAGCTCCCCAGACTCTGGGGGTCGACGGCCTCTTGAGAGAATCCAGGGACGGGCAGCGTTTGGAAGCGGTCGTCTATCCCTGGTCGGAAGAAAAAGCGAAAAAAATCGAGGGCCTGTCTCCCCTGCGGATGGACGTCGAGCCGCTGACTCTTGAAGACATCTTCCGGAGCTTTGTCGCCGGTTGAGGAGAAGAGCCATGTTCAAGAGAATGCTGATCAAGGAATGGAAGGAAAAATCCGGGCTGTTCGTCTTCGCTATGGTTGCCCTGGCCGCCTTTGCCTTGGCCTTGTTCGCCTATTCCAAGGACAAGGAGACCGTCGATATCCTGTCCAGCACGGCCTTCCTCGTCTTCCTTCCCGTTTTCTCTATCCTCCTGGGCGCCAGCGGGTTTTTCACCGAGTTCCAGGAAGACGCCTGGGCCTATCTTTTTTCGCGGCCGGTCAAAAAGGGAAATGTCTGGATCGCCAAATACCTCTCGCTTTTAACTGTGTTGTATGCCGTCGTCCTTCCTTTCTCCTTACTCGCCCGGCTGCATCCGGCGCTCGAGTCGGGCGTTCCGAGTTTCAGCTTCCCGCTCGTCGGAGACCTGTCTTTTGGAGTCCTGGCCTATATCCTTCCGCTTCTGCTGTTCACGACGGCCTTTTCCTTCTCCATCCTCACAGAGAAGGTTTATAACGTCGCTTTCCTGGCGGCCTCGACCTTGGTCGTCCTCGAGATCGTCGTCAGCCGGGCCTGCCTACTCCTTTTTTACCGGACCTTGTTTTCTTCAGTCTATTCCCTTGTCTTTCTTCTGAGCCTCCTCATTCCCTTAAGTTTTGGCCTGGCCTCTCTGACGACCGTGAGCCGGGCGGATTTCTCTCAGCCCCGGCTGAGGTCCTGGACCTTCACGAAACGGTCGGCAATTTTTATCTTGGCGTCCATCATCCTCGTGATGCTCATTGGGTTTGTCGGTGGAAAGTTCATGAGGGAACGCTATATTTACAGTCTCTGGGTTAGAACCGACGCCCTTTACTTCGTCACCGAAAAGGGATTCTTCAAGTTCGACCCGGCTGAAGGACGGACCAGAAAAATAGCCAAGTCCCCATCGTCTTGGGGGGATGTCTCTATGGGCGGTAATAAGCTCGCCTTCGTTCGGCATAATCTTCGGGCTAGGGGACGGGACTTCGCCGAGCTGCGGATCATGAATACGGACGGGACTGAAGAAAAGCCGCTGGCAGGAACGGGGAATCCGGAGTCTCCTTTTTATGGTGCCTATTTCGGTCCTGTTAGCGTGTCTGCGGAAGGCGACCGAGTGGCGTTCATTGCCCGCAATTCTCGCAAGGCACCCCTTGAAGACCTATGGACGATCAGGAGTGATGGGACGGGGCTCAGGGGTTATGACCTGGGAATCCCGGATGGCTACTATAACTATCTCCTCGGCTTCGGGGACTCCGACCGGGCGCTTCTTTTGCTGTATGTAGCGAGGGAAAAGGCGGGCGCCGGAAGCGAGCGTCAGGTCGTCAAGCTGGTGCGCCTTGACTTGGAGTCCGGGCGGGTGGAGACGCTGGCCCACCAGGTTCGCAAGCCGTGGCACGTTTTCATGGCTGCGGAATCGGAAGCGTCCGGGGCCGAGCGGTTTGCTTTTATTCAATATGATGAAGCGACGGGGAGAGAATACCTGGCCGTCTACGATCCCGAAGCCGGAGCAAAAAACCTGGCCTATGCTGAAGATTCGGTGAACGGGTTCCGCTGGAACAAGGCCGGCGACAAACTGGCCTTCCTGACGGCTGGGTCCAAGCTCGGCATCTATTCCCCGGCCGAAAAGCAGGTGGTTAAGCTGGATGAATTGAAGGGCTACGACCTCCGCTGGCCGTCGCAGGCCCTGGAATGGACGTCGGATGACCGGCTGATCCTTCGGAGGGTCGAAGGGGAAGGCTCTTTCATGTGCATTCTGGATGCGAATCTCGTGGAGCAGAAGTCCCTCCGGCTTCCCTTCGATACATATTACGCGTCGCGGTTCTGGAGCGTGGGGCACTACGCGATTGTCGAAAACACCGAGAAGCACGAGCTCTGGGGCGCCGACCTGACCACGGACAAGTGGCTCAGGATATACTGAGAAATTGGGGACGGTCCTCTTTTTATTGCCGTTTTATATCAAGTCAGAAGTGATTGAAGCTCAATCGTCCCGGTGAGCTGTTCGTACTCAGGATCCTTGTGGACGAGGATGGCGTCCAATCGGAAGGCAGCGGCGGCGATAATCGCGTCGGCAAACGATATTTGGAATTGAGCCTTGAACCGGGCCGCGGCCAGCACATCCGGTTCTTCTATATTCCAAAGAATTAATGCCGGCAACTCCTTGATCAAGACAAAACGCCTGTCGGCTTCTCTCTCGCCGCGCGTCCGCCAGGTCACATAATAGATTTCAAAGAGGACGGCCCAGGGGATAAAAAGGCGGTTTCCCTTTCTGGAGAGGAGTTTCTCAACCGTGTCGGCACCCTTTTCCTCCGTCATAAAGGCTAGAATGGCGGAGGTGTCCAGGACGAAGCGGTCACCGCTCACGCGCTCTTTCCTCCCGTCGATATTTCAGAAGTTCCTGGACCAGGCGCTCTCCCTTGGCCATCCCTTTAAGCGCGCGGATGGGATCGGCCGGGATGGGGACGACCTTGATTGTCTCTCCGTCGTCGATCCAGGCCAGCCTGTCACCGTCGAGCAGGTGATGGCGTTTCCGGACCGCGGCGGGGACGACCGTCTGGCCTCGCCTCGAAATCGTCGTTTGCATTTTTCTCATGCCTCCAGGATACAAGACAACTAAATAAATAGCAAGTCACATTAAGTCATCATCTTGTATCCTCAATTCGTTTTTAGGCTGTCAAGAAAGAGACGGAGAAAATCTTTAGGGATTCTCATCTCGCTCGCTTATCTTGCCTAGTCTTGGGTTACTAAAACTCCATTGGTATGCTCCCAATCTTGGGCAATCCAAAGAGACGGCAGATCAGGCGGGACGAGGCCGTGAGCTACCCCGGCTGGCGCGTCTGTGCTATATATGGAGTGATGATCCAAATCCCCTATACGGAAATCGGGATCGGGGTTGCCATTATCCTGGGAGCCTGGGCCTTTATTATCGCCGAGGACGAAAGGGCGAGGGCCTTCATCGTGGGCCTCCCGGTTTTGATTTTCTTGATCCGCCTGGTCTTCCCGCGCCCCGCCGGCCGCTTGGCATCGCTCTTCGGTTGGATGCTCTATGGACTCGGCTGTATCATCTTCCTTCGAATAAACGGAATATCGGTCCGCTAGGAAATAGGGGGACACGATACTCAATTAAGAAATTGAGTTCATGTCCCCCTATTTCTGCTTGTCACTTCAAATTTGTTTTTACGTACCGGGCGACGGCCTCGTGGGTGGCGAACCAGACGTCCTTCTTGGCCAGCATGTGCTGGATGAGCTTCTCCAGCATCATGATGCGGCTGCGGTGGCCAATGTACTTAGGGTGCATGGTCAGGACGAAGAGAGTCCCCTCCTCGTAGGCCTTGTCGAACTCGGCCGACCAGATCTCGAAAACCTCGTTCGGGGTGATGTGCGGCCGGACGTCGGTGAACCGCTCGAACCCAAAATAGGGATAGTCGTCGAGCAGCCATTCGACCGGGAGCTCAACAACCCCCGTCGGTTTTCCGTTCTCGATAATCTCGTATGGCCGGTCATCGGCCATCAGGCTGCTGTCATAGAGGAGCCCGAGCTCCCGGATGATCTTGAGGGTCGAAGCGCTGAAATCCCAGGAGGGGGTTCGGATGCCTACGGGGGCCTTGCCGGATACCTGTTTCAACGTATCAAACGACTTCCTCATCAGAGTCCGCTCGTCCTCCTCAGAAAGGAGGGAATTGCGCTCGTGGATCCAGCCGTGGAGTCCGACTTCATGACGGCCCTTGGCCATGATGGCCTTGATCTCGGCGGGATGGAGGAGCGCCGTGACGGCCGGGACAAAGAATGACCCGGGGATGCGGTACTTGTCGAGAAGCGCCAGGATACGCGGCACGGAAACCCGGGCGGCGTACTCTCCCTGCGAGAGTCCGCCCGGCGAATACTGCCCGTCCCGGAGGTTATTGGTTTCGGCGTCGAAGTCGAAGGAAAGGGCCACCGCTACCTTCGCTCCATCGGGCCAGACCGATGGCGTCAGGTCCTTGCCCGCGCGCACGGCGTTGACGATCGAGTTGACCTGATCTTGAGGCAGAAGCCAGGGCTTCTCGGGCTTTTGGTCCTGACAAAAAGCATTCGCTCGGTTGGCGAGAATGAACAGGAATATTAGGCCGATTCCCATCGTTTTATTCATGGTTGTTCTCCTCTCATCCAGGACATTATCTCTCTCTCTACGGTTTTAGAGCAAGCCTGTTTGATTGGCTTTTGATATCTTGCTCCCCCTCCCCATCATCCCCTCCCACGAGGGGAGGGGATAGATAACGAGCTTGAAGGGGAGTTGAAGGGGTCAGGCAGGTTGGCGTTTCGGGATCAGGCCGGCCGGCCGACGGCGGTCATATAGACGATACTTTCCTCTTTCCCGTCGACGCCCAGCACGGCATTGACCTCGTCATCATAAAGCGCGGCGATCTGGCAAGAGCCGAGCCCCAGGGCAGCGGCCGCCAGCGCCGCATTCTGGGCGATGTGCCCGGCGTCGAGGTAGACATAGCGGTAGGCGCGCTCCTTATACTTCCACTTTGAACGGGCGAAGACGGCCGTCCAGGCGAAGACGACCGCCGCCTCGGCTAAAAAGTCCTGGTCCAGTGCGGCCGAGGCCACTGCTTCCCGGAAATCAGCCTTTTGCAGAAGCTCCAGCTCGTGGTCCAGCACGCCGTAATGATGGATTCCGCGCTCGACCCCCTCGACCGCTTGCACGGAGAGATAGGTTTCAATGGGGTACAGCGCTCCTGCCGAGGGCGCCGACCGCAGCGCGTACTCCCCCATAATCTTGGTCACTCCCTGGGAAGCCCAGAGAATCTGCGACAGGTCTTTTAAGCCCATGGGCGATCCCCTGAAATCCCGGACACTCCGCCTCCGCCCGACCGCCTCCCATACGGACACCCCTCCGGTTCTATCCGGCGCCGGGAGCTTGACCTTAGGCGCCTGTGGATAGACTTTGTACGGTCCCGGCCTTTTTCCCCAGTCCAGGCGTCCGCCCGGAATCCTGTCCCTGAAATACTTGGTTTCTGCCTGGAAACGGTCTCCGATTCCATCGGCCATGATTTTTCTCCCTATTTCTGCAGGGACTTGAGGCGGGCCTTGGCATCCGCGAAATTCGGGTCGATCCGGAGCGCGCGCCGGTAATATTCGGCCGCCTCGTCCTTCCTCCCGCCGAGGATGATCAGATCGCCGAGGGCGACATGGAGGATCGGCTCCTTGGGGCTGAGATCGACGGCGATCAACCCGAGGTCTTCGGCCTCCCTCACCTTATCGTCCTGGAAGAGCTGCCTCATGGAGGCGATAAACTGGTCGGGCTTCAGCGCGGGTTCGGCCGGATCCAAATCCCGGACCTCATGGTACAGCCTTTTTGCCTCTTCCGGGTTGCCGCGCCAAACCAGCACATACCCGAGCGCCGCCGCCAGGGACGCCGATTCCGGGTAGACTTCCCTGGCCAGTCCAAGAATTGTCGCCGCCTTTTCCGTGTCTTCCTTTTTCAAGAAATATTCAGCGGCCCGCTCCAGGTCCGGGCCCAGGTCGGGGAAGATCGAAGCCCCCGCGAAGGTCTCTTTGATTCTTGGAAGCACGGATTCAAATTCCGTGCCCGGCGTGACGATCAGGCGGCGGGTCTCCTCCGAATGCGTCTTCGTCCAATCCTTTTCCCATTCCTCCAGAAGCCCGCAAAACTCCCCGCTGAACCGGGGGTGTCGCTTGGGGGATGATCCGGCCTCGCTCAGACGAATGTAGTCGCAAAAGAAAGCGATCGGGCCGCCCCGATGGTAGGCCCGAAGCGCCTCTTCCCCGCCCTCCCCGGCGAGGGCCCAGGCCATGTAGGAACCGACCCGGGTGAGGGCCTGCTTTGAGCTCGGATGGATCCCGGCGAGGATCTTTTTTCTGGCCTTTTCAAAGTCTTTTTCCAGATTCTTTTCGGCGACACAGTCGTTAAAGTAATCAAAAGAGTCATCGATTTCGTCCCTGCCAAGAGAAAGGGGCGAGCGGTTCCAGGAGTATTGGCTCAGACCATAGTCGTAAGCGGAGGAAACCGCCTGGAAAATCGGCTGGCGTGTCCGGACGGGAGTGTACGCCGAGATATGACTCTCCTCATCCAGGACCAGGTCGGCGAGCCTCCGGACATAGGGCATCAGGTCCGCCCCCTCCAGGTTGCAGGCGATGGCGACGGCGAAATCTTCGCCCGGCAAGATCAGAAGCTGTGTCCGCGTCTCCGGCTGCGCGCCGCCGTGGTCGACCGCGAAATGCCCGTTCCACGGCCGCACCGCCCATCCCAGGCCGTACTCCGTCATGACTCCGCTCCTGAGAATCAAAGAAGAGAACATCTCCCGCCAGGTCGATTCCTTTAGAATCTTCCGGTCCAGGATTCCCCGGGCATATTTGAGGAGGTCCGGAACCGTCGAGCGGGTTCCGCCGGCGGCGAAGCGGCTCGAGACGTCGACGTATTCGGAATTCCTCAGCTCTCCCTTGACGATGTGATAGCCGCGCACGCGATGGGGAATTATGGCCTGGGGGTCGTCCAGCCGCGAGTCGGCCAGGCCCAGCGGCTCGAAGATGCGGGTCCGGATATACTCGCCGTACGGCAGGCCCGACGCCCCTTCGATCGCCGCGCCCAGGAGGTTATAGCCGTAGCTCGAGTAGTTGTATTTCGTGCCCGGCTCGGCGACGAGGTCGAAATCCTGGAAGATGGCCAGCGATTGGCGCGTGTTTTTCGGGTCCTTGATGTGGCCCTCGACGGCGTCGTTCTTGTAATGGCTGATCCCGCCGATATGCCCCAGGAGTTGGCGCACGGTCACCGGCCACTTCTTCCGCGGGAAGTCGGGGACATAGGCCTGGATCTGGGCGTCGAGGTTGATCTTTCCTTCTTCCGCGAGCTTCAGAACGGCGACGGCGGTAATGGTTTTGGTGACCGAGGCGAGGCGATAGGAGCTGTCCGGACCGGCCGGCGACTGGTTCTCGACATCGGCCCATCCAAACCCCCTGGCCCAGGTGAAATCTCCCAGGATGAAGCCCACGCTCAGGCCGGGGATGCGGTCATAGGCCATGAGCTCGGCGACAAAGCGCTCGTAGGATTGGAGCGCCTCGGCGGATAGCGGGGGATTCTCCGCCCGGAAAGGATAGGCGGAAGCGGAGAGAGGCCCGACGACGCAGATGATAAGAAGGACGGTGGCAAGCTTGCATCTCGTTCTCATACGGCCTCCTGGGCCGGCTCGCTTAGCTAAGCCGGGCGATGATGCATCCGGTCGGAGATCTCGTAGTCGGTCATCAGGTCGGCGAAGACCTTGGGCTGCTTTTCCTTGAGCTCTATGGCATAGTCCAGGAATTTCTGGATCCCGTCGGCCAGGACCTTGTTCACCTTGGTCATGAGCCGTTCGCTCTTCTCGGCCTCATGGATGAAGAGCTTGTCGGGGTGGCGCTCCTTGAAGGCCTTGACGTCGTTGATGAAGTGGAGGATGTAGATCATGTCGAGGAAGATGTTCTCGAAGTTATAGGTGATGGCCCGTTCCATGAAGCTCGTCCAGACGGGCTGGGCCTTGACGTACTCGTGGATGATCTCCTCCACGGCGTCGGGTGAGCGGTATTCGATCGCGTTGGCTTCCCGCCGCATCCTCCGGAGCTCCTCGAGGGAAGCCAGCCTGATCTGACTCATGGTGATTGCCGGCGTCTTCAGCCCCCGGAAGTTGGCCACGAACAGGCCGCGCATGTCGGTCCGGAACATGTGGCTCTTGATGAACATGAGCTGGCGGCGCCTTTCCTTCGTCTCCCGGCGTTCCAGCATCTTTTCGACGATGAACACGGCCACCAGGACCTCGAGGGGGATGGCGGCCAGGTGAAGAAAAAACTCGACATGGGTGAGATGTTCGACGATCAAAAAAAGGGCGGACGCGGCGATGAAGCCGAGATAAAAACCGATGTTCTTGGCGAGCTGCATGGGGAAGTTCGCCTCCTCTGTCGGATTGCGCCTGTGCTTATAGCACAGTAAAAAAGAGGGAGTCAACTCGGGCTTGAAAACTCGGGGCTGAAGGAGCACCTAGAACAAGACGCGGGGAGATCCGAGCCTCGCCCGCATCGAGAAGTTCAGGTCCGCAGCGAATATCTCCATCCCCTTTAGCTACGGCATCGCGCTGATTTAGGGATTTGTTTTCCATCAGGTCTTTCTTTTAAAGCCCGCCCCCTTGATATTCGCGCCCGGCAGATAGAACTGGGACCTGAAGACGGCTCCATTGTCGTCCTCCATAAACTCAAAGTCGAACACGCCTTGTTCGGGAGAGTCGAGCTTGAATTCAAGCGGCCGGCCTTCGACCGGGATGAACTCCGCCCGAGGGCCGATGACTCCGCCCTCGATGCTGCCCCAGAGCAACCCATCGGCAACGAAGATTTTCAAGACGAGCTGCCCAAACCCGGGGACATCATATTCCCAATCTCCCAGAAACCGGGCATATCTGTTTTCGGCTTCCTTGTCGCCGAGCTTCCGGCTGATTCTCTTCTCGAGTTTCTCCACTTTTTCCCGGGCCCCCCTCACCAGACTCTCCAAAAAAGCCTTATCCGGATGGCTGTCCCCCGGGGCCGTCTCTATGGCTTTTTTGTAGAGGAGGACCGCCTGCCCATCATCGCCGCTCTTCATATAGGCTTCGGCCAGGCTGTCATAAACGTTGGCCGAATCCGGGAAGGAGTCCACGTTCAATTTCAGAATCTCGATGGCTTCGCCAACCCGCCCTCCGTTCATCAGGGCATAGCCCAGCCTGTTGAGATCGATTTCCTTATAATAGGATGGGTCTTTTTTCCGTTGTTCGCGGTAGAGGCGCAGGGCCTCGTCGATCCCTTGTGTCCGAACCATCCGGACGAGCGCCATGGAGGGGGAATCATGGCGAGCATATTTCAAGTGCGCCAGGCCGTAATCTTGGCCTCCGCCGATGGCCAGGTCCAGGACCTCCTGGCCGATGCTCAGGCCATTTTCGCTGTTGGTCAAATAGACGACACCGATTTTTTCCTTCGGATAGGCCACGACATAGTTCCGGAAGATGCCATAATCGCCCCATTGCCAGAAGGCCGTGCCGTTTGGCGTATGTTCCAGCCCGAATCCGAGGCTCCAGGAGACGTTCTTTTCAACCTCGATCTGGGGGGTGAGCATCGCCTTGATTGTGTTTTTCTCGAGCCCTCGATTGTTCATCAGGGCGGCCACGAATTGGGCGTAATCGGCGGCGGTTGTATAAAGGCTGGCTGCGGCGTTCGCCACCGTCCTCCTCCGGAATTCACCCCTCGTATCGGCTAAGCCGTCGTGCCCGACGGCGGCCTGAGTCTCGTAGGCCTCGCGCCAGATCATCGAGCTGTCCTTCATCCCGAGGGGCTCGATCACCCTTTTCCGCATGATCTCATGCAGCGGCTCTCCGGCGAGACGCTCCACGATGAGCTGCAGGTACTCGTATCCTTCGGCCGAGTACCTGTATCGTTCTCCCGGCTCGAACAGGATGGGCAGGGGCATGCGGGATTCTCCGTGAGGGAGTCCCGAAGAGTGGCTCAGGACCATGCGGGCGGTGATCTTCTTAAACAGGTCGTAGCGGAACCCTTCTTTGTCTTGAGGGTGGCGGATGAAGTTTTTGACGATATCGTCCTCCGGAGCATAGGAGATGAGCGGCCTGTCCAGGTCGAGTTTCCCGTCCTCGACGAACTTCATGGCCAAAAAGGCGAAGAACGGCTTCGTCAGGGAGGCCGCCTCGAAGACGGTGTCATCCTGGACCGGCTCGCCGGTTTTCGTGTTCTTGATTCCAAAGCCGCGCGACCAGATGACTTCGCCGTCCTTGATGAGGGCGATGGACATACCGGGAATGCCGGCCGCTTCCATCAGCTCTGGAATCGCCCTTTCCAGGGCGGCGGTGTGCTCCTCCCCGTCAATATCCGTTTTTAAAGGAGCGGTTTCCTGCGCGGGGCGGCACGAGACAAGAGCGAAAAAGGCTATCATCATGGCCGAGAAGTACGCTTTCATGGTTTTTATGTTCATTTTGGTCCTCCGATCCCTATATGGAGTAATACGTTTTAGTTATGACCTTGTTTCGTCTCTTGAATTCCGGTGAACGAATTCCGGTGACACTAACCATAATTCAGCCGGGGATTCTCGCCTTATTATGTGGACCCAATCTTGAGTTAAAGTTAGTGTCCCTATAATTCCTTTTCCCGGACCTAAAGCCATAGGCCATTTGGGGCGTCTTTAGAACCGGATCGCGGGATGACTCTGCTAAAGTGCGGGCTCATCCTTATGGCCCTGGATGAGGTTGATAAGCTGGACGCGGTTTCGGACGTCGGTCTTCTGGTAGATCCGGTAGATATGGTCTTTCACGGTCTGAAGCGATATGAATAGCGATTCACTGATTTCCTTGTTCGACTTCCCGGAGCACAGCTCGCGGATGACTTCCTCCTCCCGCTTGGTGATCTTGTATCGGTCTATAAACCGCTCCAGGGCAGCAGGAGATGTCTGCAGAAGAGACGGCGCCGGAAAGCTCTCTCCGAGATGAGTCCGCCAAAAAAGGAGGGGCAGAAGGTTGGCCAGGGAAAACACGAAAATATAGGCGGCGGCGAAGACATCCGACAGCCCGGAATTGAGGAAAAGTGCCAGACTCGCTCCATGGCCGACCAGCCAGATCAGCCCGAAAACCCGGAGAGCGTTCCTTACCTTGTGATCTTCTGCCGCCGCCCCCGTTAAGATATATGATAGTCCGGAGACGAGCATAAACGCTTCGATGACGGCGGTGGCATAAACTTGCCCGGATGAAAGGATGGCATACTGTCGATCACTGAAGGCTGAAATATTGGCCAGGAGGAGAGCCGTTCCATAGGCGAAGAAAACGGCCGCCAGGACAAGAAAGTAGCCGGCAGTGACACGGCGGGAGAGGGATTTTCCGGCCATTTCCCGGCAGAGCCGCAGGAACATATACCAGGCCAGGATAAAAAAGGGCAGCCCCAGGAAGAAGAAGAAATGGCCGATGGATTCGACGGTCTGGTAAGAAGTCCCCCGTTCGATGAGTATCTTCCTGGCGATCAGCCGGCCGCTCAGGCCGTACAGACCGAAAACGGTGATGAAGATCTGGAAGTAGAGATAGGACGAGAGATAGGCGAGCCGGTACCTCCTCTGGAGAGCTAGGGCCTGGGAGATGGCCGCCGCCCCCAGGACAAGCGAAATCAAGAGGACAAGGCTGAAAACCAGGCTGTTCATCCCTCGAAACCGCTCCAGCTATACGGACACCAAGATACACAAAATCCGGTTCCTCTCGCAAGGTAAAATAAGGAATTCCATCGGATCTGGCAATCCGACTTAAGTCGTGATGTGCACAAAACCGACTTTCGGTGGTAGAAATCCCGCTTTTTCGGCCTTATTGTGCGGATGTGGTCACTGACTTTCAGGAGGTTCCGATGAGCACGGAAAACGAAAAAATCGTCATCCTTACGCCCGCGACGGAATCGGTTTATGGCTTCAGCTGGAGCCGGATGAAGAAATACTTCCTAGATCTTTTCCTCATCACCATCATCGTTGCAGCGGTCTTTATGCCCTTTGCCATGATCCGGTCTCTGGACGGGCATGAGACTCCCGGCGGCGTCCTTCTCCGCATCTTCTCCTTCGGTTACTGGTTCCTTCTGCTCGCCCCCATTGATTTCGGCGCGGCTTGGGTATTTCTCAAGGCCATGCGGAACGGGTCGTTCGACGTCAAGGACACCTTCTCGGCTTTTGATAATTATCTAAACGTCGTCCTGGCCAACCTTCTGGTCACGGCGATAATCGGGATAGGAATCGTCTTCCTCGTTGTCCCCGGAGTCGTTTTGGCCTGCCGGCTGGCCTTTGTCCGCTATCTGGTCATGGATAAGAAGATGGAACCGGTGGAGGCCGTGAAGGAAAGCTGGCGGATGACCAGCGGCCATGCCAACTCGATCTTTTTCATGGGTTTGCTGGCGCTTGCAATCATCAGCGCCGGCCTCATCTGCTTTGCGGTGGGTGTCATCCCGGCCTATATGTGGGTCCGCTGCGCCTTCGCCTCAATGTACTTCGCCGTGAGCGAGTTGGAGAAGTCGCGGACTCCGGCTCCCGGGGCTGCCTCCGTCTCGGAGGCCTGACTTGGTTTTGGCGGTCCTCCTCCGCCTGGGGAGGTTCCAGTCCCGTTTTCTAGAGCAGTGCGCGGGGTCTTCCCCTCCGAATTGACTTCACGGGCGGCTCTGGGCTATCCTCATTTTCCTGGGGCTTTGGCTCGTAATTAGCCGCCGACGAAAGGAGACGCGACATGGCGGATACCGACGAAAGCCGGGAGACTCACCAGTATCACCCGGAGCAGCCGCAGAAAACGGAAGGGTTTTTCCTGCGGGGATCAGGTTCCCTCGACTGGGGGATGAAAAACAGGCTGGCCCGCATTTTTAATCCCGACTCCGGCCGGACTGTCATGCTGGCCATCGACCACGGCTATTTCCAGGGGCCCACCTCTGGACTGGAGCGCGTGGACATCAGCATCGTGCCGCTCATCCCCTATGCCGATACGCTGATGCTGACCCGCGGCATCCTCCGGGCCGTGATCCCGGCCTCCACATCGAAGTCCATCGTCCTCCGGGTTTCCGGCGGCACGAGCATCCTCAAGGAGCTCTCGAACGAAGGTCTGGCCGTTGATATCGAGGAGGCTGTCCGGCTGAACGTCTGCGCCATGGCCGTCCAGGTCTTCGTCGGCGGCGAGCACGAGCGGGAGTCCATCCTCAACATGACCAAAATGGTGGACCTTGGGACCCGCTACGGGATCCCGACCCTGGCCGTGACGGCGGTTGGCAAGGACATGAAGCGCGATGCCCGGTATTTCCGGCTGGCGACCAGGATCTGCGCCGAGCTCGGCGCCCATTACATAAAGACGTATTACGTCGAGGAAGGCTTCGAGACGGTCACGGCATCCTGTCCCGTGCCGATCGTCATGGCGGGAGGGAAAAAGCTCCCGGAGCTCGAGGCCCTGACCATGGCCCATAAAGCCTGCCAGGAGGGGGCCGCCGGAGTCGATATGGGGCGCAATATTTTTCAATCCGATCATCCGATCGCCATGATCCAGGCGGTGCGGGCCGTCGTCCACCGAAATGAGACGCCCGAGAAGGCGTTCGCCCTTTACGAGGAGCTTGCCCGGATAGAATAGGGAGGCGCCGTGCCGGCAGCCGCGAAGATGAAAGCCGCCGTCTGGTACAACAACCGGGACATCCGTATTGAGGAGTTGCCTCTCCAATCGCCCGGCCCCCGGGAGATGCTGGTCAAGGTCGTCTCCTGCGGGATCTGCGGGAGCGACATCGTCGAATGGTACAGGCTTCCCCGGGCACCGCTCGTCCAGGGGCACGAAATCGGGGCGGAGGTCGCCGAGGTCGGAGCCTCGGTCGATCGATTCAAGCCGGGAGACAGGGTTTTTATAGCCCCGAAAGTTCCATGCGGAACCTGTCTCTACTGCCGCGAGGGACATTTTCCCCAGTGCACGGAGATCAAGGCGAGGCTTCCCGGCGGGTTTGCCGAGTTCATCCTCGTCCCCGAAGCCCTGATCCAAAAGGGCGCGTACCTGCTGCCAGGGTCGATTTCCTATGACCAGAGCACCTTCATCGAGCCTCTTGCTTGCGTTGTCAGGTCCCAGAGGCTGGCCGGGCTGAAAGAGGGAAAGTCCGTGCTGGTATTGGGCTGCGGCATGTCCGGGCTGCTCCAGATCCAGCTGGCGAAAAGGAAGAATTGTACCGTTGTGGCCACGGACGTTGCCGAGAAGAAGCTAGAGTATGCCCGGAGCTTCGGGGCGAACCTGGCGATCGTCGCAGATGGCGAGGTGCCTAAGCGCCTGACGGATTATCTCCACAAGAACGCCGACGTGGTGATCCTGTGTACTTCCGCCCTGTCTGCTGTGGAGCAGGCCTGGGCCTGCGTCGACAAGGGCGGGGCCATCGTCTTCTTCGCCGTTCCCGGCCCGGAGAAGACCGTGACGGTCCCGGTCCACGATTTCTGGACGAAGGAAATCCGTATCCTCACATCCTATTATTGCGGTCCTCCGGACATTCAGGAGGCTATGCAATTGCTGGCTGGAGGGGCCATCGATGTAGAACCGATGATCACCCACAGGTTTCCTTTAGAGGATATTGTGAAAGGTTTCCAGCTGGTGATGAGCGGAGAGGAAGCGGTCAAGGTCATCATCAAGCCCCATGCCCAAGAGGGGAACGCCGGATCATGAGGTGCCAATAGAGGCCCAAATGGGGAGGGAGACATGAAAGTCCATCACTCTGGACTGGCCTGTCGTTCCGAGGAGACTGCGGACCGGTTTTATGAGAAGTTCCTGGGTATGAAGAAGCTGGAACGGAAGACCGTCCCGGCGGCGCTTTCCGGGGCGTTTTTCGGCATTCCTTCCGACCTGACTGTCCTTAATTACGTCCTGGACGACGTCTATTTAGAGGTTTTTGTCCACGAAAGCGCCCGGCCGGCAGCCGGGTCTCCCTGCCACATTTGTCTCGAAGTGGAAGGCCTCAAGGCGTTCCTCGAACGGGCCCGGGCGATGAGCGTACCCATCATGCGTGCTCGCAAAGGAGACCGGTGGGTCACCTTTATCCGGGATTTTGACGGGAACCTGTTTGAGATAAAAGAGACCGCCGTTTAGTTTCCCGTCTCATTCGGGGCTTTCAGCCCAGGCAGGGCCTCAGGAACCGCGCCGTGATTGACTTCTTCGATCTGGCCACTTCCTCGGGAGTCCCCTGGACGACGATCTTACCGCCGCCGTCACCGCCCTCCGGTCCCAAGTCGATGATGTGGTCGGCGCACTTCACGACGTCCAGGTTGTGCTCGATGACGACCACCGTGTGGCCCTCGTTGACGAGTTTCTGGAAGGTGCGGAGCAGCACCGCCACGTCCTCGGGATGAAGCCCGATGGTGGGCTCGTCGAACAGATAGAGGATCCGCTTTTCCCGCTCATGGACGAGGTGGTAGGCGAGCTTGATGCGCTGGAGCTCGCCGCCCGAAAGAGTCGTCGTGGGCTGCCCCAGACGCAGATATCCCAGCCCGACCTCCCGGAG
>Ga0079037_100000800_pt1 | contig 15300 bp, 12 predicted proteins | sample Mud3Dept4metaG_FD_71479 | JGI IMG/M metagenome (GOLD analysis project Ga0079037, IMG submission 71479) | Freshwater wetland microbial communities from Ohio, USA, analyzing the effect of biotic and abiotic controls - Mud 3 Core 4 Depth 4 metaG | ecosystem: Environmental > Aquatic > Freshwater >... | reverse complement strand
ACAGAAAACCATGAAAGTGAAGCGATACCTTCTCATCCTAACGGCTTTGTTTTTCTTTTCCAGTTGTGGGCATGTCCCCAATATCGCGCCAGCGGGACCGACCGTTACGCCAGCTACGTCAGCCAATGCAATAGACGTCCCGACAGCCGAGTTGAAATCAGGAATCAATCCAACCCTTGTTTCAGTTATCCCCACTCCTGCCTGGACCATTGGTGATCGAGGCGCAAAATGGGCTCAAGTCTCCTTTGACGATATCGCTCCCGATGGTATGGATATGCAGCAATGCTGGAACGGGATGGGAATGGATGACCAAGGTCGCATCTATATCGGCTTTACCAGCGTGCGCATGGATGGGCGCGAAGACTTTCCCGTCTTCCGATATGATCCAAAAATCGGCGAAAGGGCCTTCCTGGGTACATACCTGGATATCGTTGCCGAGGCGGGTAATTCCCAAGCAGGAGAAAGCATCCCCAAGGGTCACACCCGCATGGTCTTTGCCGATGGCAAAATGTATATGGGTTCGCAGAGTTTTCATGACCTGAAATGGGAAATCGATGCCCTTCCAACCTATCGCGGCAGCCATCTCTTCGCATTTGATACCGCCGCCGGCACATGGTCGGACTTGAGCACGGCTCTTCCCGGCGGCGTGGTGACCGAGCACGAGGGCATCCTCTCGCTCAACAGCTTGCCCCAGGAGCATCTACTGGTCGGTTTGGCCCACCCCTCCAGCGATATCGTCCTGTACGATTACCAAGCGAACAAACTTGTCAAAATCGTTCCAGGCATACCGTGGAAGCTGGGAAACCCCTTGAGCCGCGAAATAATTGTTGCTCCGAGTGGGAATATTTATATCTATCGCGGCACGGAAGCCGTGAACCAGCGCCATGAAACGCACACGGTCTGGGTCTACAACATCCATACCGGAAAAATGAAGGATACCGGTTTTCAGATGACCAACGGCTTCTGGATAGGTCAAACCCAGAAACGCGACGGCAGTAAAATTTACATCAACACGACAGGTGGGGAATTATATGAATTTGATGTTGCTTCTGAGACATTCAAGGATCTGGGGTATGAGCTGCCGAATACTGATAAACGCATCATTGACTACACGTACACTATCACGCTCTCCCCGGACGAGAAAAGGATATATTATATTCTGTCCATCCTCCAGAATCCGGGAGGGCCGGAAGGGGATGGGAGTGGGGGCACCGGTGAACTGTATTATTACGATATCGCCACTGGCGAGGTGGTCTTTGTACAACAATTGCCGATCGGAATCTACACCAGCCAGGATCTGCGCGATAATGAAAACATCTACTTTTCTCATTTTGGCACGTATTCCAACGTATGGTCCGGTAAAGCCAGCCTCTTCATACTGCATGTCACTCCGTAACCCCAAGGAATGATCCCGGATGGGTAATCGAATTCGCAGCTCCCCAAGCCAAAATAAGGATGGCCTGGTGACCCGCAGTATCCATTCAGGGAAGGAGACGGACGTGGAAACCCGGGCCGTCAAACGTCCGCTGGTCAGGTTGAACAATTATGGGTTCTTCCACGTCAGTGTGGGATTGGAAAACCCGGATGACCTGGTTGCCGATCCTAATCAGGCCCTGGAGATCATCCGCGGGGATTAATTCAACACAAGACTGGAAGGAGGATGTCACATGACCGACATGCTGGTAAAGTTGTACGACCTTAATGACGATTGGAGTTTCCTGAACGAGCAGGCAAGACTGGGGATCACCGTACGCAAACCCATTGGAGCGGAGAAACACCTCGTCGTGAACTGGGTCAGAAGCAGATTCCACCTGGATGCCTGGGCCAGTGAAACCGATGTTGCCTTTTCGAACCGGCCTATTTCCTGTTTCATTGCCATCAATAAGAACAAATTGATCGGGTTCGCGTGCTATGATGCTTCTGTCCTGGGATTTTTCGGCCCGACCGGTGTGCTTAAATCCCAGCGCGGCCAGGGAACGGGGAAGGCCCTGCTGCTGGCATGCCTGCTCGACATGAAATTGAAAGGGTATGGATACGCCATCATCGGATTTATCGGTCCCGGGGAGTTCTATCGCAAGGCTGTGGGGGCGGTCGAAATTCCCGATTCAACTCCCAGCATTTGGAAAGACTGGCTCCACCGTCTATAACGAGAAGCGCGGTTCGATTTCTGGAAGGATGGGAACCGACCATGGAAAAACATTTTCTGCCCCGCTGCTTCAACATTCTGCTGTTATGCACCGTGGTAATCTTGTCAAGCGGTTGCGGGGCCGCCATCCCCAGGATCAGTGGAACCGCCTATTATATGGATTGCAACAAGGGCGACGATGCGAACCCCGGCACATCTTCCTCCAGGCCCTGGCATACGGTGGAAAAGGTTAATGACACAGTCTTTGCGCCGGGGGATGGGATATTCTTCAAGCGGGATACCACCTGCCTTGGCACACTGCAACCACAAGGTTCCGGACAAGCTGACAAACCCATCACCCTCGGCGCCTACGGTCGGGGTGTGCGCCCGGTTATCGCTGGTGGGCAAAATACGACTGCCCTACTCCTGAAAAACCAGGCCTACTGGCATATCCAGGACCTGGAAATCACTGGCGGGACGATGTACGGAATCCACATTACCGGCGATACGGGCACCGGAACCCTGACTCATTTCCGGTTGACCAACCTGGTTGTCCACGACGTGAACGGTGGAAAGCTCACGCAAAAAGTGAGTGGCCTGGTGGTACTCTCATCAGGTGGTGAAAACAACACTCTCAACGATGTAATCGTTGATAAAGTGACTGCCTATAACACCAACCAGTGGGGCGGGATCGTTGTGGCTGGGCTTTCAGGCGATTACCGCACCAATCCGCCACTCTTGAGCACAAACATCACCGTCAGGAATTCCACGGTTCATAATGTCTACGGCGACGGGATTGTCCTATGGGGCGTGCAGAACGGCCTGATCGAGAGAAGCGTGGCATATGAGACCGGCCTGCAGCCTGCGCCGCAAACCATCGGCACCCCCAGCTCCATCTGGACCTGGATGTGCCATGACTGTACCGTCCAATATAATGAATCCTACGCAGCCCATTCCCCAGACGTCGATGGCGGTGCTTACGACGTGGACTGGGGTAATGTCAACAACCTCTACCAATATAATTATGGGCACGACACCGACAGCTACTGCATTTCGGTCTTTGGATCAGGCGGCCTAAATACATCCAATACCATCATTCGCTATAACGTCTGCAGCAATAACGGTCTGGAATCCGCCCAGGCCAATTCATCCGGAGCGATATTCTTGTATACCTGGGGAGGCGGCAGCCTGGATGGGGTGCAGATCTACAACAACACCATCTATTGGGCCCCTCAAAATAACTCCAATGCCATAGTCAACAATGCGGCATTCACAGGCGCACGGCCGAATTTCTTCAAGAATAATATTGTTTACTCCACTGCCCCATGGGTCATTTTTTCCAATAAGGCAATGGCATTCGACCATAACCTGTATTGGTACCCAGGCAGCAAGGATACCATCTGGTATTATGCCGAGGAAGCTTACAAGAGTTTTACAGACTACCAGAAAAATAGCGGACAAGATGCCCACAGCCTGTTTGCAGATCCATTGCTCAAGGATTTCAACTATCACCAGGTAGGTGTGCCAACCAAAGCTTTCACCTTGTTGAAGGGCTCGCCGGCCATTAACGCTGCAGAGGCCCTCGGAGCGATGGGCGGGCGCGATTTCTTCGGCAACCCCATCCCCGCCGGTGCGCATCACAACATCGGTGCGTATGAGGGACCAGGACAATAAACCGCAGTGCATCTACCAAAAAATAAAAAATGACAGCACCTGCCCCGTCTTATCCTCATAGCATCTTCATCAAGAATGTGATCTTCGACCGCTTCCGCTGCCACCGCGGCGACGGCGACATGTGGCCGATCACCTGGGCTGACGATGATAATCTCCATGGTGCAGCCGGCGATAACTCCGGCAGCCCGATGAACTTATGGCACATCCAAAACGGCCCGCAGGAGTGGAGCGGTGATACCGGCTGGGGTGTCTGGGTGGAATTCATCGATCCCAAACAGATCAACCCCAAGATCTACTGCCAGCGACCGGACGTGCAACCCAAGATGGGCATCAAGCCAGCCAGCCTGACCATGTTAATGGTTTCCTCTGGCTCCTTAGATGACTATAAGCTAATCCTGCAAAAAGTGACCCTCGTGCTCCAGGACCAACAAAACCAGGAGAACTGACTTGCCGGTCAAACTCGACTTCACCCCCGAACGCTGGGAAAAACTGGCAAAGGATTGGAAAGCCTTTTGGGATGGAGACCTGCCGCGTCCGATGGTAGTTCTGGAGGTCTATCCGCGCGATGATGTGGAATCATTCGTTGGCTGGACCCAGTTCATCCCGCACTACCCGCCAGCTACCAGTGATGAGGAGATCCTGGACCTCTGTCAACACCATCTCGAACGGATGCACTGGTTGGGCGACGCCTGGCCGCGCTGGTGGCCCAATTTCGGCCCTGGCATCCAGGCTGGCTTTCTGGGCGCCAGGGTGGAAAGCTCGGAAGCCACCGTCTGGTTCAAGCCACCCACTCCTGTAATAGTAGATGACCTTTCGTTGGCCTATTCCCCCGACAACCCCTGGCTGCAACGTGCCATCGGTCTGCTCACCCAAGCCTTCGCACGCTGGGAAGACTGTGTCTGCTTGGGACAGCCAGACCTGGGTGGCAACCTGGACGTTTTGGCGAGTTTTGTCACCACCCAGCAATTATTATACGATGTGCAGGATAAGCCGGAAAAGGTGTTGGATCTCTCCCGTCAATTAACGGGACTCTGGCTGCGCTACTACGATATTTTCGATGAGATCATTGCTCAAACCGGCCGCGGCACCACCGACTGGGGGCCATGCTGGTACCCGGGTCGGGGCTACATGCTCCAGAGCGATTTCAGCTATATGATCTCCCCGGTCATGTTCAGGCGCTTCGTCCTGCCGGACCTGGAAGCCTGCTGTGCGCAGATGGACTATGGCTTCTACCATCTGGACGGCGCAGGCGAGGTGCGCCACATGGATGCACTCCTCTCTCTGCCACGTTTGCGGGGCGTGCAATGGCAGCCTGGCGCAGGTACCCCCCGCCACCCGCACTGGCTGCCGATCCTGAAGAAGATCCGCGATGCTGGAAAACTCTGCCAGGTATACGTCACACCGGAGGAGGCTCTAGCCATCGGACGCGAGCTAGGTGTTAAAGGGTTTATCTTCGCCATCGACCCTCCCAGCCTGACCCCCGAACAGGGCCAGGCTTTCCTGTCACAGATGGCACAGGAGAATGGGCTACAGGGATTGCAATGAAATAAGAGCATATCTAAAAGGAAACCAGGAACGAATTATGGAATCTACAGGACCTGTTTTGGCTCATGAAGAAACCGTCGTCATCCCGACCTACCCAGCCCCGCCGCCTGACCCGAACCCGATGTTCTTCGAGAAACGCGTCAACCAAGGCGCCAGCGGGCGGGTCTATCCCAATCCGTTCACCGACCATGTCAATCATGAAAAGAAGGTGGACCAACCCTACCGTGTAGTTTTTCTCGAAAATGAATACCTCCAGTTGATCGTCCTGCCGCAATTTGGCGGGCGCATCCACGCCGCCTTGGACAAGACCAACGGTTACGACTTCATCTATCGGCAGCATGTGATCAAACCGGCCCTGATCGGGTTATTCGGATCCTGGCTCTCGGGTGGAATGGAGTTCAACTGGCCGCTGCACCACCGCCCCTCGACCTTCATGCTGGTAGAATACACCATCGAACGCGGAAGCGATGGCTCGGCTACACTTTGGCTCTCGGAGCACGAGCCGATGAACCGGATGAAAGGTATGGTGGGGATATGCCTCTACCCGGATAAGGCCTATTTCGAATTGAAGGTGCAGTTATATAACCGCACGCCCCTGCCGCAGCCTTTCCTCTGGTGGGTCAACTGCGCGGTTTCCGTCAACGACCAGTACCAATTGATATTTCCGCCGGATGTGGAAAGTGTCACCTACCATTCGCGCGCATTCATGGCCAGTTACCCGCTGGCCCGCCAGATTTATGCCGGGCTGGACTGGCGCTCGGGCGTGGATATTTCATGGCTTAAAAACGTCAACGGATCCTCCTCCTTTTTTGCCAATTCCTCTATGTACAATTTCTTCGGCGGCTATGACCACGGCAAACAGGCCGGCATCATTCATGTGGCTAACCACCACACCTCGCCGGGAAAGAAGCTTTTTACCTGGGGCGTCGGCGAATTCGGGACGACCTGGCAATCCAGCCTGACCGATAGCGGTGGCCCATATGCTGAGTTGATGGCCAGTTCCTATTCCGATAATCAACCGGATTTTTCATGGTTGCAGCCATATGAGATGAAGGTGTTCCGACAGTATTGGTATCCAATCCAACATATCGGCGCGGTGAAAAATGCCAATGTTCGCCTGGCAGTGAGTCTCGAGGATAAAAAGGTGGGAATCTGTGCGACTGAAGTCATGCGGGGAGCAAGGATCCAGGTCATGAGTGGCGATACCTTAATCCTGGAGACAACCATTGATCTCTGTCCGGGAAAACCATTCCTCGCCGACTTCAATGGTCCTGTCCCGACATCGATAAAAGTATTGGATGTTGCGGGTAACGAAATAATCAGTTACCAACCTGAACCGGTGAAGAATGAGCCATTACCAGATATGGCCGTCCCTACAAAACAAGCAGAAAAGATCAATTCGCTCGAAGAACTATACCTGACAGGCCTGCATGTGGAACAATACCTGCATTTTGCCCTGGACCCAGCGCCCTATTGGGAGCGAGCAATAGCGTTGGACCCCATTGACAGCCGCAGTAATAATGCCCTGGGGCGTCTGCTGATCCGACGCGGAGACTATCGCCGTGCCGAAATGTTATTGCGCCAGTCGATCAAGACGCTGACGCGTTACAACTTCAATCCCTATGATGGAGAGCCGTACTACAACCTGGGCCTGACATTGGCCTGGCAGGGTCGCTATGACGAAGCCTATGAGGCTTTTTATAAAAGCATCTGGTCGTATGCCTGGCAGTCGGCCGGGTATTATGCCCTGGCTCAGATCGACTGTCGGCGGGGCGATTTTGGCCAGGCGCTCGACCACATAGGGCGTTCTCTGGCAACCAATTCCTACCACAGCCAGGCGCGCGCGCTTCAAGCTGCTGCCCTGCGCCACCTCGGCCGACCGGATGAGGCGTTGAAGGTCGCCCGGGCGGCCTTGGATTTCGATCCACTTCACCATTGGGCACAAAATGAGGTAGCGTTGGCACTGCAGGACCTCGGGTTCTCTATGGAAGAGGCCCTGACCAGCCTGGAACGTAGCCTGCGCGGTGCAGAACAGAACTACCTTGATCTGGCTTTCGATTATGCCGATGCTGGTTTGTACGAAGAGGCCATTCATGTCCTGGAGTGTATTGTGGATCCAGGCGTACCGGCTTACAGTACCTACCCCATGGTCTATTACGCCCGGGGATATTTTTCCGATCAGATGGAGCAGACAGACAGGGCAGCTGCATGGTACCGCCAGGCTGCCCTCCAGCCGATAGACCTGTGCTTCCCGGCGCGTCCGGAAGAGATGATCGTCCTGCAGGCGGCCCGGCAGGCAAACCCAATGGATGGACGGGCGGCATATTACCTGGGAAACCTACTGTATGATAAAAAGCAATACGAACCGGCCATCCAGGCTTGGCAGGATGCCGTTCGCCTAGAACCCAGCCTGGCAGTTGCATGGCGGAACCTGGGGATCGCCTACTACAACAAACGAGGGGACAAGCAGTCCGCCAGGGACTGTTACGAGAAAGCGTTTACAGCCAACCCATCTGATCCGCGTTACTTATTGGAAACCACCCAACTAATGCAGCGTATGAGTGCATCCCAAATAGACCGTCTGGCATTGCTGGAGGCTCATCCTGATTTGGTAGAGCAGCGAGAGGATCTGTTGGTAAACCTTGCCGAGCTGTATAACCAGACAGGCCGGCCGGAAAAGGCGCTGGAGGTTTTGCTCGGCCATACATTCCACCCTTGGGAAGGCGGCGAAGGCAGCACATCATGCGAATACGTGCTGGCACACGTCCTGCTCGGTCAGGCTGCCTTGAAGGAAGGCTGGGCACATGAGGCATTAGCGCACTTCGAGCAGGCGCTGGATTATCCTCCCAACTTGGGTGAGGGTAAAGGCACGGGCAGTTTGGAAGCTCTGGCGCATTACCATGCCGGGCTTGCCTGGGAAGCCCTTGGGGATATGCAGGCAGCCCAGGCGGAGTTCCAGAAGGTTCTTGATGCGGAAACCAGCTGGACGGTTTGGATGCCGTTCTCTCCCTTGACCTACTATGTGGCTCTGGCAATGCAGAAGCGGGGCGATAAGGCCGGAAGTACGCAGAAATTACAGGCCATGCTGGAGTTCGCGGGTCAGCAGCTGGCAAAAGGCGAGGATGCCGCTTTCTACACATCCCGGCCGACCATGGTGGTCCTCGACGATGATCCCCAAGAGCAGAACAGCATTTTCTGCCATAACCTGATGGGCCTGGCGCATAAAGGTCTGGGCCAGAAAGGTGAGGCCCGCCGGGAATTTGAAGCCGTACTGGCATTGAATCTGCACCACTGGGAAGCGGAAATGGAATTGCAGGAAATGAAGCTGAATGACCCCGAGAGCTATTAGGTACTCACTTGCTCAAGTAGCTGCCACGCTCGGTATTTCTCCTGCCGGGCAGGCACTTTGCAACGGCTGGGAGGATGCTATGCCGGTATGGTGGGAGCAGGCTGTGGCATTTCTCAGTCCCGGCTATATATCTGAAGCGGGAAAGGCTGTGATCCTTACCGATGAGATGATCCAGGATCTGATCCAATTTGCGGAACGCATCTCCCGCGATGAATATGTGGTAACCTTTTTCTGGTACTGTCGCCATCGCATCTTGAATGATCCCACCTTGGTGCAATCATGGGAGGAACAGTGGCCGCCGCTGGATGGGTACCTGGGTTGGGAAGCCGGGCTGCTCAATGTGCTTGTGATGCTTTCGGCTGTCCCAGAGATGCAGGAAGTCTACCGAAAACTTGGCATCCCAGACGACATTATGAAGGACACGGTGGCCGACCTGCGCCTGTGGATGGAGACCGACCTGTATTATCAACGATACCAACGTTGGGGGATCACTCCCTGGATCGCGCGCTGGTTGTGCCACCACTGGCAGGGAAAGCTGCTTCAGCTTGGGCGGTTGCAATTCAGCTTGGACACATTTCACGGTTGTTTACGTGCCTACCGCCACAGCAAGACAAAAGAAGTGATCGCCATCGCCGAGGCGGGGATCCGGTATGGTTCGGATGGCAACGTCTGGAGGAAATGCTGCGGTGAGGGTCCCGGCGCCTGGACCAGTTCACTGGAGGTAACCAAAGAAGCTATCATTGGCAACCCGATAACGCCGGACGGTTTTGCCCACCGCCAGACCCGACGGCTGATGCTTGACGAGTGGGAAATGGTCCTCGCCTCAGGTGATAAGGTTCTGACTTTTCATATTTCTGCTAGTGGGCCCATGGACTTCGAGAAATGTGGCGACTCCTTCCGCCGTGCATTGGAGTTCTTCCCCCACTATTATCCAACATTCCACTTCCGGGGGTTCTCCACCGGGACTTGGCTGCTGGACACACGCTTGCAAGCCCTCCTTCCTCCCGAATCCAATATCGTCCGCCTGCAGCGGGAGATGTACCTCAACCCGGGATTGCAAGGAGATAATAATGAATACCACGAGCGCATTTTCGGCTGGGGAGTTACCGATGTCAACAGTGTCCCTTGGAAAACATCGCTTCAAAAGGCTGTTGGCCAATACCTTAACGAAGGTGGCCACTTCCACGGCGGGTATTGCTTTCTATTGAAAGAGGATTTCGATTGGGGCAGACAAGTTTATTTACAAATGTGGCAGCCAGCTAAGAACAGAAAGGACAACCAGCATGAAGCCCATCCATCTCCTAACAATTGAATGCAGCTTGACCGGCCTAGATGTGCATCCCAACACCTTTCGTCCGGGAGACGTAGAAGCCAAATAGGCTGCCTTCCTGGGAGGTGCCGCCCACAATGTGAGTGAAAAAATATGGCGCCTCTTTCGTTTATAACAGAGCAACTCATGGACGTAACCCAACTGGACCAATTGACCGCTGAAGATTTCCTTTCGGTGTGTAAATTACCGGATGGCATCACCCGCAGCAACTACGACGTGGACATCCATAACTCGGCCAGCACCGGCACGGTGCTCAAGCAAATCCAGTCAGGAGACTACTATGAAATCCCATTCGGCTGCCTGGTGCCGCGCGTCTGCCGGAACCTGCTGATCGGTTCGCGCTGCATCAGCGCCACCCATGAGGTCCACTCATCCCTGCGAATTATGCCTGTCGTTTGGGGGATCGGCGAGGCGGCTGGAATCGCAGCCGCTTTTAGCCTCCGGCGCGGCATCCACCCCCCTGACCTGGACGGCAGCGGGGTGCGCCAGGAAATTGGAATATAGAATCTGGACCATAGAAACGAAGTTCACATGGCACAATGATCAAGAGCAAGCCCGCCAATCCATCCCGGAGAAATCATGTCTGCCCCCACATCGGATCCGTTCTTTCAGAAATACTTCCCCTCCGCGCCGCGTCCGCCGCAGGTACCGTTCACGCTCAAAAAAGGGGACCGTTTCCTGTTGATCGGCGACTCGATCACGGAAGCTCCTCGCCACGCGCAGATGCTCGAAACCTATCTCAGCGTCTGTACGCCGGAACTCGGGATCGAGGTACGCAACATCGGCAAGGGTGGCGAGACGGCCGAGGGATTCCTCGGGCGTATCGAGGCGGAATGCCTGTGCTACCAGCCGACGGTCGCCACCGTTTGCTATGGTATGAACGACGCGGGCTATGTCAACAACAATCGTGAGGCGGCAGACCGGTTCAATACCGCCACAAAGATCATCATCGAGAAACTCCAAGCCTCCGGGACACGTCTCATCCTGGCCTCACCCGGCTGCATGGATCGCCTGCCGCCGTGGCAGTTCATCCACGACCTGCATGGTACGCTGGGTGGGCTCAACACCAGCCTGCTGTACATCCACGATTTCGCCGCCGCGATGGCGGAAGCTAATCGCCTGCCGTTCGTTGACCATTTCTGGAATCTCTACCAGGCGCGCCTCATTGCCCAAGAACATTATGGCTCGGAGTATTCCGTTTGCGGCAAGTATGACGGCGTGCATCCCGCTTGGGCCGGGCACCTGGTCATGCTGTATGGTTACCTGAAGGCGTTCGGCCTGGATGGCAACCTTGGCAACTTCACAATTGATCTTGACGCGAAAATCGCCACCGCTGATCCTGGTCACGCCTTCCTCGCCGAATTGGATAATACCTATACTTTCACCAGTTCCCGCTACCCGTTCTGCGCCGATGGATTGTCCGACAAGGATTGGTCGATCCGCTCTGGCATGACGCTGGTGCCGTTCAACCGCGACTTCAACCGCATGACCTTGAAAGTGACTGGATTGGCCGCGTCTCATTACCGCGTGGCCTGGATGGATAATAAGAATCACTACGAGGAATGGCACACTTATACTGCTTCGAACCTGACCGAGGGCGTGAACCTGGCCGAGGATTATCATCTCAATCCATTCAGCATCCCATTCTGCCAAATGGACAATCTGGTCTTCCAAAAACAGGGGATTGAAGTAAGCGAAACCTGGCACACTTGGGAAATGGAAAAGAAATCCGGTGCCGAAGGGCTGGCTGCGTGCGAAGCCCAACGTGCCGAGCTGCGCAAGACGATCAGGCAAACCTTTGCCCCAGTAACACACAACATCCGCATCGAAGCAGTCCCATGAATCAGTCCCAAGGATCCGACAGGAACACATGCGCAACCTTTTGATCACACCAGAAGAAAAAAACCATCTACGCGAGCTCGCCAGGAAGCAGCGAGAGTATGCCATGCTGCCAATCATGCAAGAAAGGGAGAAACGCTGGTACACGCACAACGATCTGCAGGGAGACCTGCCGATGATCCACTTCGAGACCTGGACCTGCGAAGCAGACCTGCTGCCGCCCTACCAATGCCAGTCTGAGGCGGCCCGCGAGATAGAACTACAATTGAACCGGGCAATATTGAACCATATTCATATCGACGACGACCGGGTGGTTTCGCCTTTCTACGACATCGGCTGGCAGATCCAATTCCGCCTGTTCAACCTGGAATCCGTTCAACAGCACGCCAAGGACTCCGAAGGGAAGGAATTGATCGCTTATCAATATATCCATTCTATTAAGGATTTAAAGGAGGACCTGCCCCGCCTACGACCGACATTCTATGCAGTGGACAGGCAAGGCACACTGGCCTGGGAAGCATTCGTTGAAGATGTGCTGGGAGATATCCTGCCGATCCGTTTTGTACCACCAGGGGTAGGCGCCTGCCTGAGCCAGGATGTGGTCCGGCTGATGGACATGAAGCCAATGTGGATCGCGTTAAAAAAATACCCTGCAGAATTCCACATGCTCATGCAGCGGATCACGCGGGATTACCTGTCCTTCTACCACTGGCTGGAAGATGAATGGCTGCTCCTGCCGAACAACGGCAATTTCTTTGTCGGGCAGGGAACTTTCAGTTATACCCGCGACTTGCCCCAGGAAGGATATGTCTACGGGAAAGCTGCCTGCGTCAAAGACATGTGGGGCTATATGGACTCCCAGGAAACGATCGGCATCTCCCCGGCAATGTATCATGAATTCTTTTTTCCTTATTATTTGGAAATAGCCAAACTAGTCGGATTGCTGAATTATGGTTGCTGCGAACCGGTGCATCTCCTCTGGCAGGAGAGCATCTCCAAATTCCCAAATCTGCGCAAGGTGTCCATCTCGCCTTGGTGCAATGAGGAATTCATGGGCCAGGCTTTGCAGGGAGGCAGGGTGATCTACCACCGTAAACCCAACCCGAATTTCATCGGCGTGGGAACGGAATTGGACGAGGCAGCCTTCCGCAAGCACATCTTGAAGACCATCCACTGCGCAAGGGGCTGCAAGCTGGAATTCTCCTTCCGGGATGTATACACGCTCAGCGGCGACCTCGGCAAACCGAGGCACGCCGTGCAGATCGTGCGGGAGCTGCTGGACAGCCATTGGAAATAAAGCACATCGTCATGATTGCTTTGCCTGGTTTACTTGGAACGAGAAAAGGTAGCAATGGAAACTGTTATTGCAAATGTCAGTGTGTATTATGAAACCCACGGGGAAGGCAAAACGCTTTTCCTTTTACCGGGGTGGGGAGGCAGCGCCAGAGGCATGGCCGCCTGGCTGGAATTGGGCCTCCAGCATCGACATGGGTGGAAGAGGATTTATATCGATCCTCCCGGTCATGGTGGCACCCCGGCAGCACCTGGCATCACCAACCAGGATCAGATCTTTTCCATTGTGCTGGCCCTGATCGATCAGCTTACCGGCGGGGAACAGTTCGCCATTCTGGGCGCTTCCTATGGAGGGTATCTTGCGCGCGGCGTCATTTTTCAGCGCCCTTCCCTGGTTGAGGGCGTCTGTCTTCTTGTCTCGGTGGTAATCGCGTCTTTGCACCACAAGAATGTGCCTCCCACTATCATTTTAATAGAAGAGCCCGGCATTGCTGGCGAAGTGACACCGGAAGAGATTGACTTGTTTAATATGATGGTCATTCGTACGCATACTGCCCTCGCCGAACTACGCCGGCAGTCGGATCAGGCCGCTGCGGGTGATGCCGACTTCCGGTTGAAGATCAAACAGGACTCGCGCAAATATTCCCTTTCCTGGGATGTGGATGCGCTTGCGGAGCCATTTGCCAGGCCTGCGCTGATCATCACCGCCAGGCAGGATTCGGTGGTCGGCTACCAGGACGCCTGGAAGATCATGGAGAATTACCCGAGAGCCTCTTTCTTGGTCTTGGACCGCGCCGGTCATCTCCTTGAGGAAAAGAACGGTTTGATTTTCACTTTGATAGACGAATGGCTCGACCGTGTGGAAACCTTCAACCAACCGCCTTTGCTCCCGTAAACAATAGAAGATATAGAAAAAAGGATAAATGAATGTGAGTGACCAAAAAGAATGGGCAGAAATCCCCCAAAAGGCGGACGAGACCGTGGAAAAGCACCGCAAGGGGGATGCTCGTTTGCGCTTCCTCTCGGCAGAGGGTAAGACCGAGGCATAATTGAACCTGGGCAACCTGCAATGAGCGACCGTTGACCAGCATTGATGATAGAATTTATTCACCTGCAAGATCTTCAGGTAAAGGAGAGGACAATATGTGCAAGATAGATGATCATAAAACCGTCCGTTCTCATGACCTTTCCCGGCGCGATTTTCTCAAAGCTGCCATGATCACCGGTGCTGCCGGTCTATTGGCCTCCTGTGGTCCATCCACCAAGCCCACACCCGCGCCGACTTTGATCGACTCTCCTACACCCGCGCCTACTTACACTCCCACATCTATGCCGACATTCCTCCCAACTTCAATTGTCCGCCGTCCGGATATCATCAAGTTTTATCCCGATGTGCCAAAAAGTAGGATAATACGCACCCATCACGCCGGGGTATGGACAGGCACTCCCCAAGGCAGCATAACAGATGATAATGACCTGCTATCACCGGAAGCGCTTGGCCATATGGTCGATGCCTCCATCACCAAACTAACCGGCATCGAGGATGCCCGCAAGGCATGGGCAGCCCTATTTAATCCTGATGAGCGCGTTGCCATTAAGGTTAATGCGTATGGAGGAAGCTTTGGGGGCAGTGAAGTCTTCACCCATGCACCACTCGTTATGAGTGTAACACAACGTCTTCAGGATATTGGGATCCCCCCTGAGCAGATTGTTATCTACGACTGTGCCACCTCCGAATTGGCAGGTGCGGGGTATCAGATCAACCAGGATGGCCCGGGTGTGCGCTGCTACGGACCTCAAGTTACTCAGGGTACGGATCCCGAACGGGATGCTCCCGGTTATCTCACGGGTTGGCAGCTAGTGGGTAAAGATATTCGTCTCAGCCGCCTGCTGGTGGAATCTGATGCTCTCATTAACATGCCGATCCTAAAGGCCCACAGTATTAGTGGGATGAGCTTCGCAATGAAGAGCCATTATGGCTCGTTTGATGTTCCATGGAACTTTCATGACAATGTCATACAGGCCATTCCGGAGCTGAATGCACTTGCAGAAATCAAGGACCGTACCAGGTTGGTCATCGGTGACGCGTTAGCCTCTTCGATCATTCCCCGGCCCTCTCTTCCATACTTTAAGCTGGATGTGGTC